>Ga0315279_10002616_pt1 | contig 26617 bp, 29 predicted proteins | sample YL17G06_20_MG_FD_203694 | JGI IMG/M metagenome (GOLD analysis project Ga0315279, IMG submission 203694) | Sediment microbial communities from Yellowstone Lake, YNP, Wyoming, USA - YL17G06_20 | ecosystem: Environmental > Aquatic > Freshwater > Lake > Sediment | place: USA: Wyoming | collected... | reverse complement strand
CATCTGCAGGCGCAGGTCAGAGAGCTGAGCGGCATCGCTCAGGTCCAGCTCGGGAGTGCCATAGCGAGCGATCTCCGTGAACCCCTGGTTGGCGGCTAGCCGCACCAGTTCCTCGCGCGACGGGTCCAGCCCTGGGATCTCATAGGCCCCGGCGATGCCGTTGTAGAAGGGCTGGGCGCCAAACACCCAACTCGGTCCCAGGAGCACCCGCCGCGCCCCGCCCTGTGCCAGGCGTTCGATCGCGGTGTCGAGAAGGCGCTCCATCGTCTGGCACTCGCCGGGCGGAGCCACCAGCACGTACACCTGACCCTCGGTGGGATCGAGCCTGCGGTCCCTGAGGTGGTGCCAGAGATTGGAACGGAAGCCGAAGTGGGTGAACCCGGCCACCCTCCCGTCGCGCAGCGCCACCAGCAGATTCGCGGGGTCGAAGGAGGGCTGCTCCGTCACCCTGCGGCGGAAATCGGCTTCGGTCAGATGGACGAAGTTGGGGCCGCCCGCGAAGGCCTCATTCCAGACTTCGGCCATCCCCTTGAGATGGGCGGCCCGGAAGGTCAGCAGCTTCCAGCTCACACGCCTCCGCCCTCTTCACCGACAACGTCGGCACCCACTATGCTGGCCCCGCCCAGCGCCCGGTACTTGGCATACCGCGCGCCCACCAGCTCGTCGAGGGACATCTCGCGGAGCCGCGCCAGGTTCCTGGTGATCGCTTCCTCGACATTCCTGGCGGCGGCGGCATGGTCGCGGTGGGCGCCGCCGAGCGGCTCGGGGATGACCTCATCCACCGCCCCGAGCTCCTTGGTCTTGGCGGCGCTCAGGCGCAGCGCCTCTGCCGCCTCCGGCCCGCGCTTGGGATCCCGGCCGAAGGTCTCCAGGATCACCGCGCACGACTCCGGCGGGATCACCGAGTAGATGGCGTGCTCCAGCATCATCACATGGTCGCCCACGGCGACCCCGATCGCCCCGCCGCTGCCGCCTTCCCCGATGATCACCACCAGGAGGGGGGTCTCCAGCGCCGACATCAGCTCCAGGTTCTCGGCGATGGCATTGGCGATGCCGCGCTCTTCGGCGTCCAGCCGGGACTCCGCCGCGGGTGTGTCCACGAAGCTGATCACCGGGAACCGCAGTCTCTCCGCCAGCTTCATCACCCGCCCCGCCTTCCGATACCCCTCCGGCCTGGCGCTGCCGAAGTTCCTGAACTGGCGCTCTTTCACATCCCGGCCTTTCTGGTGTCCGATGACAGCAACCGTTTCCCCCTCCAGCGAAGCCAGGCCGGCCACCACCGCCGGATCGTCTCCGAACCTCCTATCCCCATGCAACTCCACGAAGTCCCCGAAGACGGCATTCACATAGTCCAGCGTATAGGGGCGATCCACGTGGCGCGCCAGTAGCACATGATCCCACGCCGTTAGCATGGTGAACACCTCCCGCGTCAGCCGGTCCTGCTGGCGGCGGACCCTCACTACTTGCTCCCTCAGCAGCGCCCGCCGCTCCTCGCTCAAGCCCGAGGCTTGCAGCAGCCGCTCCAGCTTCTGGATATCCTGATCCAGCTCGCGGAGCTGCTTCTCGAAGTCCGGCCACCTGCCGATCACCCGGCCGCCTCCTCCACGCTTCCCATCTCTCCCGCCTCCTGTGCGAGCTTGCCTCCGCCCAGCAGCTTCAGGAGCCGAACCAGCAGCGGGCGAAGCTCGCGGCGGGAGACCACCGCGTCCATCATCCCGCGCTGATACTGGAACTCGGCCGTGTGCGTGCCAGGGGGAAGCTTGGTCTTGAAGGCGGCCTCGATTACGCGCGGGCCGGTGAACCCGACCAGCGCGCCCTGTTCCGCGATGGCGATATCGCCAAGGGAGGCGAAGCTGGCGAACACCCCGGCGGTTAGCGGGTCGGTGGCGATGGTGAGATACGGTATCCGCTCCCTCCGCAGGCGCCCCACTACCGCCGCCGTCTTCGCCATCTGCATCAGCGATACGATCCCCTCCTGCATCCGCGCTCCTCCAGAGCAGGCGAATACCAACATAGGAACGCGGCGCTCTATCGCTCTTCCCGTGGCGCGGGCGAACTTCTCTCCCACCACCGCCCCCATGCTGCCCCCCAGGAACCCGAAGTCCATCACCAGCAGCACCACCGGCCATCCCTCGATGGTGCACTCCCCCCATACCATCGCCTCCGGCAGCCCGGCGCGTTGCTCGTAGTCGGCCAGCTTCTCCGGGTAGCCCGGAAAGCCCAGCGGGTCGGAGGAGCGCAGAGATGCATCCCGCTCCTGGAACGAGCCGTGGTCGGCAGTGATAGCGATCCTCTGCCTGGCACTCAGGCGAGCGTGGTCGCCGCAGCGGCGGCAGACATACAGGTTCTCCTCTAGCTCTCGCTGGTAGAGCATCTCGCCGCACTTGCCGCACTTGGTCCAGAGGCCGTCCGGCACACCCTCCGAACCAGGCCTCTCTGCTGGTTGCTGGCTCAAGTTCTCCTCCTCCGGCTCCGGCGGTCGCCCTGGGGGCGAGCCGCGGGGTCGCCTCTCGTCCGCCTGCGGCGGACGACTGCTGGAAGGTCGCCTGCCGCGGCTGTCGAATTCACACTGCTCGCCCAGGCGAGTCTGCTCCGGGCACAGTATGAACGATCTGACCCACGGGGGCCAACATGCCGCTGGACAAGCTGAGACGTGAGGTTGACGAACTCGATGACGCCATCCTCGATCTCCTCAACCGGCGCGCGGCCAAGGTGATCGAGATCGGGAGAGTCAAGGAGAGGGAGGGCGGGGAGGTGTTTGACCCCGCCCGGGAGCGGCAGGTCCTCGACCGACTGGCCTCCGCCAGTCCCGGTCCCCTCTCGGAGCAGGCCCTGCGCGATATCTTCGCCGCCGTCTTCTCCGCCAACCGCTTGCTTGAGAAGCGGTTGGCAGTGGCCTACTACGGCCCTGCCGGCTCCTTCACCCACATCGCCGCCCGCGCCAAGTTCGGCGCGGCCGACCTGCGCCCCCTGGACGCCATCTCCGACGTCTTTGCCGCGGTCGCCAAGAAGGAGGCGGACCTCGGCGTCGCCCCCATCGAGAACAGCACCGGAGGCGTAGTGCCCCTCACCCTCGACGCGCTGGTGGAGTCCAAACTGACGATCTGCGCCGAGATCTATGTGGACATCGAACTGCATCTGCTTTCCCACGCCCGCTCGCTCGACGACATCAAGCGCGTCTACTCCCATCCGCAGCCGCTTGCCCAGTGCCGCATCTGGCTTAGGTCCAATCTCCCCCGGGTCGAGCTGGTACCCGTCGGCGCCACCTCCCGGGCGGCCGGGCTCGCCGCGGGCGAGCCGGAGGCGGCAGCCATCGGTTCCGCTCTGGCGGGCGACCTGCAAGCATTGCCGGCGCTTGCCTCTCATATCCAGGACGAACCCGACAACCGCACCCGGTTCTTCGCCATCGCGCATACCTGCGCCCGGCCCAGCGGCAGGGACAAGACCTCGCTGGTCTTCTCTCTGCGTCATCGTGCCGGGTCCCTTCATCGCGCTTTGGAGGTTCTCGGCAAGCATCAGATCAACATGACCTTCATCCAGTCTCACCCGACCAAGCAGACTCCCTGGGAGTACATGTTCTTCGTGGACGTGCAGGGACACGCCGAGGAGGAGCCGCTCTCTCGCGCCCTCAGTGAACTGCGCGAATGCACCTCCGCGCTGCGCGTGTTGGGCTCCTATCCCGAAGCGGACTAGTGGCTCTCTCCCGCTATCGCGTGTCGCCTCCCACCTCTTCTTCCGACTGCGTCACATCGTTCCCTGCCGGCCCTTCAGGACCCCGCTGGGGTCCCTCAGGGTCCGCGGAGGGCCAAGCGAAGGGCTGTGGCAACAGCTCTCGCAGGTTCATCTCCCGGCGGAGCCCCCCGCGGCCCACCGAGAGTATGGGCAGCTCTCTGCAGAACTCCGCCAGCACCTGCCGGCACGCCCCGCAGGGGGACAGCGGACCCGAGTCAGGGGTGTAGATCAGGAGTCGCGACCACTCGGCGTCCCCTTCGACCAGTGCTCTCGACACCGCCGCCTGCTCGGCGCAGATGGTAAGGCCGAAGGAGGAGTTCTCCACATTGCACCCTGGGTAGTCCCTTCCCTCCTTCCCTCGCAGCACCGCCGCCACCCGCAGGTGTGAGTACGGCGCGTAGGCCTTCTCGCTCACCTCCCGCGCGGTCCGCAGCATCGCCGACCATTCATCCTCCGCCCTCTGCTCCTTCGTCATCAGCGCCCTCCTAAGCGGCGGACCCACCGGACCGCCGCCCCTCCTCTGCGGCGGACCCGAGCTGCGGACCTACTGGACCGCAGCGCCGTCGGGACCGCCGCCCTCCTCAGCTCTCCGGATCATCAGCAGTCTTCGAATGCGGTTCTCGGAAACAGCTTTCACTGTGAACTCCAGGCTCCGCCAGCGCACGGTCTCGCCGACCACCGGGAGCCGGCCTAGCTGATCGAGGATGAAGCCGCCCACGCTGTCGAAATCCCCCTCCGGCAGTCCCACTCCCGTCACCTCCGCCACCTCGTCCGTGCTCAGCTTAGCGTCTATCATCCAGGCGTGCTCTCCCACCTCCTGTACCGGTTCCACCTCCAGATCGTATTCGTCCTGAATCTCGCCGAAGATCTCCTCCAGCAGGTCCTCGATTGTGACCAGCCCGGCGGTGCCCCCGTACTCGTCTATCACCACCGCCATGTGCAGCCGGTTGCGCTGCATGAGAGCGAGCGCCTCATCCAGCCTCTTGCTCTCCGGCACCACCGGAGGAGGCTTGCGGGCGATATCCCCCACGGGGCGGTCGGCCGGCCGCAACCGCAGGGGTTCCCGCCCGGCGGCGTCGGCCCCGGCGGATGGACGGTTGACCGCGTCGGCGTCCTTCGCCTGCAGCGTGGAAACCATGTCCTTGGCGTAGACGATCCCGACCACGTGGTCGAGGGTGTCCTCGTACACCGGCAGCCGCGAGTAGCCGGTTTCTTGGCACACCCGCGCGGCCTCTGCCAGCGTATCATCATAGGCCAGGCATACCATGTCCGTTCGGGGAGTCATCACCTCGCGGACCACCTTATCCGCGAACTCCATCACCCCGTGGATCATCTCCTTCTCGTCTTCCTCGATACTCCCCGCGGCCTCTCCCGCGGAGACGATCTCCAGCACCTCCTCGTCGGAGAAGAGGGGCGCCTGGGGGGTCACGTTGCCTCCGATCACCGGCACCAGCACCCGCCGGTTGAACGCCGTCGAGATGCGGTGCAGCACCCTCCCGAGGGGGCGCACCGCGGCATGCACCACCCTGAGCACGGGCGCGATGGCCAACCCCGCCGCTTCCACCCGCCGCACCCCATAGGTCTTGGGCGCCACCTCGCACACCACGAGGAGAAACGCGATCATCCCGGCAGATGAAAACGGCACCCACCGCGCGCTCTGCCCGGAAAGGCTGATGGTGATCTCGGTCACGTAGGCGGAGGAGACGATAATCGCCACATTGATGAGCAGGACAAGGGAGCTGAGCACCTCCTGGCGGTCGCCCACCAGCCCCGCCAGTTGCTTTGATCCCCTTCTCCCCGCCTCCTCCAGGTGGCGCACGCGGCTGAGCTCCACCCGCATCAGAATCGCCTCCGACAGGGAGCTGAAGGCGAGCACGACCAGGCAGGCGAGGATGGCGACCAATCCCCACAGATGGCCGCCCACTGCTGTCCAGGCCTTGAGCAGGAGAACCCCCAGGTTCACTGCTGCCTGTCCTCCCCGGGCTCGCCTTCGGGCTTGGGCGCGACTATCACCCTCACCCGCATGATCCGGTGCCCGTGCACCTCCTCGGCCACCAACCTCACGTGCGCCCCTGGCGCACGAACTAGGTTCGGCGGGGCCTCGCCCCGCCGTGAAACGCCTTCCATCTCGACGCTCTGCCCGGCCTTCGGAACCATCCCCAGATGGCTGTAGAGCACACCGGCGAGGGAGTCGTACTCACCCTCCGGCAGCGCCACGCCGATCACCTGCGCGGCCTCTTCGACACTCATCCGGGCATCCAAGCGCAGCGAGCCGTCCGGCAGGCGCTCGATGGCAGCGCGAACCACATCGTACTCGTCATAGATGTCTCCCACCACCTCCTCCAGCAGGTCCTCCATGGTGACCAGGCCGGCGGTGCCTCCGTACTCGTCAACCACGATCGCCACCGTGCGCCTCTGGCGCCGGTAGTCGGTCATCAGGTCGCTCAGCGTCCTGGTCTCCGGCACGCGCAGCGTTGGCCGCATCACCGAGGCGACCGAGGCGCCCCCCTGCTGGCTGACCAGCAATGGGAGGATGTCCTTCACGTAGATCACCCCGACGACATTGTCCAGGCTGTCCCGGTAGACCGGCAACCGGGAGATGTGGTGATCGCTGGCCATCTGTGCGGCCTCCTCCACCGTCGCCGCCGCCGGCGCCGCCACCATGTCTGTGCGCGGCACCATCACCTCTCGCGCCACCTTGTCGCCGAAGGCGAAGATGTGGTGGATCATCACCTTCTCTTCCTCTTCGAGTCGGCCGCCTTCTGCTTGGAGGTCAAGAATTGCCTTGATCTCTCCCTCGGTGACGGTTTCCTTTGCAGGATGGGCGGCGCCCAGCAGACGCACCAGGCGTTCCGCCAGGAAGCCGATGGTGCGGGCGGGAATCAGCAGCACAAAGGAAGCCAGCCACAGCGGCAACACCGTCACCCGCGCCACCCGCACCGGGTTGGCCGCCGCGTAGCTGATGGGGATCGCCTCCGCGAACACCACCACCGCCACCGCCATCCCCACGATCGCCACCCACAACGGCAAGTGCAAATGCACCAGCACCCAGCTCGCGGCCAGCGCCTCCGCGGAGTAGTTGAGCGCGGTGATCGCCACCAGCAGTGCGCCCAGGGTGATCGCCGGCCGCGACAGCAGCACCTCCACCAGCTTGCCCACGGGGCCCTCGGAGACTCTCCTGGCGCGGTGGCGCCCAAGGGCGAGGAAGCTGATCTCGGCCGCCGCGAACAAGCCCGTGACGGCGAGCAGGGCCGCGATCACTGCGAGGACTAGCGCGTCATCCGCCCCCATCGTCAGCCACCCCCCCGCATGGGCAGCAGGCCGTAGAGCAGCCATCCAGCCAGCAGCGCCACCGCGGCCCCAATCAACACCTCGCGCACACTGTGTATTCCCGCCTGCACGCGGCTCTGCGCCACCAGCACCGCGGGGACGAAGGCCAGCGCCCAGATCACGATATCGGTGGTGAGAAAACACACGCTCACAAAGCAGAAGAATGCCAGGGCGCTGTGGGCGCTGATCATCCCGCCCCGCGCCAGGTTCCAGTGGCCTTGCCAGAGCTTGGCCAGCACCACCGCCACTATCACTGTGATCAGGCCAACCACCAACACGTGCAGGAAGTGCGGCCGCGGACGATCCCCGGTGCCTCGCAGCGCATCCAGGGTAGGCGCCTGCGTGAACACCCCGGCCACAATCAGCAGCGCACACACGATCGCCACCAGCACCGCGGCGGCGGCCACATCCTTGGCGACTCTCGCGGTGGGATGGATCTCCGGGCTGGCCAGATCCACTACCGCCTCCACCGCGCGGTTGAGCAGCTCTGCCATCACCACCAGAGTCGCCGCCACAAACAGCAGCAGGACCTCGACCCTGGTTGAGTTCGCGAACACGCTCAGCATCAGCACCACCGCCGCGCAGAGCACGATATAGCGGAGATGCCAATCCACGTGAAAGGCGTGCACCAGCCCCTCGAAGGCGAACCGGAAGCTGTCCAGCAGGTGCCGCGACTTCATGTTCTCGGCCGCGCGCCGGCCGGCCTCAGCACCTCCTCCCCCCGCTTCATCATCCGCCGGCGCTGCCGCGGGGTCTGGTCCTTCCATCCGGTCAGGTGCAGCATCCCGTGCGCTACCAGCACCACCAGCTCGTCCGCCAGGCTGTGGCCGAGCGCCCGGGCCTGCCGCTGCGCCGTCTCCGCCGAGATCGCCACATCGCCCAGCAGCAGCCGCTTGCCCTCCCGCGTTCCCTGTGGGAAGGCGAGCACATCGGTCGGGTTGTCCTTCCCCTTGTACTCCCGGTTGAGTCTGCGAATCCATGTGTCTGCACCGATCACAATGGTGACCTCGGTTTCCGGGTCACAGCCCTCGGCCACCATCACCGCCTTGGCGACACGCACCAGTCGCCCCTTGGGCACTCGCCGCCTCTGTCTGTCTATGAGCGTGACGTGCAATGCCGCTCGTCGCCCCTGCCCGGTCTCGCCTTCTCTATCGGGCGCCGGCCTTTCCCGCCTCATGCTGCTCGTAGGCCTGGATGATGCGCTGCACCAGTTCGTGCCTGACCACGTCTTGATCCGAGAAGTACACGAAGGCCACGCCAGGAATGCCCGGCAGAATGTCTCGCACATGGTTGAGACCCGACATCTGGCCTCGCGGCAGGTCGGTCTGAGTGATGTCGCCGGTCACCACCGCCTTCGAGCCGAACCCCAGGCGGGTCAGGAACATCTTCATCTGTTCCGGCGTGGTATTCTGGGCCTCGTCGAGGATGATGAAGGAATCGTTCAGGGTGCGCCCGCGCATGAAAGCCAGGGGCGCCACCTCGATCACCCCCCGGCCCATCAGCTCCTGGGTCTTTTCCAGGTCCATCATGTCGTACAGCGCGTCGAACAGCGGCCGCAGGTAGGGGTCAACCTTTGCCTGGATGTCGCCCGGAAGGAAGCCCAGCCGCTCCCCCGCCTCCAGCGCGGGCCTGGTGAGGATGATGCGCGCCAGGTGCTTCTCACGCAGCGCCCGCACCGCCATCGCCATCGCCAGGTAGGTCTTGCCGGTGCCGGCAGGACCAATGGCGAAGGTGAGGTCGGCACGCGCCATCGCCTGCAGGTACTCACGCTGCATCTGGGTGTGCGGCTTCACCGGCTTGCCGCGGTCGGACACCAGCACCACGTCGGAGAAGACGACGTCACCCGCCTCCGCCTTGCCCCTGCCCACCAGGCGCGCGGCGTACTCGATCTCCCCGGAGGTGATGGGGGTCTGCATGCGCGCCAGCTTGACCAGCTCGGCGAGCAGCTCTGTCGCCCGCGCCACCTGCCCGGGCGTGCCTCTGACATGGATGGCGTTGCCCCGTGCCCCGATACGCGCCCCGATTTCGCGTTCAATCAGGCGCAGGTTCTCGTCCCGAACCCCCGCGATGGCGACAGCTTCCTCGCTGTCGGCGAGAACAACCTTAGTTTCCGAGACCTCCTCCACACCAGCTCCCGGCTCAGATCGCCCTCGCCAGGTCGCTTGCCGTCCGCCGGGGGCGACCTGGCCTGCTGCCTATAACGCGCGCAGAAGTCCGCCGGCGGCGGACCTCTGCTACTCCTGGAACCGCTTTCTCACTCGCCCCGTCGTCGGGCGGCGCGGCGACTCCTGCGGATGGCTGCCGCCAGCAGTCGTCGTCGCTTGTCACTGGGCTTCTCATAGCGCTCGTGGCGCTTCAGGGCCTCCAGCACACCATGGTCGTGCAGCTCCCGCTTGAAGCGTCTCAGCGCGTTCTCCAGTGATTCGTTGTCTCGTACTTCGATCGCCAAATACCTCTCCCCCTTTGGTGCCACCGAACTCCGTGCCCAACAGGAAGGCCAGCGTGGCCATGTTGCTGCCTCTCGGTGGTGATGGATAACCTGTATGTCAGGCGCGAGACGCGCCCATCCGCGGCCAAGGCCATCTCCGGCCCAGGCCGACGTGTGGGATTATACCAAGCCCCGGTCCTCCTTGTCAAACCGCTCTATCCGGGCGGCCAGTCGAAGGCGCGGCCCCCCAGCAGGTGGAAATGCACGTGGTCCACGCTCTGACCTGCCTGCCGCCCGCAGTTGGCCACCAGGCGGAATCCGGTCTTGCCAATCCCCTCGGACTCAGCCACTTGGGCACCCACTTGTACCATGTGGCCCACAAGCGCCTGGTCCTCCTGGGTGAGATCGCGCAACGACGGGATATGTTTGCGCGGTATCACCAACAGATGCGTCGGCGCCTGGGGATTCATGTCGCGAAAGGACAGCACCAGGTTGTCCTGGTGCACAATCTCCGCTGGCACTTCACCAGTCGCGATCCGGCAGAAGATGCAGTCCGCGCTCATGTCAGCCTCCTTTCCCTCGCCCGCTCCTCCCGTTCACGCTCTTCCCAACAGCCGCTGCGCGGTTCCCCAACAGATTGCCTCCAGCTCTTCATCGGCCAGGCCCAGACGGGCCAGGCGAACCAGATCCTGCCCGGCGTGGCCCCACGGGAAGTCGCTCCCAAAGAGCACCTTGCTCACACCGTGCCGCCTGATCAGACCCAGCATGGCCTCATCCGGCAGGTCTTCGGGCCGGCAGTAGGAGGTCTCGAAGTACAGCTCTCGTCCGACCAGGTGCCTGTGCACCTCCTCCCACATGCGATATCCGCCCATATGCGAGACTAAGATGGCGAGCCCGGGGAACGCGTCATTCACCCGCGCCATCGCCTGCGGCTGTGCCCACACATGATCCACTGGTGTGATCTCCTGACCGCTGTGGAAGACCACCACGAGTCGGCCCTCTGCCGCCTCGTAGGCGGGCCACATGCGCGGGTCATCGGGCGCGAAGCTCTGGAAGTTGGGCTGGAGCTTGATGCCCTTCAACCCCAGGCCGACGATGCGCTTCACCTCCTCCGCCAGGTCGGGCAGATCCGGGTGAAGGGTTCCGAAGCACACCACCCGTTCCGTGCCCGCGGCCGCAGCCCAATCGTTGATGGAACGCACCTGGTCAGACCGGGTGGCTACCGGCAGCACCACCGAGATCCTCACGCCCACCTCATCCATGAAAGCGGTGAGGCCGCCAACCGTCGGCTCGCCCACCGCGGTCACCCCATAGGCTTCTGTGAGGGCGGCCATGGCGCGGGCGGCCACCTTCTCCGGGAACGCGTGGGTGTGGAAGTCCACCACCTTCCTCTCCTCGTACCTATGCACCGCGTTCCTCCAGACGGAAGGCCGCCTTGGCGTTCTCCGTAGTCGCCCTGATCACGTCGTCCACCTCCACACCGCGGATGCCCGCTATCGCTTCCGCGACCAGAAGCACGTTCGCCGGCTCATTGTCCCTCATCCGGCCGGGAGCAGGAGAGAGATAGGGGCTGTCGGTTTCGACTACCATGCGCTCTACAGGCATTTCGGCAACCGCCTGCCGGAGCGGTTGTGCGTTCCGGTACGTAACCGTACCGGCGAGCCCGATCCACATGCCCATGTCCACCGCCCGGCGCGCCTGCTCGGCAGTCCCCTCGAAGCAGTGCCAGATCCATCCGCCTTCCCCCTCTTCGGTGGCAACCGCCAGCATCTCCTCTTGGGCCTCGCGGCAGTGCACGATCAGCGGCAGAGACAGCTCTCTTGCCAGGTGGGCGTGCGCGGTGAAGGCCTCTCGCTGCTGCTCTCGAGGGGATAGGTCCCGGTGGAAGTCCAGCCCGGTCTCGCCGATCGCCACCACCCGCGGGTTGGAGGCCAGTGCGCGCAGGGCCTCGCTCGCGGCGCGGCGGAAGCTCTTCGCCTCATGGGGATGGACGCCCACCGCCGCCCACAGACCGGGATGAGCCATTGCCAGCTCGACCGCCGATCTGCTGCTCGGCAGATCGTAGCCCACCACGATCATCTGGGAGACTCCTGCCCGTCGCGCCCGGTCGAGCACTTCCGGCAGACGGTGATACAGACGGGGGTGGTTGAGGTGGGTGTGCGAATCAACTGCTGGCACCACGAGCAATGCCTGCCTTACCCGCTTGTACGCCTGGCCGCCCGCAGGTCGAGCACCATTCTCAGGCCGTCCCCGTTCTGCCCGTAGTAGTGAGGGAGCAGACCGGCGCGGCGGAATCCAAAAGATTCGTAGAGCGACTGCGCCGCGCCGTTGGTCGCCCTCACCTCCAGGTCCGCCTCCTCTGCGTGACGCTCCCGCAGATGCTGGATCGCCCTTTCCATCAACCTTGTGCCGATTCCCCGGCGGCGGTGGACGGGAGCCACCGCGATGGAGGTGATGCCGCCGCGTCTGGGGCCGAGCCATCCCAGGGAAAGCCGCACCAGCGCGTATCCCACCACCAAGGCGCCGTCGTCCTCGGCCACAAACGCTCCCTTCCGGTCGCGGAACAGATGCGCGAGGAAGGAGGTGACGCCATATCCTTCGCCGCGGAAGCAGGCGCGCTCGATCCGCAGGACGGAGGGCAAGTCGGGTATCCTGAGTCTGCGGACGATCATGCCGTTACGCTTCTCACCGAGCGCACTTCTCCCACCGCCACCCTTCTCGTTTCGCCCTCCGCCATCAGTATCAGCTCCCCTCCCATCCCCATCCCCATGGAGACGCCTCGCAGCGCGGTGTCGCCCATGAGCACCTCTACCTCATGCCCGGAGAGCACGTCCAGCCCGTTCCAGCGCTCCACCAGCTCGGTGCCGGAGAAGAGCACACTAGACCACATCTCTTCCAAGCTTTCGAGTATCCTGGCGGCGATCGCTTCCACGGGATATTCCCGACCGGACAGCTCAAGCAGTGAGGTGGCGGTGTCTCTGAGCTCGCCCGGAAACGCGTCGATTGGTATGTTGACGTTCAACCCCAGGCTAAGCACGGCCGCCTCAATCCGCTCGCGCCTTGCCTGAGTCTCCACCAGCACTCCGCCCAGCTTCTTCCCGCCGACCACCAGGTCGTTGGGCCACTTCAGCCCGACGCTTATTCCGGTCGCCCGCATCACCCCCTCCGCGGCCGCCATCGCCATTCCCGCGCCCAGCCTTCCCGCCGCGCTGGCTCTCAGCATGGGCGCGGTGATCACCGACATCCACAGCCCGCCAGCAGGTGAGAGCCAGCTTCGGCCGAGCCGCCCCCGCCCGCGCCGCTGCTGCTCCGCAATCACCACTGCGCCCTGCGGCGCCCCCTGCTTCAGCCACTCCCACGCCAGATCTACGGTGGAGCTCACCTCTTGCACTACGCGCGCCGCACGCCCAAACCGGACGCTGTGCAGCTCCTGGTCGAGTAGCTGCGCGGACACACTGGCGGCCATGCTAGCCCTCCACTATCTCAAGCGAGAAGTCCACTGCCGGCGCCGAGTGGGTGATCTCGCCCACTGAGATGTAGTCTACGCCGCATTCAGCATATTGCCGCACGGCGTCGAGCGTTACCCCGCCGGAGACCTCGGTCTCCGCGCGGCCCGCGACCAAAGTGACCGCTCTCCTCACCTGCTCCACGCTCATGTTGTCCAGCATGATCACCTCCACGCCCGCCGTCGCCGCCTCTTCCACCTCTGCGGTGGTCTGCGCCTCCACCTCAACGCTGATGCCCTTGGGCGCGCGCTGGCGCGCCATCCTCACGGCCTCTGCGATCCCGCCGGCGGCGCGGATGTGGTTATCCTTGATCAGCACTGCGTCGAACAGGCCGAACCGGTGGTTGTGCCCACCGCCCAGCCGCACGGCACACTTGTCCAGCAGCCGCAGCCCGGGTGCCGTCTTGCGCGTGTCCAAGACGCGGGCCTTGGTTCCCTTCACCGCCTGCACATAGCGGTCAGTGAGCGTGGCGATGCCTGACATGCGCTGGAGGAAGTTCAGCGCGGTGCGTTCGCCGGTGAGGATGGCACGTGTCTCCCCCTCCAGCCGCGCTACCACCTCCCCCGCGCGGGCCTGGGCGCCATCGTGGATCACTTCATGGAATGCGGTGTCCGAGTCCAACGCGCGGAAGGTGGCCTCCACCATGAACAGGCCCGCCACCACCGCCTCATCCTTGGCGACGATCTCGGCGCGGCCCCGCTGCCCCACCGCGACCACGGCGCAGGTGGTGATGTCCCCGGAGCCCACGTCTTCGGCCAGGGCGCGCGCCACCATCTCCCTGACCGCGCCCTCGGGGATCCCCTCCATGCTCACACAACCTCCAGCATACGCTCTATCGCTTGTCTGGCAGGCGCGGCTATCTCCGTCGGCACCTCCACCCGGCAGTACATGTCCTCCAGCGCCCACAGCACCTTCTCCAGCGTGATCCGCTTCATGTTCGGGCAGGTGGTGAGCTTGCTGATGGGGATGAACCGCTTGCCAGGGTTCTCCTGCTGCAAGCGGTGGATGAGGCCGATCTCGGTTCCCACAATCACCTCGTTGGCATCCGCCTGCCGCGCCCATCGGATCATCTGTCCGGTGCTGAGCACCTCGTCCGCGAGGTCAATCACATCCGGCGTGCACTCCGGGTGAACCACCACCACCGCCTGGGGATGCTCCTCCTTCAGTGCGAGCACTTGCTTGGCGAGTATGCGTTGGTGGGTGGGGCAGTGGCCGTCCCAGAGGATGATCTCCTTGTCCGTGTGGCGCTGGACCCAATGGCCGAGGTTGCGGTCGGGCACGAAGAGGATCCGCGCGTCCGGCAGGCTGTTGACCACCTTCACGGCATTCGCGGAGGTGCAGCAGATGTCCGTCTCCGCCTTCACCGCGGCGGTGGTGTTGACATAGGCGACGACGGGGACTCCCGGCAGTTCCGCCTTGCGCTTTCTTACCTCTTCAACCGGCGCCATGTCGCACATCGGGCAACCGGCGCGGGGATCGGGGATGAGGACGGTGCGCTGCGGGTTGAGCAGCTTCGCGGTCTCCGCCATGAACATCACGCCGCAGAACACGATCACCTCGGCGTCTACCTGCGTCGCCTGGCGGCTCAGCTCCAGCGAATCGCCCACGAAGTCGGCGATGTCCTGCACCTCGCCCAACTGGTAGTTGTGCGCGAGGATCACCGCCTTCCGCTCGGTCTTCAGGCGGGCGATCCTCTCGGCCAGTTCAGCGAGGGCCTTCGCAGTCGCAATAGCCATACGTGCTCTCAACGGCAAGGGACTGCGGGCATTATGACACCGTGTAGGAGCGGCTGTCAAACTAGCTGCGCGCGCTGCCTTGCGGGTCCCGCCGCGGCGTCCGCGCCTTGCGCGTGAAGCTCCCCTTGCCCCGCTTGGGCTTGTGCGGCTGATTGGCCTTGCGAGGGGCCGGGGCGCGGAAGACGGCCTTCTTCGGGGATGATCGCCTCATCGCCGCTGCCCCGTTTGGGCAGCCGGGGTGTCCCCCGGGCCAATAACGACATTGTCTATCAGCCTCGTCTTTCCCACCAGCGCGGCCACCGCCAGCACCGCCGGACGACAAAGCCGCGCGACATTCTCCAGCGTCTCCGCGTCCCGCAGTTCGAGGTATTGCAGTTTCACCCGCGGCGCGGCCTCGATCACCTTGCGCGCGGCGGCGATGATGGCGGCCGCCTCGCGCTCACCCGCTTCGGCGGCATCCTCTCCGACGCGCAAGCCACGGTGGAGGATCGGCGCGGCCTTTCGCTCCTCCGACGAGAGGTAGGCATTCCTGGAACTCATCGCCAGGCCGTCTGGCTCTCTAACGGTTGCTATCGGCACGATGGTGAGCGGGAGCTTCAGGTCGCGCACCATGCGCTTGATGATCTGGAGCTGCTGGTAGTCCTTTTCGCCGAAGTAGGCATTGTCCGGGGCGACGATATTGAACAGCCGCGCGCACACCGTGGTCACGCCGCGGAAGTGCCCGGGCCGGTGAGGGGCGCACATCCCCTCCACCAGCGTGCCCATCACCTCCACCCGGGTGGAGTCGCCGGGCGGGTAGACTTCCCGCACCTCCGGCGCGAACACCAGGTCCACGCCCACGCTCCCGCACAGCTTGGCATCGCCTGCCATATCTCTTGGGTAGCGCTCGAAATCCTCACCCGCGACGAACTGCGTGGGGTTGACGAAGATGCTCACCACCACGAATCCGCACTCGGCCCGCGCCCGGCGCATCAAGGTCAGATGCGCTTCGTGCAGCGCGCCCATGGTGGGAACGAGGCCGATGATCTTGCCTTGAGCGCGGGCCTCTGCGACTCTCCTGCGCGCCTCCTCTGCGGTTGTCGCTATCGCGGGAACCGACATGATCTACCTTGTGCTCTCATCAATGGCGTTTGTGATGCCCCCGAAGTACCCACCCCACGCGCTGATCACGATGAAGGCGATGATCCCCGCGATCACCAGATAGGCGAGCACTCCCACCGCCACCGCGGTCTGCTTGCCGCCCACCTCGGTCTCCGACTCGTAGTACTCCGCCACCTTGTCCAGGGCGTCCTCGATGGAGCCCGAGCGCTCCGCCACGGTGATCAGGTCCACGGCCGCCTCCGGGATCTCCCGGCTCGCCCTGATCACCTCAGACATGGCGCGGCCATCGAGCACCCCCCGCGCCTCCCTCACCAGGGCCGCTTCCATCGCCTTGTTGCCGGTGGCGGCCGCCGCCGCCACCATCGCCTGATGCACCGGCACGCCCGCCCCCGACAGCATGGACAGCGCCCGCGCCCACCGGGCAGTGCTCACCCGGCGGGACAAGCTGCCGAACCAGGGAATCAGTATCTTGATGCCATCTATCGTCTGCGCGAGCATGGGGAGCCTTACCGCGATCCGCCACCCATACCACAACGCCACAATCAGCGCCAGCACCGGCACCGTCCGCTGCAGCACCAGGTGCAGCCAGGCCTCGAAGGAGCCCAGGATCAGCGCCGGCAGTGTGGGGATCAGCAGCGCGCACACCAGCAGGATCTTGGGATAGAACGTCTGCCAGCGATAGGTCAGCTCCAGTTGATAGGTCCGGTCATAGTACTTGGCGAGCAAGTCGGCGGTTCTCTCTATCATCCCGGACTGCTCCGCCGCCTCGACCGCGGCCAGCGCGGAGGTGCTGAAGGCGCCGGGATATCGGCGCAGGATGCTGGACATGGGCCGCCCCTGCACCGCCGCTTCCGCCGCCTCCCGAGCGACCCGCCTGAGCGTGGCATTTCGCGTCTGCCGGGAGAGATGGGTCATCGCCTCCGCCGTCGTCATCCCCGCGGACATCAGCACCCGCAGCGAGGTGAAGAACTGGGCGATCTGCTTGCTGTTCACGGGGTAGAGCACCGGCTGCACGAACCGGCGGACCAGTGGATCCCACGGCTTCGCCACCACCGGCGCCACCACCGGCCGCAGGCTGACGATCTGGTACCCCTGCGCGGTGAGCTTGCGCTCCACCACCTGCGCGCTCTCGGCATCCATCATGCCGCGCTGGAGCCGACCGTCCTCTCGCTTCACCTCATAGGCGTATCTGAGCATCTGCCCGTCACCCTCCGCGAACATGCCATCCCATTCCCGCCGCGTCGCGATGCCTATCAGTCGACCCACCCCCCGTACACTCCCTCCCTCCACGCACGCAGGTTGGGGCCATCCATTGGCGCCGCGCCTGGCGGCCTGATGATGACGCCATCGTGCGCGAACCCTCCCCCGCCGAGAACGATGTAGACTGCGCCCTCCTGTCTGCCGGCGCCGATCATCACGAACAGGTGCGTGGGCTTCAACGCGCGGATGACCTCAGGCACTATCGGCGACTCTTCGATCTCCCGGCGTGAGAACGCAAGGTTCCGGCCGGCCTGCTCCCCGTGTTCAAGGAGGGCAAGCCCAGCCGATCGTAGCTCGCCCAAGTCAACCTTCGATGTAACGCGAGCGCGGAGGCCACGGTGGAAGAACTCCATGCTTCCGCCCAGACCGAAGTACCAGGCGGGCAGCATGACGACCGCCACCAGGAGCAACAACCTTGCACACCACCAACGACTTCTCATACCAGTTTGAGCGAACACAACCGCCAACGAGATAGCCGACACGAGGGCGAGCCCAATCCCTGCGAGCCACGTCAGAGGCGGAGCCCAGAGCGTAAGGCCGTACGCACCTAGCGCGTCAAACGCTATGACCACCAGGCACACGACCGCCAGTGTCATGTCCCACCCCGGTTCGCACAGACCGTGCCGGGTACCGCGCTCGGGCATGTCGGCTGACGCGATCAACTGGTCAACGCTTTCCGCCAGTGCTGTGTGAGGCCGCACCGGCTCCTCCTTTGACAGTCTTCGCGCCAGGCAGGCCACGGTCTCGCCATTGGGCGTTTTCAGTTCCGGCGCCAGCTCCGCCAGCGGGACCATCACGAACGCCCGCTCCCACATGCGGGGGTGGGGCAGCCCGAAATCATCGTCGCTGATCTGCTCGTCGCCAACCAGCAGGACATCAATGTCAATCTCCCGCGGGCCCCAGCGCTCTCGCCGGGTGCGGCCGACCTCGACCTCGATGCGCTTCGCCAGCGCCAGCAGATGGCGCGGCGTCACGCTATCCTCGATCTCCACCTCGACCACCATGTTCAGAAACCGCGGCTGGTCGGTCACGCCGACCGGCTCTGTCTCATAGATGCTCGAAGCGCGCAGGAAGTTCACGCCGGGCGCGTCCCGGAGCCGCGTAATCGCCGACCGGAGATAGCCTTGCCGGTCGCCGAGGTTGGAGCCGAGAGCCAGGTATGCGACACGAGCCATGTCACTCGATCACAAGCTGGGAGCCTGTGCCACTTAGGGTCTCTGGTGTGCCCACTTGTGTTCGCTCCCCACCGGCGGTTCGTGCCTCACGCGCACGATTGCATCTGCGATCCGCACCACCCGCGCCATTTCTTTCACATCGTGCACCCGCACCATATCGGCGCCAGCGGCGATCGCCAGGGCAACGCTTGCGGCGGTTCCCTCCAGCCGCTCGCTGGGAGGGGCATCGTCCAGCAGCTTGCCAATCGTGCTCTTTCTCGAAGTCCCGATCATCACCGGGCAGCCCAGGCAGCGGAACTCGCCCAGCCGCCGCAGCAGCTCCAGGTTGTGCTCCACGGTCTTGCCGAACCCGAAGCCGGGGTCAACCACCAGACGGTCCCGTGCCAGTCCGGCCGCCTCAGCTTTCGCTATCCCTTCCTCCAGGTAATCGCTTATCTCTCCGATCACGTCATCGTACTTCGGCTTCTGCTGCATGTCTCGCGGGGTGCCGAGGATGTGCATGATGACGACCGCCGCGCCCGCGTCGGCGGCCACCCGCGGCATCTGCTCGTCGAAGTGCAGCCCGCTGATGTCGTTGATGACCGCCGCTCCGTTGGAGAGCGCGGCCCTCGCAATCGCCGACTTGTAGGTGTCAACAGAGATGGGGACTTCCACCTCTCTCGCCAGCGCCTGGAGAACGGGAAGCACGCGCCCAAGCTCCTCCTCGAAGCTGACCGGCTCAGCTCCCGGCCGCGTGGATTCCCCACCCACATCCAGGATGTCCGCTCCCTCCTCCACCATGCGCTTGCCCTGTGCAACGGCGCGCTCAACATCCTCGCCCAGCCCGTCGCCGGAGAATGAATCCGGCGTGACATTGATGATCCCCATGATCAGGGTGCGTTCGCCCAGCTTCAGCTCGCGGTCCCGGCAGCGCAGCACCCGCTCCCGCGGCGCCGCGCATTCGGCGAGCGCACGCCTGATGCGCTCGGCGACGCTCCCGCCGAGTGCATCGCCGGCCGCGCCGATCTTGTCCAAGCGACCAAGCAGCACCACCTCCGCCCTCTCCGGGTCCTGGCGCCCGGCCGGGCGAGAGAGCACCGCCGTCGCTCCCACCTCCGAGGCGGCCTTCCGCAGCGCCTGCGCCTCCGCCAGGGGCATGGGGCCGACCAGCATCGCCCGCCCCAGGCCGCGCTCCACGATCGTACGCACCGCCTCCGCGTCCGCGCCTCGGGCATACAGCTCGGCCACCACCTCATCGGAGGCCACCGAGTCAAGCACCCTGGCGCGAAGCCCTGCCGTCTTCCTCACGCTGCCTCCTTCATTGGCTGGACCGCCGTCCGAGCTTCGCCCGAGTACCGCTTCATCCCGTGCCAACGGAGATGACCCCACACCCACCACCGGGGCGGCTGCAGCTTGATCGTCACCGCCCCCTGTTCATCTGTTCTCATCACCTTCGCCCCCACCGCCTTCAGCTCCCCCAGCATCTCCTGGCTGGGATGTCCGAACGGGTTCCGCGCCCCCACGCTGATCACCGCCAGCTCCGGACTCACCGCCTGCACGAACCCGGTTCCTGCCGGATTGGCCGACCCGTGGTGGGGCACCTTCAGGATGGTGCTGCGGATGCGCTCACCCATGTGCGCCAGGCGCTCCGCACCGGCCTCGTCCACGTCCGCCGCCAGCAGGACGCTCAATTCTTTATCTACCAAGCGCAGGACTATCGAGTTATCATTCAGTTCCGCATCGCTGACCAGCCGCGCCTCCGGCGGGTTGAGCACGTCCGCGTAGATACCGTACCCAAGGTTGATTCTCTGCCCTTCCCTTGCTCGGTGAAGGGGTATCTTCCGTTCCGCGATCTGTTGTCTCAGCTCGGCATAGGTCTCGCTACTGGTGGGGAGCATGGGATCCAGCGCCATCGTCACCGGCACCGCCTCCAGCACCGCCGCCAGGCCGCCGATGTGGTCCTGGTCAGGATGGGTGATCACCAGCACGTCAATGCGGCGCACCCCCCGCGCCATCAGCGCGGGCGTCACCACCTCCCGCCCGACGTCATATCCCCGGGTGTCCTCCCCTGCCCTGCCCCCGCCGTCCACCAGCATCGTCCGCCCACTCGGCGCCTGCACCAGAATCGAATCGCCCTGCCCCACGTCGAGCACCGTGATGGTGAGGCCGCTGCTGGCGTCGCGCCACACCATCCCCCACACCGCGAGGGTGAGGGCGAGCAAGATGAGCAGCAGGATTCGTTCGCGTCTGATGCGCATGGCGTGATCCCGGCGGGCGTAGGTCCCTAGGTCGGCTCAGCCGACCGGGATGGCGGTCCTGCCGACCTAGCCACACGCCCGCCCTACAATGCCCTACTCGGTCGCGTTGAAGCTGTTCATCGCTTCCTCGATCCCATGGTAGACCCATGTTTCCACGGCCAGCGTGGCGCGGGAGACCATGTCGTGGACGGTGGGCCATTCATGGCGGCGGAACGGGCTGAGAACGTAGGCCATCATGTCCATGTGCTCCGGTGACGCCCCGACGCCCAGGCGGAGGCGGGCGAAGTCCTGGCTGTGCAGAGACTCGATGATGGAGGTCAGTCCGTTGTGCCCGCCCGCACTGCCGGATCGCCGCAGCCGGATCCGGCCCAGGGGGAGGCTTACGTCGTCGCAGACGACCAGGAGGTCGGGGAGGTCGCACCGGTAGTGTTTGCACACCGCGGCCACGCACTGGCCACTCAGATTCATGAAGGTGAGCGGGCGGACGAGGACCACTTCTTCCTTGCCGATCGCGCCCTCCGCGATCGCCCCCTTGAACCGGCTGCGGTGGAACCGCATCGCCCTCTGCTCGGCCAGCGCGTTCACCACCATGAACCCGAGGTTGTGGCGGGTGCGGCGGTATCTGAAACCAGGATTCCCCAGGCCGATGATGATCTTCATGGCGAGGCCACGATTCGGCAACCAAACCAGCGTTACCTGCGCGGCGGCGGGCCGGTCCTGGCGCCCCCGGCGCGAGTCGAACGCGCGACCAAGGCCTTAGGAGAGCCCTGCTCTATCCTCTGAGCTACGGGGGCGTAGACCCTGGGCAGGGCGCCTGAGGCGCCCTGCCCTACCCTAGGTTGCCTGATGCGAGTCTAACAATCCAACACCGCACCGTCAAGCTCGCCAAACGAGTCTCCCTTGGGCAGGAAGGCCTCCACCTCCGCCGAACCGTGACATACGCACCGGGTGTGACCGTTCCGCGTGGGTCCCGTCTCTTGCTCCGGGAGCAGGGGCACCCCCGTTCCGACAGGTGACGCTCAGGGTCGGGGGTGACCCACGGAGTTGGGTCACACCCTGCGCGCCAGCCACCTGTGACACCCGTGCGCTGAAGAGGTATACTGGTTCTACCATGGCGCAAGGCGGGAAACCAACCAGCCCAGGAGACGAACTCCAGGAGGCGCTCCGCGACCTGGAGCGGCTGCAGCGCGCCCCCGCCCCCAAACCGCAGGAGCCCGAGCCCAAGCCCGGGGAGGAGGTGGAGGAGGCGGTCCGCCGGATCGCCGAGGAGCAGCGCGAGGAGCGGGCGCGCCGGGCCAGGAAGCCATCGCCCCTCGCCAAGGCGAAGTGGCCGATCCTCATCTTGCTCAGCCTGGCGGTGGTGGTGGCCTGTGTGATGATCCTGCTGCCCGAGCCCTTGCCGCCACCAGCGGAGTCCGCCACCGAAGCAGTGGAGGGGTTCTGGCAAGCCGTCATCGCCGGGAAGTACCAGGGTGCCACCGTCTACTGCCCGTCGCTGGTGGACAAGTACGGCAGCAGAGAGCAAGCGGCGCGCTACCTGAAGGAGCAGTTCCAGGCCAATCCACCCATGGTGGTGCGCAACGTCGAGCTTGGCGAGACCGAGCCCGACTCGCTCAATCTCATCGTCACCTACGAGGTAATCCGCAGAACCGGCAGTCCGCTCACGGGACAGGCGGTGGTTATGGACACGAGAGACCCCGAGCGCGGTTACGTAATCCTCAGCGGCATCTGATCTCGCCGGCCCCCATGGGCTACCCTCTCACTGCGGCGCAGCCGCGTGGACCAGCAGCACCTCCTCGAGCTTGCGGAACTCCACCGCCGGCTCGACTACCGCTCGCTTGCCGACGCCGTGCGGCTCCGGACCCACCGAAACCACCCTCCCCAGAGGCAGCCCCTTGGGGAACACGCCGCCCGTCCCCGCGGTCAGCACCACCGCCCCCGGTTTCACCTGCGCGTTCGGCGCCAGGAACCGCAGCTCGCAGCGGGGCCCGCCGGTTCCCACCAGGATGCCCGTCTCCCGCGAGTCCTTGAGCAGGGCCGCCACCTTCGCGCTCGGGTCGGTGATGGGCACCACGCGAGCGCTGTCGCTGGTGACTGCGTACACCTGTCCGACCACCCCGTCGGCGGTGAGCGCGACATCCTTCACCCGTACGCCCGCTCCGGTCCCCGCGCCCACCACCAGATAGGAGAGCCATCCCCCGCTTCCCGCGGCCACCACCCGCGCCACGCGGCCCTGGCGGGTCATGGCGGGGTATCTGCTGCGCACCGCGCTCTCCCGCTCCATCTGTGCGTAGCCTTCCTCCAACTGCGTCAGCCGGGCGTGCAGTTCACCCACCTCTCCATTCAGGCGCTCATTCTCGCGCCGCAACTCCCGCGCCTGGGCGAGCACCCGCCACTGCCTCTCCCCCCAGCGCATCCCGGCCACCAGCGCTCCCTGGAAGGGCAGCGCGCTGGCGCAGACAATATTGTCCAGCCACATGCGGTCACCCGCGTGCAGGGAGGAACGCTGCCAGGCATCCAGCCCCAGCGCCGCCAGGATCAGCCCCACCAACAGGATCGTCCCCAGGTGACGACGCCGCCTCAGACGCACAATCACCACCCTCCGTTCGCCTCCTTCCCGGACACCCAGCCGTCTCTAGTGCGACCCTCTTTCCCTTTCCCTTCGCCGGCGCCTCTACGAACCCCGTTTGTTCCTCGAGCGCCGGCCCAGCCTGCGGCCCGCGCTACCACCTCTCGCCACCCCGGCCTCCCCAAATTCCTCCAGCATTCGCAGCACCAGCGGAACCGGAAGCCCCACGACGTTCGTGTAGCAGCCCCTGATAGCGCGAACAAAGGCCGCGCCCGCGCCTTGGATGGCGTAGGCTCCGGCCTTGTCCATGGGCTCGCCGCTCGCTAGGTAGCGGCTGATCTCGCTCTTCGACAGCTCCCTGAAGGCTACCCCCGTACACTCATGCCCGGTCTCGTGCCGTTTGCCGCATACTAGTGCCACCCCTGTGTGCACTGTGTGCCATCGCCCGCTCAACAGCCCCAACATGCGGCTGGCCTCCGCCCTGCTGGACGGTTTGCCGAGCACGATCTTGTCGCAGACCACGACCGTGTCCGCTCCCAGCACCACTCCTTCAGTGTGCGCGGCCACCGAGCGCGCCTTCTCCAGAGCGGCCCGCACGACCAGCCTGGCGTATCCCTTGGTTGCCGCAACGGGCGGCACGTCTGCCTCCTCGGGCGCGGCGATCCTGAACCTGATCCCCGCCGCCCGAAGCAGCTCCGCGCGCCGGGGCGAGCGAGAGGCCAACACAAGCATGGCTACAGCCGCCCCGGGCGCAGCAATGCCAGCGCCACCAGCAACCCCAGGAAGACGCCGCCCACCACCGCGGCCGCGCCAAGGCCAACATGCCAGGGGTTCCGCCCACCCACCAGGTACAGGGCGCCGCTCATCATCAGGGCCGCCGACAGCACGCTCAGGGCAAGGCGGTTGAGACTCCTGCTGAGGCCCGCCGCGCGGTTGTCCGCTCCCGCCTCCTCCATGCGCACCCTCAAGCTGCCGCTTTCCAGGAGAGAGAGCACATGTTCCAGGCGCGAGGGCAGGCGGCAGAGCTGGCGGGCGGTGGTCTCGGCGGCTCTGATGGCGCGGTCAAGCAGCGCCCGCGGGCTCATCAGCTTCGCCATCCCTTCCTCTATCACCGGCTTCGCCAGCGCGCGCAGATCGAAGTCGGGGTCGAGCTCTGAGCACACCGCTTCGGTGAGCAGCAGCGCCTTCGCCGCCACAGACAGCTCCGGCGGAACGCGAATCTGATGCACCCACAGCGCCCTCAGGGTGCGGGACAGCAGCTCGCCAATCGCCAGCTCGCTCCGCGGAAGCCCGAGGAACCGGCTGACTATGCGCGACAGCTCCGCGCGCACCGCCACCAGGTCCGTGTCCGCGCCCAGCGCGCCGAGCTGGAAGAGGTCGTCCACCATGCCGTCCACATCCTCCGCGAAAACGTGTCGCACGATCTCTGCCAGCAGCCGCCTCGCCCTGGGGTCCAGGTATCCCACGATCCCGAAGTCCAGCAGCACCACCCACCCGTCCTCGGCCACCAGCACATTCCCCTGGTGGGGGTCGGCGTGGAAGAACCCGTCGAGGAAGATCTGGCGCAGCATGCACCGGGCGAACTCCTCGGCCGCCTGTCTTCGATCGAAGCCCACCACCTGTCCCGCGAGCTGGTCCACCCTCTTCCCGTGCAGCCGCTCCGCGGTCAGCACGCGTCTGGTGGTAAGCTCCGGCACCACCTCCGGAATCCTCACCTGCAGGCCCGCGGCTTGGATGCCCTCTCTGATTCGGCTGGCGCTATTCGCCTCCAGCGTGTACACCAGTTCGTCTTCAAGCTGGCTGGCGAACCGGCGCACGAAGGCGGGAAGATCGTAGCGCCGCAGCGCCGGCACCTGCCGGGGAAGCAGGTGGGCGGCGTCGGTAAGGATCTGGAGGTCTGCTTCGATGATCCTCTGCACCCCCGGGCGCAGCACCTTCACCGTCACCTGGCGGCCGTCATGCAGCTCCGCGGCATGCACCTGCCCCAGAGAAGCAGCGGAGAGAGGGGTGGTATCGAAGCGCGCGAACAACCGCTCCAGGGGACGGCCGAGCTCGGCCTCCACCACCCCGCGGATCTCGTCGAAGGGCACCGCCGGCGCCTGATCCTGCAGTCTCCGCAGCTCCGAGACGTAAGCGGGAGACAGCAGGTCGGCGCGAGCGCTCAGCATCTGGCCTAGCTTGATGAAGCTCGGCCCCAATTGCGCCAGCGCCAGGCGCAGCCGTTCAGGCCCGGACATCGCCGCGTAAGCGGGCGCCATCTCCCTCCGGCGCCGCACCGGCAGCACCCCCCCCAGGTCCAGTTGGTCCAGCAAATACCCGAACCCGTAGTCGAAGATGAGGACCGAGAGGATCTCCCTGGCCCGCCTCCAGTTCCGAAGCCCAGCCGCGATGTTCATCCGTAGCCCTTGCTCGTACCTCGTGGGGCAGAGCGCCTGGGCGCTCTGCCAGATCCTAACCGCTCTATATCTGTTTTAGCTTCTCCTCAAGGGCCGCCAAGCGGCGCTCCAGCTCGGTCACTCTGGACTGGCGCGCCACATCCGCCTTCTTGAGCATCCGCTCTACCGCCTCAGCGACGAACGCGTCCATCTTCTCCTTCTGGCCTTTGCCCTTCTCCATCACGTCAGCCAACAGCTTCTTCCCTTCTCCCTTGGTCACCGCCCCGCGCTGGACCAGATCGTCCACCAGACGACAAGCAGCTTCCTTGGTTAGCAGAGCGGCCCCAAGCCCAAGCTCCAGCGTCTTCTCGAACAGCTCGCGCCAGGAAGCTGCTGGCGGCCGATCGGGCTCTGTCCGGCCAGACTTCCCTTGGTCTGTCATCCTGCCTACCTCCGTAGGGCCGGAGTTCAACTCCTGCCCAACTTGCTCACACGCTCACGTGCGCCTTCAGCGCACGCACCTCCCGTCGGCGCCGGGCGCCGACCCTACTATCGCCACCGTCCCGCCGCAATACCCGCACCTCCCGTCCTGCACCCGCGCCTTGAGCACCGAGAACCCCCGCCTCTCCACCACCACCTTCTTGCAGTGCGGACACACCGTATCCGCCCCCTCCCTGATCCACAGGTTGCCCAGGTAGACATAGCGCAACTTCTCCTGCGCAATCTCCCGTGCCCGCACCAGCGTCTCCGCGGGAGTTGGTGGCTCCGCCATCTCGTGGTCCGGGTGGTAGCGGGAGAAGTGCAGCGGGATGTCCACGTCCACGCTCGCCACCCAGTCAACCAGGCTCCTCAGATCATCCTCTCGATCGTTCCAGTTCGGGATCACCAGGTTGGTAACTTCCACCCAGCACCCCATCTCCCTGGCGATCTCCACCGTTCGCCGCGGTGGTTCCGCCCGCCCCCGGCACAGGTCCCGGTAGAACTCGTCTCGCATGGACTTGATGTCCACGTTCATGGCGTCAATGTAAGGAAGCATTTGCCGGAGCGGCGCCTCGTTTATATAGCCATTGGTTACCAGCACATTCCTAAGCCCGGCCTTCCTCACCAGCTTCGCGGTCTCCAGCACGAACTCATACCAGATGAAGGGCTCGTTATAGGTGTAGGAGAT
>Ga0315279_10002615_pt1 | contig 26618 bp, 23 predicted proteins | sample YL17G06_20_MG_FD_203694 | JGI IMG/M metagenome (GOLD analysis project Ga0315279, IMG submission 203694) | Sediment microbial communities from Yellowstone Lake, YNP, Wyoming, USA - YL17G06_20 | ecosystem: Environmental > Aquatic > Freshwater > Lake > Sediment | place: USA: Wyoming | collected... | reverse complement strand
CAGAGTGCAAGCGGGACTCTGCAACAAGATACACGGCGCACCAAAGGGTGTGACATAGGTCGGCGGACCGTCAAACACCGAGCGGACGGGTGCCTGAATTACCCGACAAGCTGTAGCTACGTGTAGTAATAGAAGGCGTAGCAGTGCGTCTGGATCTGTGATTCCCCTTTGTCGGCGAATGGCGCCTTTCTCACGAGCAAGTTCGCGCCAATCCCTTGGAAGAAATGAAGCAAGTAGTTGCCACTCCTCGTCGAAAACCGCGCCCGATCGCATACGCCCATGGTACTCTAAGATCCGCGGTACGTCAAGAAGTTAGGTTAGCGCTTATGCGTGCGCATCCCCCTGTCAGAAACTCGCAGATCTCCGCCGTGCAGCTCGACGATCCTCTTCGCCATCGACAGGCCGAGGCCCGCACCGTGCGGCTTTCCCCGGGTGTAGAAAGGCTCGAGGACCTTCTCGAGGGGATCCGCCTCGAAGCCCTTCCCGGTGTCGGCGACTTCGATCACAACCCGGCCTCCGCTCGTCACTGCGCGGACCGAGAAGGTTCCTCCTTCGCCCATTGCCTCGTGGCTGTTGCGGAAGAGGTTTTCCAGCGCGGTGAGAAGCAGCTCGCTGTCGGCGTGCACCGTGATATCGCCGGTCATCTCCCTATGGAACGCAATCCCGCGCGTGCGGCATTCGACCCAGGTCCTTGTTTCCAGCTCCTTGAGGAGCTCTCCGAGGCTGACGGGCACGAGGTCGGGCTGGAGATTCCCCTCCAGGAATCGGGCGACATCGTCCGCATGGGTCATCAGCCTGCCTATTTCGCGGTCAATGTACTGCTGGTACTTCCGCACCTTCTCGTCATCGATCCCCTCCGATATCCGCGACGCGTATCCCTGCAGGGGGACGAGGGACTTCCGCATTTTCTCCCGGAAGGCGCTGGCGACGAGCGCCCCGGCGTGGGCTTTCTGGGCGTCCGCGACGTCCGTGGCGTGACGGGAGATATCCTCCTGCGCCTGCGCGAGCGCCACGGCCAGCCGCGTGTTCTCTATGGCCACCGCGGCCTGCGCGCTGAGCATTTCCAGCAGGAACTGATCTGCTGGCGTGAACACCCGCGCCGCCTGCCCCGGGACACCGATCTTGTTGATCACCTCGATTGCGCCGAGCCGCTTGTTCCTGACGGTGAGGGGCACGCAGAGGATCTGCCGGCTGGTGTAGCCGCTGGTCGCGTCGATCTGCGCGAAAAACCGGCGATCGTTCGCCGTGTCGTTGCAGATCGCTGAACGCCCGCTGCTGTACACCCATCCGACGATGCCCTGGTTTCGGGGTACCTCGCGATCCCTGACGGCCTCCGCGCCCGGGCCCGTCGGCATGACGATGAGCAGTGAATCTCGGACGTGGTCATGGATGCAAAGGCTTGAGCTCTCCGCGGCCACGAGCTGTGCGGCGAGCACGAGGATCTGGTTCAGGAGGTCGATCAGGTTGTAGGAGCTGTTCATCCGCTCCATGACCTGTCTCAGGGCTTCCAGCCGGCTGCGCGGTTTCTCCACGGGGCTGGCCTTCTGCGCCTCGAGGGCTTCCTCCACGGCCTGCTCGGGGAGCAGCTTCAGCTCGGTGAGTATCCTGCCGAGGTAGTACCGGTCGCGGTTGTTGTATTTGGTTCGGGCGATGTCCAGGAGGAAATCGATCATGTCGCCGGGGCCGCTGCCCAGCACCTGCCGCATCTGGTAGGCCAGGGCCCTGTCGAGGTCTCGCGCGCTGAGCTTGCCCTTTTCCACGAGAATGTCCCCGAGGGATTTCTTCATGGCGTCCGGACACCAGTATACTACCGGTGCCGCGGAACGGAATAGGGCGGAGCTTCATTTCGGCGGAGGAATCTCGAGGCGCTCCAGCCGCTCGATTCGGGAGATGACCCAGTCCCCCCGGTCGGTTTTCATCCACACACGATCCGTGACCGCGTGCCCCTCCGACTGGGGCACCACGTCGGCTCCCGTTGCGCTGTCCGCAGACGCGGCGGGGTTCCATTTCACGTACTTCACGAGGAACACCGGGCCGGGCTCTCCCTGTTCCTGGGTGACGGATAACCCGGTCACCCCGTACAGCATCGCGGGAGGCGCGAGCGGCGGCCTTCCCGCCTTGTCCCATTCCGCGGCGGAAATCACGTTTGAGCGTCCCTCGTAGCCCTGCGTGACCCGGGAGGTGACATAGAGCGTCGTGACCTCGTCGATTTCTCCCCGGCCCGCCCCGCCTACGACGCAGGCCTGCATGGTCGTGTGGTCCAGCGTGTTCATGCTGGCGTAGAACGTCTCCACGACCCTGCGCGGCGGATACCCATGGGTGACGCGCGGGGCCAGGACGTTTCTCAGCACGGTGCCTCCCAGGGCGGCCACGAGGATGACGGCCGTGGTCACGACGGCGGCGACCCTCCAGTTCCTTTGCCAGAACCTCCGGCGGCGGAAGCTTCTCTGGGCGGAAATCTCCCGGGCCCCCGCAGCGAGGAGGGCGCTGCGCCGTTGCTCCTCGCTGAGAGGGTGCACCAGGTCCTGAGTCTGCCAGCGGTCAAGGCCTTCCGCGATCTCTGCAAGGGAAATCGTGCCGCGCCGTCCCCGTCCGAGGCCTGCCATGATCGTGTCCGACACTTCCTGCTCGAGCCCGGGGACGAGGCCGGCAGGAGGCTCGATCGCCAGTGTGCGCACCTGCTCGTGCAGGTCCCCGACATCGGAACCCCAGAAGGGAAATCGGCCGGTGATGATCCGAAAGAGCGCGGCGGCCACGCCGAACGCGGTACGCTGCGGGCCCTTGAGATCCGGGTGATTCAGGCACTCGAAGGTCTCGCGATTCGCTTCGAACGGGCGGAGGTCCCTCAGCTCGCGGTCGATATCCGGGGGGAGAAACAGGATATTCCCGTCGTCCGTGAAGATCACCGAATCGGACTCCAGGGCGAACCACCCGACGCCGCTCTCCGTGAGCTGCAGCAGGGCGCGCACGAGCCTCCCCATCAGCGGCAGGGCCTGCCCTGCCGGCATCGCCAGGACCTTCTCGAGTGAAATACCAGGCACGTGCGGCCCGACGAGGGAGACTTTTCCCTCGCGCTCGACGATTCCTTCGAAGTGCCATTCGCGGACCCCGGAGCTGGGGCCGGCGATCCACCCGGGAGCGGCCCGCAGCGCCAGGATGCGCGTGAGAGCCGCCCCTCTGGTCGCAGTGCCCAGGGACACGGCAAGGTGGGGTGTCCCTGCGTCAGTCAACTCTGTTGCCATGAAGCTCCCTTAGTCCTGGTTTTCGTGAAAGACGGTCGCGCTGAAGATCTCAATGCGCGTCTCGGGCGCGCGCCACGCGTCTGAGGGCAGCCCCGCCTTGCGGCAGGCATGTGCGAGGAAGGTCTCCCTGTCCCAGCCCTGCTCGGTTGCAACCTGCGGGAGGAGAAGACCCGAGCGGTGGCCGCTTCTCACCATGATGCCGTGGACGCCCACGGTGACGCGCTGAAGGTCCGTGATGAGCTCGAACGGCGAAAGAACGGAGATTTCGATCCGTACGTGCGGCCATTCCTCGGGTGACAAGGGCGGAAAGCGCGGATCGTCGAACGCACTGGACACCGCGACGTCCTTCACCGCCTCCACGAGGGGCTGGCAGGCAGTGATGTGCCCGATGCACCCCCGCAGCTCCCCGCGCACCTTCAACGTCACAAATGCCCCGCACGGCGCCGAAAGCGAAGGCGGTACCGGGGGAAAGCGCGGCGGCCGGCGGGAGAGCCGGGCCCCGATGGCCTCGCGGGCTGTCTGCAGGAGAACGAAACGATCCCGTTCCGCGAGCGCGAAGGTCATGCGGGCACGCGGGCGGGCTCGACGCTCACCGCGGCATAATGCACGACGCGAGAGGCGTCATCGTCCATCTCCTGCGAACGGGCACGGGCGAGGACCTGCACCCGGCAGCCTTCTCCGGCGAGTGAAAGCACCCCGGCGATGCACGACGCGCCGCACGCGCTGATCCCGCGGTTCTCCGACGCGCTCACGACGCCCTTCCAGTCGCATCGGGAGAGGAGGTCTTCCAGAGCGGCGCTCTCCGTCTCGGTATCGTGACCGGTCATGTAGGACGCCATGTTGGCCGTCACGACGAACACCGTCGAGTCAGCGCGTGCGGCGAAAGTCGAGGCGAGGGTCCGCGAGAGCGTCTCTGCCGCCGTCCTGCCGCCGGCCCCGACGAGGAGTGGAACGATGGACACTCCGGGGAAAAGCCGCGCGAGGAAGGGAAGCTGCAGCTCGAGGCAGTGCTCTTCCAGGTGCGGGATGTCATTGCGCCGGTAGAGAGGATCACTGGCCGCGAGCGCCGAGACGGCCTCCGTGTCCACAGGGACCGGTCCCAGGGGAGTGCTGAACGCGGTGGATTCGGGCAGGAAGATGCTGTCCTCGGGGTCGCGGTGGACCGGCCCGATCAGGACCGCCGTGCGGACGCGCCGGTCGGCGATCGCGCGATATGCGGCGGCCATCACGCCCCCGGCGTACTCGTAGCCGGCATGCGGCGAGATGACGGCAAACCGCGCGGCCCGCGGCGTCGCGGAGCCGGCGAGGAGATCATCGATCTGCGCCGCAAGCGCCTCCCGCCGTGCCGGGTAGAAGAGGCCGTCAACGAGGGGGGGACGGATGGCAGCCTTGAGCGGGGTGACGCCCATACCAGAGAAAAGTATCGTGGAATGGGGAAACCAATGCAAGGCCGCCGAGGCGCGGGAACTGAGCCGGGAACTGCGCCATGCTTGACTTCGACTGACTTCCACCGTATCGTCGATGGCGGTCACGGTATTCCGTGACATTTGGCGGAACAGTCGAGAGGAGAGGAAAGAGGTGAGATTCGTTCCACGGAAACTCTTCCTGACCCGAGGGGTCGGGATCAACAAGGAAAAGCTCAACAGCTTCGAGATGGCATTGAGAAACGCCGGCATCGCCCATTTGAACATCGTGCGCGTCTCTTCGATATTTCCTCCCGGCTGCAAGATCGCGAGCCCCGAAGAAGGACTTGCCGCGCTCGAGGCGGGTGAGGTCACCTTCGTCGTGCTCGCCGAGATGGCGACCAACGAGCCGGGCAGACGGATCGCCTCCTCCATCGGCATCGCGATTCCCGCCGACCAGAAAATGTACGGCTACCTCTCCGAACACCACACCTACGGCCAGACGGAAAAGGAAGCGGGCGACTACGCGGAAGATCTCGCCGCGTCGATGCTCGCCACCCTGCTGGGCGTCCCCTTCGACCTCGACAAGGACTACAACGAGCGCCGCGAGCAGTACCGCATGGGCGGGCACATCGTCGACAGCACGAGCATCACCCAGACCGCGGAAGGCGCCTCCGGTGGAGTCTGGACGACGGTGGTCTCCGCTGCGGTCCTGCTGTAGTTGATGGTAACCGCGATGGCACAACCGGCACAGTCAGCCGGGCGCTTCGCTACCGCGCTTCGCGCGGTGCGCACATGAAGGGTTCCATGAAAGGGCGGCCGCTTGACCCTGTGCCCATCACGGGCGGCATCGGGGTCGAATCTCTCGTGGATGATTTCTTCCTTTCCTACAACGCCGGGCGCCTGCGCGATGCATGCCGGATATTCGCGGACAAGATGCTGGAGCCCGACGTCACCGTGGGCCTCACCATCAGCGGCGCCCTCACGCCCACCGGCCTGGGCTATGCGGCGTTCGTTCCCCTCGTCGAAGCGGGATTCGTCGACTGGATCGTATCCACCGGTGCAAACCTCTACCACGATATCCATCGCTCGCTCGGTTTCTCCCTGTACGGCATCTCCCCGCACGTGGATGACGTCGCCCTTCGCAAGGAAGGGATCATCAGGATCTACGACATCATTTTCGATGCAGAGGTGCTTTTCAAGACCGACGACTTCATCGCCGAGGTGCTGAAGTCGAAGGAGTTTCAGAAACGCATGTCCACCGCCGAGCTGCACGCGCGCCTCGGCCGCTACGTGCGCGAACGGGAGAAGCTTCTGGGCACGCAGTACCGCTCCCTCATCGGGGCCGCCTTCGAGGCGGGCGTGCCTGTCTACACTTCGAGCCCCGGCGATTCCAGTCTCGGCATGGGGCTGGCGTCCTTGCGCCTCCAGGGATTCGAGGTCGGATTCGATCCCGAGCTGGACGTGAACGAGACCGCCGCAATCGTCTACGACGCGAAGCGCGGCGGCGGCAAGAGCGGCGTCCTCATCCTTGGCGGCGGCAGCCCCAAGAACTTTGCCCTCCAGACCGAGCCGCAGATCCAGGAGATCTACAAGTTGGCCGAGAAGGGCCATGATTACTTCATCCAGATCACTGACGCGCGCGTGGATACCGGCGGCCTCTCCGGCGCCACCTCGCAGGAGGCCGTCACCTGGGGGAAGGTGGATCCCGAGCAGCTCCCTGACACCGTGGTCTGCTACACGGACAGCACGATCGCTCTTCCCATCATGACGGCGTACGCTCTCACTAAGCGCAGGCCGCGGAAGCTCCGGCGCCTCGCCGACCGGCGTGACGAAATGCTGGCCCGGCTCGCCTCGGATTTCGCCCAGAAACAGAAGGAATAGGCGCATCGCTCGCTGAGGCTCGTGCGGAGGCATGGATGAACGTCAGGGCTGCCCCCCGGCCTCCGGCTGCCCTCCCGCTTTCAGCCGCTCAATGCGGGCCGGGTCGAGTTTCACATGCAGGTTCTTCTCCTGCGTTGGGAGCACGGTGCCCCGGCGGGCTCCCTTGGCCCTCCGGAGGTACTTCACCCGGGTGTAATATACGTCGCCCTGCCCCGACGTCTTTCCCCTCGAGAAGTGCACCGCGAGCGTTGCCGCGTCCAGCATGGTTTCCAGCGGCAGGCTCTTTCCCGGCTGCGCCTTCACGAACACATAGGCGCCGGGCCAGTCGCGCGCGTGAAACCACCAGTCGTTCCCGCGCACTCTTTTTCGCAGAAGCTCGTCGTTTTCCGCCGCCGTACGGCCGACGATGATCCGAAAAGGCGGGGAGACGAATACCAGGCCGGGCATGTCGGTCTCATGCAGGGGTTTCCTCGCGCGCGCGGCATTCTTCGCCACCGTGACCAGCGACTGGGGATCAGGGTTGGCCGCGAGCGCCGCCCGCTCGGCCCGCACGCGGCCGAGAGTGGCCTCGAGGTTCTCGATTTCCTCCTGCACCTTGCTCCGGCCCAGCCGGGCCTTGCGGTGCCGGTCATAATAGCTTTCCGCATTCTGCGCCGGCGTGAGATCCGGGCGCAGCTCGATCTCCACGACAGCATTGTCATGGAAGAAATCTTCCACGCGGATCCACCGCTCGCCCCTGCCGACCAGGTGGAGATTGCTGGTCAGGAGATCGCCGAGCTCACGGAATCTTTCGAGATTGCCGTACTCGGAAAGCCGCGCGCGCAGCTTCTCGAGGTTGGACAGGAGCTTGTTCTCGCTGATCTCGAGCTCCGCCTCGGCCTGTGCGGCAGCCCTCTCCCTGTCACCCCGGCCTTCCAGGTCCCGGTAGAGCGCCTCGAGCTTCTCGTTGAAGGACCCTTCTCCGGGGAGCTCTCTCACGGAATACTGGATCGAAGCAGAGGCTTTCGGCCGCGGCTGCCCGACCGCTTTCCCCCGCGGTTGGAATGGTTTGCCCGAGACCTCGTCCTTTTTCGGCCTGCGGAAGAAGGCGTCCATGATGACCCCGGATTCGTCGGTGAGAACAGCGTTGGCCGCGGCGCCCCACAGCCGGACCCAGAGCACATTCGCCTCGGCTCCCCTGCGCACCACGATCTTCACGATCCGATCGCCCAGCGCGGGGTCCGAGGGTGAACGCAGCTGATCGGCGCTCTCGATCCTCCCTCCCCTGATGTGTGCGCGGAGGAACGAAGCGAAGCGAAGCGGGGTGCCGGGGTTGGCGAGCTTTTCCGTCAGCGCGTGCATCCTCGGGAATCGGGGCGAAAGGGAAATGAGCAGCATGCTCTGCGACCCTGTCTTGAAGAGATGGAGGACAAGCCGATCATGGCGAGGCTGGTGGATTTCCTGGATCAGGCTGCCCGGAAGAGCCAGCTCTGACAGGAGAAGGTCGATCTCCTTCCAGTTGAGGGATCCGCTGGAGGCTGCGCTCATCTGGCTTCCGCGAGGAAGACCCGGGAATCGTCGGAGGAGAAGAAGACGAGGATGATCGTGCGCGGTGTTGCATTCTCCCGGCAAAAGCCGCTGAGCGTCTCCCACACCACCCGCGCCGCCTGCTGCCGGGGGTACCCATAGACGCCCGTGGAAATCGCAGGGAACGCGATGCTCTGTGCTCCTAGCCGCGACGCCAGGACCAGGCTCGTGCGATAGCAGGAGGCGAGCGTCTGCGCCTCATCCGCCGTACCTCCGTGCCACACCGGGCCCACGGTGTGGATCACATACCGGGCCGGAAGCCGGCCGGCGGTGGTCTCCACCGCTTCACCGGCAGGAAGGCCGTCCGGGAATCTCTCCCGACGGACCACCCGGCATGCCTCCAGGATGTCTGGACCGCCAGCCCTGTGGATCGCCCCATCCACGCCTCCCCCGCCAAGCAGGCTCGAATTGGCCGCGTTGACGATGACGTCCACAGCCTGTCGGGTGATGTCGCCCGTCTGCACGAGCAGGCGTCCGCCCAGGAAATGATCCGCGCCTTCGGGTCGATGCGAATCCGCCCCTTCGGGTCGATGCATATCGCTCACAGCAGCCTCCTGATCTCGCCAATCATATAGAAGGAACCGGTCACGAGGATGGGTCGTGTGCCCTCCGATTCCTCCTGTGCCCGGCGCAGCGCCCGCGCGGGATCCTTCTCCAGCACCGTGGCGGGATTGAAGCTGCGGAAGATCTCCGCCACTTCCTCCGGAGCGCTCTCCTTGAACGTGCCCGGCGTGGAGATGATGACCCGGGAGAATGCGGGGGCGAGGATCGCGGCCATCTCCCGAGGTCTTTTTCCGGTGACCGATCCGAAGAGCAGGACCGCCTCGCCCGGGAAAATGGCGCGGAACGAGGAGAGAAGCCTCGACACGGCGAGGGGTGTGTGGGCCCCATCCAGCACGATGGCGGGCGCGCGTCCCCGCACTTCCATGCGGCCGGGCAGCACCGTCTGCGCGAATGCCGCGCGGAAACAGGCGATCGGGATCCCCGGCATTGTCCGCCGGAGAGTAAGAAGGGCCAGTGCGGCGTTCTCCGCCTGGAACTCGCCGAGCATGGCGAGGCGGAGCTCTTCGGCCTGCTCACCGGCGAACCTGACGGTGAAAGAGGTGCCGTTGATGTCTCCCCGCGCGGAAAGAATCCGGGTCTCTTCGTCCAGGAAGGTGATCGCGCTGCCCCGCTCGCGGCCGGCCTGACGGAATACTTCCTTCATGCCCGGGGGCTGGAGGCCGATGAAGGCCGGCACGCCCGGCTTGATGATTCCCGCTTTCTCCCAGGCGATCTTCTCCAGAGTGTCGCCCAGCACGTCCGTGTGCTCGAGATCCAGGGGCGTGATGACCGAGGCGATCGGCGTGATCACGTTCGTGGCATCCAGCCTCCCGCCGATCCCCACTTCGATCACGGCATGCTCGCATCCGGCATCGCGGAAATACAGCAAGGCGAGCAGCGTGTACAGCTCGAAGGTGGTCGGCGCAAAATGTCCCGGCATGCCTTCGGCGGGGAGCGCGTCCAGCGCCGATTGCACCTCGCGCCCCAGCCGCACCAGCAGCTCGTTCCGCGGGGCTTCATCGGCCAGGGAGATCCTCTCGAAGGGGCTGTTCACGTGGGGTGACGTGTACAGGCCCGTGCGGTGCCCCGCCGCGTGGAGCACGGAGGCGATAAGCGCTGCCGTGGACCCCTTTCCCTTTGTTCCCGCCACGTGAATGGCAGCAAGCTCCCTGTCGGGATCGTCGAACATCCCCAGGAGCCGGCGCATCCTGTCCAGGCGGTAGGTGCGCTTGTCGAAGGGCAGGTTGCCCCGCTCGAGGTTGGTGAAGGACTCCACCCAGGAGAACACGTCCTCCGGGGTTGCCAGCTCACCCCTCATCTGCGCAGGACCGACGTCTCCCTTTCCATCGTCCCGGTCCTCAGGATCTCGTGGATCTTGTACGTACCATACTTGCGCGCCTTCAGGAAGCCGTTCCACGCGGCGTCCGCCAGCCTGCCCGCCTTCACCAGGTCCAGCAGCCACTGGTCGGTGTACTGCGGGTCTTGTTGAGGGAAGCCTGCCTGGATCTCCAGGAGCCATGCCTGGTTGTAGTCTTCCTGTGACCCAATGTGGGGGGCCATGATGACGGGGATGCCCAGCCCGCAATAGAAGGAGAGCTCGCTGGGCTTGGTCCAGAGGATGTCGGTGGTGCGCATGCACTCGGTGAAGCCGCGGAAGTATTCCTCCAGGGTACGGCCGCCGATGACCTTGATCTGCGGGAGGGCAAGCTCCGTCTTGATGCTGTCCAGGTACTGCGCCACCTCGGGCCGGATGCCGGCCAGGATGTTGTAGTTGATTTCTCCCTTGGCGATCTTGTCCCGCAGGCTGCGCGCCACCTGGTATGCGATGTCGGTCTGCGCCCCCGCCCCGCCCACACCGAAGGTCAGGGTGAGCACGCGCTCCTTGGCGAACCTGCAGTTATTCGCGCCGAGGAAGTGCTCGACGTTGAAGCCATGCAGGGGCCAGAACCGCTCCGTGGGATCGAGGTAGCGCAGCCGCTGACCGAAGTCCCACTTCAGCACGGGAATGTTCTCATCACCAAGGAGCTCGAGCGGAATGGGGAACCCGGTGAGCCAGATGCGCTCGTTGGGGATGCCGTACTCATTGAGCCGGCGCACGGCGCGCCCGCAGGGAGCGAGGTAGGTGATCTTGCTCTCCCTCGGGTTTTCCGCCACCCAGGCCCTGTTCACTTCCGCATCGCAGATGACGCAGTACACGCGGCCGAAGCCTGCCATGTCCGCGGCGATGGCGGGCGCGTAGAAAGATGTCACGAGAGGAAGGGGCTTCTGTCTCATTTTCTCCAGCAGCCCGGCGCACATCCCGTTGTTGATGAGGTTCTTCAGCCACTGCACCTGGAAGGAGGGGTGGGAGAGGTCCCGCATGGGATAGAAGGGCGGGATGTTCTGCAGCCTGTCCAGGATTCCGAAAACGGCGTTGCCGATGATCGGCCAGCTCTTCGTGCGGGACAAGAACTCGTAGCTGCGGCGAAGGCGCTCCCACAGCTTGTGCTCGCCATTGGAGGTATTATCAGCCTTGCCCAGGGTGATGAGTCCGCCTTCCGCGATGTCGCGCAGGGGGTAGGCGGCGCGCTGGTGGCCGAGGCCCATGTCCGCGGTGGCAACCCAGGCACGCACGTTGACCGCGCGCAGCGCCGCAGTGGGCTTCGATTTCCGGGTGGACGCCTTCCGGGGGGCGCGGGCAGGCGCCCGGGTCGATGACTTCTTGCGGGGCTCAGGCTTGGTGGACGATTTCGGGCTCATTCTTTCTCCTCTCCCTCAGTGCCTTTGCATGCGCGGGAAAACCCTCATAGTCTGCGAGAGTGATGGCCGCGTTCCGCAGCGCATCACAGCCCGCTGCCGTGAGGCTGGCGACCGACGAGAATTTCATGAAATCCCTTACCGAGAGCGCGGAGCACGTCCGGGCTTTCCCGCCAGTCGGCAGGACGGCGTTGGCGCCGACGGCATAATTGGCAAGTGAAAAGGGGGTGTGCTGGCCGAGGAGGATCTCTCCCGCGTTGCGGACCAGCGAAAGGGTCTGGAGCGGCTCCGCCGTGGCGATCTGCAGGTGCTCGGGTGCCACGGCGTCGGCGATCCCCGCCGCTTCTTCCATGCTGCGGGCGAGAATGATTCCCCCGTAGTTCTCCAGGACCTTCGTCACGTAAGAGGATCGCGGCTCGGGAAGCTCGCGGACGAGACTGGGGAGGAGCGCCGACACCTCCTCCGCCGTCCCAGCGCTGTCCGTGACGAGGAGGGCCTGGGAATCCGGGCCATGCTCCGCCTCTATAAGAAGGTCGAGCGCGAGCCGATGGGGGTCGGCGGAGGCGTCAGCGAGGATCATGGACTCCGACGGCCCTGCGGGAAGTCCGACATCCACGACCGCGGCGAGCAGGCGCTTGGCCGCGGTGACATACTGGTTGCCGGGGCCCAGGAGCTTGTCGACCCGGCGGATGCTTTCCGTGCCATATGCCAGCGCGGCCAGCGCCTGAACACCGCCGACGCGATACACTTCGTGGGCACCGCAGAGCCGGGCAGCGAACAGGGTCGCCGGGTCGCAGCGACCCGAGGCGTCCGGCGGCGTGACGACCACGCGGCGCGGGACCCCCGCTACCTGCGCGGGGACGGCCATCATGTACGTGGAGGACGGGAAGCTTCCCTTGCCTCGGGGAGCGTACATGCCCACCGAGGAGATCGGCGTGGCGCGCTCGCCCGCATAGACCCCCGGCTGCACCTCTCCGAGAGTCATGGGCGGCGGCAGCTGTCTCTGGTGGCAGATCCGGACGTTCTGCGCGCAGACGCGGATGGCGTCCTTCACTTCGAGCGCGAGTGACTTTTCCGCTTCCTCGAATTCCCGCTCCTGCACAGCGAGGGGAACGCCGGAGAGGTCCGCGTCATTGAACTGCCTGGTGTAGGAGACAAGGGCCGCGTCGCCCTCCGCGCGCACCTTCTCAATGATCTCCTGCACGCGCGGCATCACGGCGGAGATGTCCTGTTCTGAGCGCGAGAGGATCTTCTCCTTCTGCGGGTTCTCGAGCGAGGCCCAGGCCAGGACGCGGACGCGCATACCGGTTACTGTACCGGGTGGCGCGGCCGGCGTCAACGCAGTCGGGATGCGCCCTCTGACTCGCTTTCGGCCATCCAACGCCGCGCCCGACGCGCTTGCGCGTCATTTTGGTGCGGCAGGCCTCGGCCGACCTCGCGGCTCTCGCTGCCCGCTTCGCGGTCAGCTGCCGCCCTCCGCACGCCTTCGGCGTGCTACGCATCCGTGTCTATGCTTGACTTCCAGGGCTTCTCTATTTACCTTTTTTCCAGTTGAATGTCTCTCGCATCCACCATGACATATTAGAGATGATGGGTATTTCAGGCGGCACAAGAGCGGGAGAGCCGCGCGCCTGGCAAAGCCACGGGGTACCGTGGCGGCGGGAGAGCAGGATTGACAAAGGAGACATATCATGGGACGAGTCATTGGAATCGATCTCGGGACTTCGAACTCCGCCGCGGCGGTGATGGAAGGCGGCCGGCCGGTCATCATTCCATCGGCTGAAGGCGCCGGAGTCTCGTCGGGAAAGGCGTTCCCGTCCTTCGTGGCGTTCACCAAAGAGGCGGACCGCCTCGTGGGAGAGCCCGCGCGGCGGCAGGCGGCCATCAACCCTGACGGAACCATCTATGCGGCGAAACGCAAGATGGGAACGGACCACAAGTTCAAGGTTTTCGGCAAGGAATACAGCCCCCAGCAGATTTCGGCGTTCATCCTCCAGAAGATCAAGCAGGACGCGGAGGCCTACCTCGGGGACACGGTGGAGGAGGTGGTGATCACCTGCCCCGCCTATTTCGACGACAACCAGCGGACCGCGACGAAGGATGCGGGGGAGATCGCGGGCCTGAAGGTGCTGCGCATCATCAACGAGCCCACCGCGGCCTGTCTGGCCTACGGGCTGGAGAAGGCCGGCAAGGAGCTGAAGATCCTCGTCTTCGACTTCGGCGGCGGCACGCTCGACGTAACGATCATGGAGATGTGGAAGGAGGGCGGGTTCAAGGTCGTGGCGACCAGCGGCGACACACAGCTGGGCGGCACGGACATGGACAATGCCTTCGTCGAGTACATCGAGAAAGAGTTCATGCGCCAGACGGGCATCGACCTGAAAAAGGACACGATGGCCACCCAGCGGGTCCGCGAGGCCGCGGAGAAGGCAAAGGTGGAGTTGTCCAGCACTCTCACCACGGACATCAACCTGCCTTTCATCACGGCGGACGCCACCGGACCGAAGCACCTCACCATGACGGTGAACAGGGCGAAGCTGGAGGAGCTGATCGGGCCGATCGTGCAGCGCTGCCGGGGACCGCTGGAGACGGCCATGCGCGACGCGAAGGGCGCGCTCGCCAAGGACGGAGTGCAGTTCAGCGAGAATGGCTCCGAGATCGACAAGATCATCATGGTAGGCGGTCCCACCCGCATGCCGATCGTGCAGAAGTTCGTCGAGGACTTCTTCGGCAAGAAGATCGAGCGCGGCGTGGACCCCATGGAGTGCGTCGCCATGGGCGCAGCCATCCAGGCGGCGATCATCAAGGGAGAAGTGAAGGACGTCCTCCTCCTCGACGTCACCCCGCTCTCGCTGGGAATCGAGACCCTCGGAGGGGTGAGCACGAAGCTCATCGAGCGCAATACCACGATCCCCACGCGGAAGAGCGAGATCTTCTCCACGGCGGCGGACAACCAGACCGAGGTCACCATCCGGGTCCTCCAGGGCGAACGGCCGATGGCCAACGACAACGTGGAGCTGGGCAGGTTCAACCTGGTCGGCATCCCGCCGGCACCCCGGGGAGTTCCGCAGGTGGAGGTTTCGTTCGACATCGATGCGAACGGCATCGTGAGCGTCGCCGCCAAGGACCTGGGCACCGGCAAGCTGCAGTCCATCAAGATCACCGCCCCCAAGAAGCTCTCAAAGGAAGAAATTGAAAAGATGGTCCGGCAGGCGGAGCAGTTCGCATCGGACGATGCGAAGAAGAAGGAGGAGGTGGAGGCCATCAACCAGGCCGACACGCTCGCCTACTCCGTGGAGAAATCCCTGAAGGACTACGGGGACAAGGTGAGCCAGGCCGAGCGGGCAGACATCGAGGCAAAGCTCAACGACCTGCGCTCCGCAATCAAGGACAAGAATGTGGACCGGATCAAGAAAGCCACCGATGAGCTGACCAAGGCCTCGCACAAGCTCGCGGAAGAGGTCTACAAGCAGTCGGCGGGCAAGCAGGCAGGGGGGGCGCAGCCGGGTCCCGAGCAGGGCGCGGGGCAGGCGGGCGGACCGACCGGCACCGGCGGTGACGGGCGCAAGAAGGATGACGACGTCATCGACGCGGAGTTCCGCGAAGAAAAGAAATAGCTGTTAGAGGCCCTGGGCACTCCCCAGGGCCTTTTCACAGGCATCAACATGTCGAGCACGCGTGACTACTACGAAATACTCGGTGTCAGGAAAGGCGCTACGCCGGAAGAGCTGAAGAAAGCCTACCGGGAGCTCGCGCTGCGCTCGCATCCCGACCGGGTACCGGCCGAGAAGAAAAAGGAAGCCGAGGACAGGTTCAAGGAGATCTCGGAGGCATACGCGGTGCTCTCTGATCCCCAGAAGCGGGCACTGTACGACCAGTACGGTCACTCGGGAGTCGATCAGAAGTTCCGCCAGGAGGACATCTTCCGCGGAACGGATTTCCGCAGCGTCTTCGAGGGGATCCGGGACAATGGCTTTGGGGGAGGTTTCTTCGAAAACCTTTTCGGCGATCTGGGGTTCGAAATCTTCAGCACCCGCGGCCGGAAGAAAAAGCACGGTACCGGGGCCGAGGCGGAAGCGCGGAGCCGCGACCTCGAGGCGCCCCTTGCCGTGACTCTGGAGGAGGCCTACCGGGGGACGGAAAAGTCTGTCTCCGTCCCGAAGGACGATCCGTGCGACGTATGCGGCGGGACCGGGGCCCTCGGCAATACGGTCTGCCCGACCTGCGCAGGCGCCGGTCGCGTCCGCTCCACCCGCACCCTCTCGGTCACCGTTCCGCCTGGGGTCAAGACGGGCTCGCGCCTGCGCATGAAGGGTGAAGGTGAGGCGAGCGGCCGCGCCAGGGGAGACCTCTACCTCGTTGTGGAGGTGCTTCCCCACGCGACATTCACGCGCGAAGGCAGGGACCTGGTGACTGAGGTTTCCGCCACCCTGCCGCAGGCGATGCTCGGCGCCGAGCTCAGCGTGCCCACGATGGAGGGCAGCGTGATGATGAGAATCCCCGCCGGCACGCAGGGCGGGACGACATTCCGCCTCAGAGGGAAGGGGATGCCCGAGCTGCGCGGCAAGGACACGGGTGACGAGCTGGTGAAAGTGAACGTGGAAATCCCCCGCAACCTCAGCTCACGGCAGAAGGAGCTGGTCGAGGAGCTGGCACGAACCCTGGAGGGCTGAGCCCGCGGCTGCGGGCGCCGACTCCAATTGACATCGTGCTGACCGCGGCCTGCCGGCACTGTGGATGAGATACTTTTCGAGTATACTGCTTCCGTTGAGTGACCAAGCGTGCGGTCGTGCAGGAGACGCCAGATGAAGAGGTTGTGCGCATTTGCGGTCTTGCTCATGCTCGCCTTGCCCGTCGTATTGGCCGCCGCCGCGACGAACGTGGGACGGACGGTGTATACGGCAGGTTCATACTTCGACAAGGGGATTTCCCGGGCCTGCTATTGGAAGGGCCCCGCCCGGGTGGATCTGCCCGGCGATGGCACGCACGGGGCAGGAGCCCAGTCCATCTTCGTCTCAGGCACCACGGTCTATACGGCGGGGTACTACTCCGATGGAACCAAGGAAATCCCCTGCTACTGGACGGGGACGAAGAGGACGGACCTCGCTGGTGACGGCCGCCACAACGGTCGGGCGATTTCCATTCACGTCGTGGGCTCCTCCGTGTACGTGGCGGGGTACTATTCCGACGGGGGCAAGGAAACCCCATGCTTCTGGACCGGGACGACCAGGACGGATCTTCCGGTGGCGACGGCCGGTGGCGGCGAAGCGCTTTCCATCTACGTGACGAGCGGCACCGTATACGTGTCGGGCTATTCCGAGAGCCCCCAGGGCAAGGCCCCCTGTTACTGGACCGGCACAAAGAGAACAGAGCTTCCACGCAACACGCAGGTTCCGGGCAACGGCGCGGCGAACGCAATCTTCGTGAGCAAGGGGACAGTCTACACCGCGGGGTACGTCGCGGACCTCGACAAGGACACGCCCTGCTTCTGGACGGATGCGAAGAGGACCGACCTGCCGGTGGACAAGGCCGCGGGCCTGGAGAGCTCCAATGGGTATGCGAACGCCATCTTCATTTCCGGCGGCGTGGTCTATTCCGCCGGGCAGTCCCAGACGCAGGTGGCCCAGGAGCCGGATCCCGTGTACATGCCCTGCTACTGGGCGGGAACGAAGAAGGTGAGCCTCCCCGGTGACGGCAGGCACAAGGGCAGCGCGTATGCCGTGTACGTCGTGGGAAGCACGGTCTACGCGGCGGGATTCTACTCCAACGGCACCCGGGAAATTCCCTGCTACTGGGCCGGCGGGAAGCGGACCGATCTCAAGGGGGGGAGTGACGACGACTCGGAGGTCTATTCGCTTTTCGTGCAGTAGCCGCGGAGCCCGCACGAACCCTGGAGGGCTAAGCCCGCGGCTGGGGGGCCGGACGCCGTCAGTTCCCGCTGAGAATCCCTTCGTAGATCACGAACTCTCCGCCGTGCAGTGTCACAGTAAACCCGTCCTCGAAAATCGACATTGCCCCCGGAACCGAGCCGATGGCCGCGACGTCGGGCGCGGCGCTGCGGATCTGCTCGGGGCTGAGGTAAGAGGACTCTTCGAGGATGATGCCGCGCAGGCCCGTCAGCAGGGGCAGGAAATCCGGGGTGAGAAACCGGGTGAGCAGCACTTCCGTGTCGTCGTGCTTCAGCCGCAGCTCCGCGTCCAGGGAGTCCTCCACCCGCACGATTTTCCCGGAACGCCAGCCCCCGAATCCGCGTTCGCCCTTGGCAAGAACGTTGCCGATGAAATGGACCTTGATCGTGTTCAGCATGATAGGGGAGTGCACCGGCACCCCTGCAACGATCACCACTCTGTCGGACTTTTTCACCAGTCCCTTCTCCAGCGCCGCCGCCAGGGCATTGTTCACCATCATGTCAGAATTGTCCGCAAGATCGCAGAGCAGGGGCTGCACTCCCCAGTACAGGAGGAGCCTCCGCTGAACCGCCTCCGACGGAGTGACGGCGAGGATGGACTGGGAGGGACGATACTTGCTGATCAGCCGCGGGGTGTTGCCGTGAAGGGTTGGGGCGATGATCGCGGTGGCCCGGATCTCCCGCGCCACCAGGAATGCGCTTCTCGTGACCGCCTGCGCGATGTCCTCACCGATGTCGTCCAGCCGGAAGAACCTCCGCACCCGGCTCTCGTATTCCGGTGAGCCTTCCACCGTGCGCGCGATCGAGTCCATGACCCGCACCGAGGCTTCAGGATACTTCCCGCTGGCCGTCTCCCCGGAAAGCATCACAGCGTCGGATCCGTCGAAGATCGCGTTCGCCACGTCGGTCGCCTCGGCCCGGGTCGGCCGGGGGTTGTGAATCATCGAGTCCAGCATCTGCGTGGCGGTGATGACGGCCTTGTTCTGGTCGTGGCATTTCAGGATGATCCGCTTCTGCACGAGCGGCATTTCCTCAGTGGCTATCTGCACCCCGAGATCGCCCCGGGCGACCATGATGCCGTCGGCGACACGGATGATCCCGTCGAGGTTCTCGACTCCCTCCTCGTCCTCGATCTTCGCGATGATGTGCATGCGTGAGCCTTCGGCGAGGAGGATCTGCCGGATCTCGAGGATGTCCTCGGGCTTGCGGACGAACGATGCGGCGACGAAATCCATGTCCTGCCGCACGGCGAAGCGAATGTTGTCGATGTCCTTCTCGGTGACGGCAGGCAGCCTGCTCTTCACGCCGATGATGTTCACGTTCTTGTGGGACCCGAGCGAGCCCCCGGTTCGCACAATGCACTTCGTCTCTCGATCCCGCACCTCGCTCACCTCGAGGTCGATCAGCCCGTCGGCAATGAGGATGTGCATCCCGGGAGCCGCCTGCTCGGGAAGATCCATGTACGTGATGCTGACGCGCTCCGCGGTGCAGGGGGCATCGTTCACGGTGAGCACGACCTCGTTGCCCGTGCGCAGGTCCACGGTCCCCTCCCCCGGGACCGCCCCGGTGCGGACCTCGGGGCCCTTGATGTCGATGAGGAGCGCCACGGGGATGCCGGTGCTGCGGCATGCCGCGCGCAGCCGCGCGATCATGGCCGCGTGGTAGTCGTGTGTGCCGTGGGCTATGTTGAACCGCGCCACGTTCATGCCGGCCTCGAGGAGCGCTGCAAGCACAACGGGGTCCTCGGTCGCAGGACCGAGAGTACAAACGATCTTTGTCTTTCGCATCACTTCCGCCACTCCTCCAGCCGTGGGAAGGCCTTCTCGACGAGCCCGAGGCAGGTTTCCCGCACAGGTTCCTCAGCTTTCTCTCCCCAGAGTCGGCTGAGAAACGAGCGCGGGGAATCGCCGCGATCCTGCTCCTGGGACAGGGCGAACTCCGTGGCTGCCGCCGCGCCCAGGGCCAGGCCCGCCGGCGTGATACCGGCCTGGAGACACAGCCGCATCGTGCCGAAAAATCGGTCCTCCCAGCCGAGCTTGCGGGCAGGGTCGCGGATGATCCGGTCCACGCGGTCGAAGAGCCACGGATTCACCATGCGCTCCAGGAGGTCGTCCGCGTAGGCCGCGTATCCGGCCTCCGTGAAGAGGGTGTCGCGGGTCCCGGCATGCCGTCGGATGAGGGAGGCGCCCGATTCCCCCAGAAACACCCGGCGGCCAAGGGCCAGGAGCCTTCCGTCGTCGCCGATCCTGCTCATGACATCGTATCCGCGGAGCCGGGCGAGATAGCCCAGCAGGGCGTGAACGGCGTTATGCCCGTAGAGCTTTGCCTCCTCGAAGGGGAGCAGGTCATCCTTCTCCTCGAACACACGGATCTTCCGATTGAACCCGGGCAGGGTGATTCTCGAAATCAGGATTCGGTTGAACTCCTCGACCAGCACGCATTTTTCGAAACCGGGAACCAGCGGCGCGAGCCCCAGTCGTTTCATTTCTTCCGGGGAGGAAACCACGCCACTCATCTTGCCGACCACGGTGTTGAGGCACTGCAGCTCGTCGAACCGCTTCCCCGGGGCGTACTTCTGGACGTCCTCCCGGAGCATCTCCGCGGCGAAATTGTTGTTCTCCGCCGTATAGACGATTCTCTTCATGCCGGGCCGCGCCCCATGTGCAATCATCGAGGCGATCGAAGCTTCTCCGCCGGAGGAATAGAAACTGACGCTCGGGATGGCCGTCCCGAGCTCCTCGGCATCGGCGATCGCCGACAGGACAGCCTCCCGGTCCGCGCTCACTCGAGGGTTGTACAGCTCTATGGAACCGAGCGGCCGGGTGCGAACACCGTTCTTTCCCGCGATGTTGACCGCGACCTCGCTGCCCGCGGCACGGACCGCGTCCACCAGGACCTGGTCCACTTCCGCCACGACGAAGCGGTCGAAGCTTCCCGATTCGACCGCTTCGAAGAGCAAAAGTCCGGTCTGGATGGGTCCGAAACCGAAACCCACGAAAGTCGCGGACATGGATCTGCCTCCCTTGCTGCGAGAGGAAAATACCATGTCACCCCGGTCATCGCCAGCCCAGCAATTCGCGCATCGGATGCGGCCGGGCGGGGGGTACCGTCACCAGCCCAGGGAGATGCCCGCCGTGAGATTGACCTGGAGTGTTCCGAGGGGATAAACGGGGATCGATGTCACCGGAATCTGGGCCCGGTACGGCGTGTAGACGACCTTCGCCCCGACGAGCAGGCCGTCAAGGTTGAAGGACAGCCCTCCTGCGAGAAAGGGGAACAGGGCGAGGTACAGGGACTGGTTGACGGCCGGCGCAGGCATCCCGGAGAGGAACACGCGGCCCGCGCATCCCATCCCCACCTCCACGAATGGATCCAGGAACCGATTGGGGCCCACGGGATGGTAGCTCAGGAACAGCGCCGGTGCGTACCAGTCCAGCCACCAGCCCGAGACCGCGTCCTGCGAGAAGCTCACCAGGTAGTCCCCGCCGAACCCCATCCGGCCGGGCACGACTTCCCATCCGAATCCCCAGAGCATAGGCTGGTCAGCCACCGCGAATGTGGCTATGATCTTCTGGGCAGAGGTCCCCTGGAGAAAGTCAGCGGAAAGATCTGTCGTCAGATGCACGGCGCCCGCGAACGCAGACATGGAAAAGGGCGTCAGTGCCAGCGCGAGAACGAAAGCTTTCAACTTCATCGGATCTCCTCCTCATTGGAATGCCTTGGTGTCGTTGGTCGGCCTTGCGCACATCCAACGCCGCGCCCGACGCGCGCATGCGCGTCATTTGGCGCGGCAGGGTTCGGCCGACTTCGCCATCCATGGCTACTGAACACCGCCCATAAATCGGGGTGTTACCACCCAAGAAAGGGGTGTCACCCCGGCGCGGCACGCGTGTTATAGTCTGTGATGAGCGGGAGAAGCTGGTGGCGCTGGACATCGATGCCCTCTACAGGAAGTACGGACCCATGGTCATCCGCCGGTGCCGCGCCCTTCTCGTCGACGAGGAACAGGCGCTCGATGCCGCGCAGGAGACGTTCGTGAAGCTCCTCCGTTACCAGCACCGGCTGACGGACGCGGCGCCCTCGAGCATGCTGTACACCATGGCTACCAACGTCTGCCTCAACATGATGCGCTCGGCGCGGCGACGCCCCCTGAATGCGGGGGAGGAGACGCTCGGGCGCATCGCCTCCGCGGACAACGTGGAAGGCCGCGCCCTGGACCGCTGGGTCCTGGACGACATCTTCGGCCGTGAGCGGGTGTCCACGAAGACGATGGCGGTCATGCATTACGTGGACGGCATGACTTTGGAGGAGGTGGCCTCCCGCGTCGGGCTCTCCGTGTCCGGGGTGCGAAAGCGCCTTCGGCAGCTCAAGGAGCGCACGCGCGCCCGGGAGGAGGCATAGGAATGCCGCAGAAACAGAATAAATCCGCTCCTTCGGATCGGCGCGAATCCGCGCCTTCGGCGCGACGCACAGAATCTGCTCCTTCGGATCGGCGCACGGTTTCAGACCTGACGCTGGAGCAGTACCACCTTGGCGAGCTGAACGACGACCAGGAGCGCATCGTGCGGGAGGAGCTCGCCGGTGACGAGGTCCTCCGCGGCCGGCTCGCTGAAATCGAGAAGTCCGACGAGCAAATTCGTTCCTCCTATCCGGCCGAACGCATCGTACCGCTGATCCGCGAGAGGATGCTGCGGGAGGGAGACGGACGAAGGGCATGGAGGCTGCCGACGCTGGCCTGGGCGGTCCCTGTCGCCGCTGTGGCCCTCATTCTCCTGTCGCTTCCCCTCGTGCTGCGGCCGTCGGACGAGACGCGCCTGAAGGGGGTCGCCCCCCATCTGCTGGTCTTCCGAAAGACCTCGGCCGGCGCCGAAGAGCTGCGGCCCGGGGCGGTCGCGCGGAGGGGAGACATCCTGCAGCTCAGTTACGCCGCGGGAGACGCGAAATACGGGGTGATCTTCTCAATGGACGGCAGGGGCACACTGACGTGGCACGTACCCTCCGGTTACGCGGGCGGCACGCGCGCCGCGCCAGCGCTGGATCCGAAGGGGCCCGTGGTCCTTCCCTCGGCGTACGAGCTGGACGATGCGCCCCGGTTCGAGCGGTTCTTCCTCGTGTATGCTGCCGCGCCGTTCGATGTGTCCGAGGTGGAGCGCGTCGCGCGCGCCCTCGCATTGAGAACCGCGGGTGACCAGGGCGTGCTCTCCCTCCCGCGCGGTATGGGGCAGTTCTCGCTCCTGGTGAAGAAACAGGGGTGAATGGGATGATCGTCATGAAATGGAAGAGATTCGCTGTCTTCGTTCTGTTCGCGCTGATCGCCTTGAGCGCCGCCGCGGAATCCGCCTTCGGAGATGCAAAATCCGCCTTCGGCGATGCGAAATCCGCCTTCGGCGATGCGAAATCCGCCTTCGGCGATGCGGCCGCCCCAGTGCCCCTTCGGCGATTCGCCTTCGTTGCCGGTTCAAACGACGGGGGCGACGCGCTCGTGAAGCTGAAGTACGCCGAGAGTGACGCCCGGTCATTTGCCACCGTGCTCCAGGACCTCGGCGGAGTGAAGGCGCGGGACCTGGTCCTCGTTTCAAGCCCGACGCTTCAGCGATTCGAGGACGGCCTGCAGAGGGTCCGGCAGATGATTTCGGGGCCGCGGGAAATGGATGAGCGGCGCGAGCTGGTCTTCTACTATTCCGGGCACTCCGACGATGAGGGCCTCATCCTCGGGAAGGACCGGGTCCGGTGGGAGGAGCTGCGACGGGAGCTCAGCGACATCCCTGCCGATGTGAAGGTCGCGATCCTCGATTCCTGCTCTTCCGGCTCTCTCACCCGCGCCAAGGGCGGACAGTCACGGCCGGCGTTCCTTTTCGACGCGTCCTCGGACATGACAGGGCATGCCTATCTCACCTCGGCATCGGCCGAGGAGGCGGCGCAGGAATCCGACAGGATCGGCTCCTCCTTCTTCACGCACTACCTCATCTCGGGACTCCGCGGCGCGGCGGACCTGGCGGGGGACGGCATGGTGACGCTGAACGAGGCATACTCGTACGCGTTCCAGGAGACGCTCGCCTCCACCGAGAAGACCCAGTACGGGCCGCAGCACCCCGCGTACGACATCAACCTCTCGGGATCCGGCGATCTGGTGCTCACCGACCTTCGATCGTCGAGTGCGCTCCTCAGGGTCGGCGAGGACGTCGCCGGCCGGCTGTACGTCCGGGATGCGGAGGGCACCCTCGCCGTGGAGCTGAACAAGATCGGGGGCCAGAAGGCGGAGCTCGGGCTGGAGCCCGGGGTGTACAGCGTTGTGCTGGACACGCGGACGGCGCGGCTGGAGGGCGACGTGAGGGTGACGAGCCGCCAGCCCGCGAACCTCACTCTCGCAAGCCTGCACTCCGTACCGCTCGACAGGGCCACCGCCCGCGGCGCCGATTCGGAAGGGAAAAACCGACCCGTGGTTGCGGCTGCCGATTCCTCGGATCCCGCAGCCGCAATCGGGGCGGCGGTCGGAGCGGTGGTCGGCTCGGCCATCGGCAAGGCCATGGGCACGGCAGTCAACGCGGCCATCACCGCCGCGGCCGGGGCGGCGCACGCGGCCCCACCAGCAGAGCCTGCTGCACCGACAGATGGCCAGCCCGCGGCCGGTCCGGGAGAATCGCCGCCCCCCCGTGACTCCTCCGTCGACCGCCCGTCCCGAATGGAGGTGTTTCAGCTCGGGTTCTTGCCCGACCTCTCCCGCGGAATGTTTGCATCACGCGTCGATCATGTTGCGGCGGTGAACGTGCTCGTGGGCAGCTCGGGCTCCTCCTACGGCTTCGAGGTCGGAGGGCTTGCCAATCTCGAGTCGGGGGATGTCATAGGGTTCCAGGCGGCAGGCCTGGCGAACGCCGCCCTGGGCTCGCTGACCGGCTACCAATCCGCGGGTCTCGTCAACTACGTGGCCGGCGATGTCCGCTTCTTCCAATCCGCAGGTCTTGTCAACGTGGGGGGGTCTCTCATGGGCGGGCAGGCGGGCGGCCTGGCGAACGTCGTTTTCGGCTCCACGCTCGGCGCCCAGGCGGCAGGCCTTTTCAACTGGTCCGGTGGAGAGGTGCGCGGCGCCCAGATCGCCGGCATCGGCAACTGGGCCGGGAACGGGATTGTCGGCGCCCAGATTGCGGGAGTTGCCAACTGGGGCACCACCGTGAAGGGTCCGCAGATCAGTGTCGTGAACATCGCTGATTCAGTCTCGGGCGTCCAGGTCGGCGTGGTGAACATCGCCCGGCACGTGTCGGGTGTGCAGCTCGGCGTGGTCAACATCTCCCGCGAGATCGACGGCGTTCCGATCGGCGTCGTGTCCATCGAGGGCCGCGGACGCCATGCGCTGGACATGTGGGTGGACATGGACGGGGTGCCTTATGCAGCGCTCTCCCTCGGCACGGAGCACCTGTATTCGGTCTTCAGCGCCGGCTGGAGGCCGGGCACCGACCCCGCCCTCTGGTCGCTGGGCGCAGGGATGGGCGGCCGCGCGCACCTTGGCCGCGCATTCATGGATTTCGATCTCTCACTCGTGTCGCAGAGGCAGGGCACGACGGGCTGGGATTCTTCCCCTCTCGGCTTCCTCTACCCCCGGGCCCGTGCAGTGCTCGGATATCCCCTCGCCGAAGGATTCGCCCTCGAGGCGGGGGTTTCCGTTCGCGCCCTGGTACCGACTCTGTCCTCGTCGATGCCGGGGGCGGACCCGTCCCGCACGATCTTCCAGCCTTCGTTCATCGTGGGAGTCCACCTCGGATGAAGATGAAAGTGACTCTCGCCGTCCTCCTCTGCTCCCTCGTTCCCGCGTCGATTGCCTTTGCAGGGGGAGCCGGCGGTATTGGCTACGGGTACCAGTACTTCGACGGCCGGCTCTCCAGCTCGGACATGGGCATGTCGAACATTACCGGGTACGGCTACGGCGTCCTGGACGACGGGAGCCGCGTCGGCGGGTTCGGAATGTCCTTCATATCGGCTTCGGGAGATGCGGCAGGCGGCGTGGGCGGCATGCTCGTCGGTCACGAATGGCGGACCGGCCCGCTGGTAGCCGCGCTCACGCTCTGGGGCGGGTTGGGCGGCGCATCCTGGGCGGGGCAGGGATGCATGCTCGGCTATGGCGCGGTGGAGGCGGAGCTGGGAGTGAGGGTCCTCCCCTGGATGCAGATCGTCGGGTACGCCGGATACCAGGCCATCGGCAATTTCCTCCCGGGGATTCCGTTCAGCCGCGCTCTGCTCAGGACTCCTGTCCTCGGCATTCGCATCGGCTGGGGCGGCCTGTTGTGAGCCGTTGAACCGGGGCGGACCCATAACACAAAATTAGCTTTCCGCTCAATGTCCGCGGAAGTACCTTAAGGTGTGCGTCCTGAAGAGAGACTCCCTCCGCCCGCGGAGCCGCCCTCGGACTGGCAGCTGATTCGGGCGTGGCTGATCCGCACGTACACCCGCTACCGTGTGCCGATTCTCGCCGGATCGAACGTCCTGACGATCGTCTGCGCGCTCCTCGTCTACAACGCGCTGCGCCCGGCGCCCCAGAAGCTCACCCAGCGCGATATCGACAACGCCGTCAGTCGGTCTCTGCAGAACACGCCGCCCCCGCCCTCCAACGCGTCGATTGCATACGAGAACATCCGTCCCTCAGTGGTGGTCATCGAGGCAAAGGTGCAGGAGGGAGGCAAAGCCCGCTCCACCCTGGGTGCCGGTGTCGTCATCGCGGAAACCGGGGTCATCCTCACCTGTCTCCACGTCGTCGGGAATGCGCTGCAGGTGCAGGTGGTCTTTGCGGACGGGACGGAATCTGACGCCCAGGTCACCGTTCGCCTGCCGGAGAAGGATCTGGCCGTCCTCAACGCGCTGAAGGTGCCCGACGAGCTGAAGCCCGCAACTCTTGCGAGCTCCGCGTCGCTTCACGTCGGAGACGAGGTGATCGCCGTGGGGAATCCCTTCGGAGTCATCGGTTCCGTTTCCGACGGGGTGGTCTCGGGGCTCGGCCGTCAGTACATTTCGCGGGAGTCGGGCGCGGAGCTGCGAAACCTCATCCAGTTCGACGCGGCGGTGAACCCGGGGAACTCCGGCGGACCCCTGCTGAACCGGGCCGGCGAGGTGGTGGGAATTGTCGCGTCGCTGCTGAACCCGACCAAAGAGGACGTATTCATCGGCATCGGATTCGCAATCCCGATCGACGACACCGGTGGTGCGATCGGTTTTCCACCGGTCTAGTGTTGTGTCCCTGAAATAACTAGCCATATCCTATTTCTTTGCTTTCCGCTGTCGCGGCTGGGTGCAACCCGGCTTGAGTTCTTCCAACTTCCGCCGCGCACGGTCAAGCTTCTTCATGATGTC
>Ga0315279_10002614_pt1 | contig 26619 bp, 22 predicted proteins | sample YL17G06_20_MG_FD_203694 | JGI IMG/M metagenome (GOLD analysis project Ga0315279, IMG submission 203694) | Sediment microbial communities from Yellowstone Lake, YNP, Wyoming, USA - YL17G06_20 | ecosystem: Environmental > Aquatic > Freshwater > Lake > Sediment | place: USA: Wyoming | collected... | reverse complement strand
TACGGTTGCGAGACTCGTTTCGTCCTGCGTTGATCGTCTAAAAAACGTTTGGTCGTTCCTACATAAGACGTTTGGTCGTTCTTACGATAAATTCTATCCGCCTTCGGCGGGCCTTGCGGTCTTATCGAGCTGCCCAACCCCAACCGTTAAACGCAACCCAAATTTATTATAAATTTCTCTTGACAACATATTGTGCCCTTTGTATAAGCATTTGTAATGTTATATAATCATATAATGGGTGGCTAATCTATGGAATCATTAAAAGATTACCTGTCAATCAAAGAGGCCTCCAGAATGCTCAAGGTATGCGAAGCTACCCTGAGGCGTTGGGATAAGACCGGCAAGTTAACGGCCGTGCGCCACCCGATCAATGGGTACCGTTTGTATGAAAAGAAAAAGATCACAGACCTCATCAGTAAAATCATTGCCGGGTAACATTCAGTATGGTTAAAAAGATACCTATCTTCAAGTCGAAATCAACGAAGGGTAACAAGACCAGCGTTGGACTGGATATCGGTTCTTATGCCGTAAAGATGGTAGAGATCTCGGAGGTGAGGGGCGACATTTCCCTCGTAAATTATGTAATCAAGGAACTCCCGGCTGAGGCAAGGGGAAGGGAGAAAAAAAGCTCGCCGCTTCGGATACAGACAGTTGAGGATGTCTTGAGCCAGTGCTCCAAAATACCAGACCGGGTAACCCTCGTCTTTTCTGATCCATCAGCGGCAATCAAACGCATGACCTTACCGGTCATGCCGGAATCAGAGATTGAATCTGCCATCCGGTGGGAAGGAAAAAAGCAGTTTACCTTCCCGCTGGAGGATGCAACCATTATCTTTCAGGGGAGAGGCGAAAAGGAAGAAGAAGGAATTAAAAAGATAGACCTCCTGGTGGCGGCTGCCCAGAAGGGAAAAATCCAGGAGGAGATCTCAGCCCTCGATGAGATACTGCCTGCGGTAAGCGGCATCGATCTGGCTCCCTTTGCCCTGCAGTACTCTTACAGGCAATCCGGCCAGTCAACACAAGACGAGGCAGTTGCCCTTATCCATATGGGGGCTGAAGAAACCTCCATCAGCATCATAAAGGATAACCACCTGCAGTTCACCCGCGAGATTTACATCGCAGGCAACCACATAACCCAGGTCCTAACTGAACCCTTCACTGCTGAAGGCAAACTGTTTACGCTGAGCCTGGAAAGAGCAGAGGCGATTAAGAGGGAATACGGCATTCCTCTTAAAGAAATGCAGAAAAAGACAGAAGAGGGGATACCGCTTTCCCGGATCATGTTTATCATCCGCCCCTTCCTCGAGAGGCTTTTAACCGAAACCATCCACTTTTTCGACTTCTACAAAACCCAGTTGAAAGAAAAAGGTGTCAACCGGATCTTCATCTCCGGCGGCTGTGCAAAGATGAAAAACCTGAAGGAATACCTGACCGACGGATTGGGCATCGAGGTGACACTCCTTGATCCCTTCCAGAACATCCCCCTTGAAATTTCTTCCGATAGAGTGGCAGACCTCCAGGCAGCAAAGCCGGGCCTTCCCCTGGCACTCGGGCTGGCCATAGGGAAAGCATGGGAGGTCAATCTGCTCCCGCCACAACCTAAATTCCTCGAAACCATTGAATTGCAGCGGTATGCCCTTTACCTCTTCCCCCTCCTCTTCCTTTCACTGCTCCTCTCCTTTTATTACCGGATAGACCGCTCGTACCGACTGTATCAGGGGGAACTCCTCAGCATAAAGGCTGCCCTGTCTTCTTTTTCAGTTCCGATAGACAAGATTGAATCGCTCCGGAAAGAGAAGGCTGATATAGAAAAAGAATTCGCTTTCCTGCCTTCGCCATATTTTCAGGCTCACTATCCAGAGGTATTGAAACTTATCAACGGACTGGGCATCACCAATCTCTGTCTCGAAAAACTTGCCCTTGAAATGCAGGAAGTGACCGTTGAGGTTAAGCCTCCTGCTGGAGCAGGGAAAAGGATACGGCTGGAGGGGATTGTGTTCGGGAGTGACCCCGAGAGGCTCACCACCCTGGCCACCATCATCGAGGCTCTGGAGAAATCTCCATTGTTTGAGACCATCACCCTGGTCTCAACGGGAGAGAACCGGGGGTTCAATCAGTCTGCGACTGATTTCGTTCTCCTCTGTTCTCTCAGCCCGTTACCATCATAGGGAGAAGATGAAGCTCAGCAGAAGAGAAACGCTCATATCAGTCCTGACCCTCACAGTGATAACTCTCTGGCTCTTCAACACCTTTCTCTATACCCCGAAAAAGAAAGAAGTAGTGCGGGTAAAAGAAGAGCTCAAGACCATAGATGAGGGAATGAACCAGGCGATTGTCCTCCGGGCAGAAAAAGAAAGGCTCGAAAGGGAGCTGCAGATTATTCGAGAAAGGTTTAAAGCCTACCAGAAGAAGCTCGGCGGCGAGCAGAATTTTTCTACCTTCCTGAAAGGTCTGGCTGCTGAAACGAGCAGGTTGAATATCAAAACCCTTTCCCTCGTCCCTAAAGAAGAAACGGGCGAACCGAACGCTCCCCTGAAGAGGTATGCAATTGAATTAAAACTGACAGGCAGTTATGAGGCCTTTACCCTTTTCCTCGATCGTCTGAAAGAGATGCCCATTCTGACCGTGGTTGACCAGTTCCAGATCGAGAAAGGAGAAAAGGGGGAAGGGATCCTGAAGGTCAGTCTTATCCTGAAAACATATTTCTCACGGGGAGGGAGGGTTTGAGTCTCAAGAACAGAAATCTCATCATCCTCGGGATTATCGGAGCATGGATTGTCATCATCCTCATACCTTCACTCCTGCCTTCGGAAAGGGGAGGAAAGCTGTTGCATACTGCTCTGTTTCCTCCCCTCCCACCCCAGAACATCACAGCAGAAGAGAAGGGGCCGGCACCCTCTCCTGCGGCCTACCTTGGCGAGATACAGGAGGAGCACGGCAGAGACCTGTTTACCCTGCCTGCAGGGATACGAGCAGTAGCGGAAGAAAGCGAAGGTGAATCTGCCGCCAGGGAAGTAATGGAAGAATTGAAGCTCACTGCAATCTTCAGGGGAGGGACGACAAGCATGGCAGCCATCAATCACCAGATCGTGCGGGAAGGGGATGCGATCAACGGAGAGAAGGTGCTGAAGATTGGAAGAGACTATGTAACTTTATTAGCACGGGACGGCAGCAGGAAGGCTCTCGCTCTCTATGAAAACCTGCCTTCCGTAACGGTAATCAGTCCCAAGGAGGGGGGGAAATGATGATAAAGAACAGGTATCAGAAAATTATCGGGCTTACCCTCATCTTCCTCATGTCAGGATGCGCAACCCCGAAACAGACTGAAGTGCCTTCAGTTCCTCCAGCGCTCAGTAAAGAAGGAAAGGAAACCGGGCAGAAGCAGCAATTAGAGGAACTCGTTGTCCCCCAAGTAGAAGAAAAAATGAGAGCTGAAGGGAAGCTCTATTCCCTGTCGGTACGGGATGCAGATATACAGGAGATCCTCCTCGCCTTCTCCAAGGATGGCAATCTCAGTTTCACCATAGATCCGGATGCAACAGGGAAGGTAACGGCGGACCTGAAAAACGTAGCTCTGGAGAGGGCGCTGGAGACCATTCTCTCGCCTCTTGGCCTCGAATATCGGAAGGAAGGGAATTCCATCCGTATCCTCAAGCCCAAGATGGAGACGAGGATCTTCTCCCTGAATTACATCACCTCTGTTCGCACCGGCACTGCCTTAGTTTCAGGTGCCATCGGGGGGAGAGGAGCAGGAACCAGCACCACGCAAGGCCAAACCAGCGGAGGTTCCAGCACACAGGGGAGCAGCAGCGGCGGTTACAGCAATGTGGAGAGCAAAGGAACGAGCGACCTGTGGGGAGACATTGAAAAAGGGATCAAGGGCCTGCTCGGCCCTGAAGGCCAGATCCTGATCAGCAAGGCATCAAACAGCATCGTCATAACCGATTATCCAAAGCATTTGAACAAAGTGGCTGAGTTTTTAGAGACCATATCCGGCACGGTTCAAAGGCAGGTGATGATCCAGGCAAAGATCATCGAGGTAACCCTTTCCAAGGACTATCAGGCAGGTGTTGACTGGAAGTTCATCCAGAATCTTCCCCGCATGTCAAATCTTTCCTGGGGCTTAGGAAGCAAAAAAACTACAAAAAATGCAGATGGCTCAGTAACGACAGTAATAACCGGTTACCCAGGTTACAGTGGAACTGGGGGGAGTAGTGATTCTACAGGAAACACAGCATCTCCTACTTCAGGTGGAACCGCAGATATTCCTGGCCTCTTCCACATTATGCCTTTTGGCGGTCTCTTCCGAATCGGGGCGGCAGATACCGATGTCCTGTTGAGTGACATTGTCGAGGCCATTTCCGAGCAGGGGACCGTCAATATCCTCTCAAGTCCTCGCATCTCTACCCTGAACAATCAACCTGCCATCATCAAGGTTGCGCGGGAGGACGTGTTTTTTGAGACCTCCCGGGTCACGAATACTCAAGAGAGCAGGACGGATATTAATGCCCAGTATATTACCATCGGGATTATCCTGAGCGTGACCCCTCAGATCAGCGCAGATGGTGTGATCACGATGAATATCCATCCTACCATCACGGAGAAGGTGGCAGAAAAGACTTCCAGCACCGGTGATACTGCACCGGTCATTGATGTGAGGGAAACGGATACGGTCGTTCAGTGCAAAGACCGGGAGACGATCGTCATAGCTGGTCTTATGCAGGATAAGGCTACTACTGTGGATACCTCGTTACCGGTCATGAGAGACCTCCCCTACTTTGGCAAGTTCTTCCGTCATACAACACAGGAGAAGAAAAAGACAGAACTGATCATCATGCTGACCCCGACCCTCATCACCGGGAACCGGATGGAGGAGATGAGCACAGCCGATGCAGAGCGGATTGAGAAGCTAAGGAAAGCACTCCCACCTTCTGCTCAACCCGAATGAAGTGGAGGTGATGTAATCCATGTATCTTAACTTCTACGGACTGAAAGAAAAACCGTTTTCTGTTACCCCTGATTCCTCTTTCCTCTTCAAGAGCAAATACCATTCAGAGGCTTTCAACCATCTCCTCTACGGGATCAAATCCAAGGAAGGATTCATCCTGATTACCGGGGATATCGGTACCGGGAAAACCACGCTCTGTCGCGCCCTCCTGGTTGAACTCGGTGAAAAGACCCACAGCGCCCTGATCTTTAATCCCAACCTCACGGAAACCGAACTGCTCAGGGCTATTATCCAGGACCTGGGTATTCAGAGCCGGAATGAAAGCAAGAAGGACATTATTGATGAGCTCAACCAGTTCCTGCTCGCCTGCTCAAAAAAAGAGGAAACGGTGGTTGTGATTATCGACGAGGCTCAGAACCTCTCACCTGAAGTCCTGGAAGAAATCCGCCTTCTCTCCAACCTGGAAACAGAAAAGGAGAAGCTTCTCCAGATCGTCCTCGTCGGTCAGACTGAGCTCCAGGAAAAACTCAGGCTTCCCTATCTCCAGCAGCTGAACCAGAGGATTTCGGTCCGCTATCACCTGCGCCCTCTGGAGAAGGACGAGGTGGAGCGGTATATCCACCACCGTCTGATGAGGGCAGGGTCACACGGTGACATCTACTTCACTCCTGAGGCAATCCGGAGCATCTATTCCCATTCCGGAGGGATACCCCGCATCATCAACCTCATCTGTGACAAAGCCCTCCTTGCCGGGTACATTGCCCAGAAAAAGGATATTAACGGCGCCATGGTGAGAGAGGGCCTCTCTGACCTCGGGATCTCGCACCAGAGGTTACAGTTAAAACTCAAACCGGCTTATATCATGCTTGGCCTGATCCCCATCCTTCTTTTCGTCCTGTTCCAGATGAAATGGGTGATCAAGGGTTCCTCATCGTTCAAGATGCCCCGTCAATTTGCTGAGGCAAGAATACCCGACGCCCTGATGAGCGGAGACAAAAACAGCACACATGGCGCCTTTGATTTCAGCGGGATTATGCGTACTGACGGTGAAACTGACGGTTCCCGGGAATCAATGGTAACGCTGCTCAAGATCTGGGGAATCCAGGAAGACCGTCTATACCAGGAACTCACCTTCTGGGGAAACGATCTCAGGGCGTTTAATTTCTTAGACAAAGCCAGGGACTTTGCCTTTGAGACAACCTCGCTGAAAAGCAGCGTTGAAGAACTCGGGATGATTAATTACCCCTGCATCGTTGAACTGACTGTTAGAGACAACCCGTCCAGACGATACTTCGCAACATTACTTGCACTTACCCCTGCCGAGGCAGTAATCGGTGACCCCAGGAACGGGAAGATTACCATGCCCCTGCAGGAGTTTGAATCCCTCTGGACAAAGTCCACGGTCATTCTCTGGAGGAATTTTGACGGCATCAACGGAATCATGAAGAAAGGCAAAAATCATCCAGCAGTCAGGGTGCTCAAGAAGAGGCTTCACGACATCGGGCTGTTAAAACAGTATCAGCCCGATGACCAGTTTGATGAGCAACTGGAAGAGGCTGTTAAAAATCTCCAGAGGGCGTATCATTTACGGGATGATGGGATCGTGGGGAGCATGACTAAGATGGTGCTCTATCGTTCCCTTCCCTTCCTCCATCTGCCCGGCTTACAGGGAAAGAACCATGAGTCTGATCGAAAAGGCGCTTAAGCAGGTTGAAAAGGAAAAAAGACGCAGTGACATCCGATGGGACATATTGCCCCTTGCCTTCTCACCGTCTTCGATGAAGAAATCCTCCCCCATCTTCTTTGTCCTCGTCTTTCTGCCGTTCCTTGTCCTCATCGCCTTCTTCTGTTATGAAATCTGGGTGCATCCCATCGAACCTTTGCCGCCCCTCTCGCTCAAATTCATCACCATTCCTCATCCACGTCCACACCCTGTCTCTCCTTCTCCGGGAGACAAGGAAACGAAACTGCTCGCCGAGCAGGTAAAAATCAAGCAGCCATCCCCTCTCCCCGGGAAAAAGGCAAAAAAGTCCCAGGAGGCAGCACCCGGGCCGCTGCCCGGAGAGATGAAGAAAGACCTGTCTGCTCCTCCGCCTCCGCCGGTCGTCACCCCGTCCCCCAACCCTGTCCGTCTCCACTTTGAGAAGGGACAGGAGCTTTTCAACCAGGGCAATTATTCAGGGGCGAAGGAAGAGTTTTTTGCTTCCCTCGCACTGCATGCTTTCAATCCCGAGGCCCATAACAACCTCGGTATCATCTTCCAGAAAGAAAACAATCTCCTCAAGGCTGAGGACGAATTCTTACAGGCATTGGAACAGGACCCCGCATCTGAAAAGGTCCTGAATAACCTCGGCCTGAACTGCTATCTCCTGATGAAATGGGACAGGGCACTTGCTTATTATCAAGGAGCTATCAAAATCAACCCCGGGAACATTGAGACGTATGTCAACCTCGCCCTTCTCTATAAGAGGCTCAACGACCGGGTGAAGGCCAAGGCAATGCTTGAAAAAGCACTGTCCCTGAACACCAGTCACCCGGAAAGCCTCTATAACCTCGCTATCCTCCTGGAGGGGATGGGAGAAAAAGGGAAGGCTGAAGAATACTACGAGAAGTTCATTTCTGTCTCTGGACCGGCATATCAGGGATTGGCGGAGAAGGTCAGGAATCACCTAAAAGAACTCCGCTAAGTTTGCTGAAAAAGCAACTGTTTATGAGGCTGATCAAAAATGTCCAGATGCAAGGCGCCCGAAATCCTGAGGAGTGAGGCGTACTTTTACGTACGTTGCAACGACGAAGGACGAGGGGAACGATGCAGATGGGCGTTTTTCAGCAGCCTGCGAGTAAAGGAGATGGTAAAGAATGACTAAAATAAAGAAAAGAAAACTCCTGGGAGAAATGCTCATCGCTTCCGGGGTGATCACCCCGGACCAACTGAAGAGCGCACTGGAAAACCAGAAGAAGGGCGGCCTCCGGCTGGGCAAGGAACTCATCCGCCTGGGGTACCTCACTGAAGAAGTAATTATTGAAACGCTGGGAGATCAGGCCGGCATCCCCTATGTGGACCTCGATACCTACCTCATTGACCAGAAGACCATTTCCCTGTTACCTGAAGATCTCGCCCGACGTCACCAGATGATCCCCCTCTTCAAGATCGGGAACGTCTTAACCGTCGCCATGACCCACCCTCTCAATCTCTTCGCCATCGATAAGGCAAAGCTGAAAACAGGATGCGAGATCGAGGCAGTAATCTCTACCGAAGAAAAGCTGAACAGAGCGCTCGATCAGTGCTACGGAATTTCCGGTTCCCTTGAAGATGTGGTGAGGGAAATATCCGGAAAAGAAGTAAAAGCTGTAAGTGAAAGGGCGGGGGAAGTAAAAATAACCGAGGACGAAAAAGAGGCGCCGATCATCCGTCTCCTGAACCTCGTCATCCTCCAGGGGGTACGGGAGAAAGCCAGTGATATCCATATCGAACCAGGAGAAAAAAACCTGCGCATACGGTACCGGATCGACGGTATCCTCCTCGAAACTTCTTCTCCTCCCAAATATCTCCAGCCCACGATCATCTCCCGCATCAAGGTCCTGGGGAATATGGATATTGCAGAGACCCGCGCTCCTCAGGATGGACGTTTCAAGATGAAAGTAGACGGCAAGGAGATCGAGTTCAGGGTATCGTGCTTCCCCACGATCTACGGCGAGAATGTGGTGCTCCGTATCCTCGACCAGAGCAGCGCAATCCTCCGCCTGCAGGACTTAGGCTTTGCCAAAGAGACGCTGGATAAATATCAGAAGGCAGTAAGCACTCCTTACGGCATAGTCCTGGTCACCGGCCCCACGGGAAGCGGAAAGACCACCACCCTCTATGCCACCCTAAATACCATAAACTCAACTGAGAAGAACATCATTACGATTGAAGATCCTGTAGAATACCGGCTCAATCTTATCCGTCAGACCCAGGTAAACCCCAAGGCAGGAATCACGTTCGCCAACGGGATGCGCTCCATCATCAGGCAGGACCCGGACGTCATCATGGTAGGAGAAATCCGTGACCTCGAGACCTCAGAGATTGCCTTCCAGGCAGCCATGACCGGTCATCTGGTTTTTTCCACCCTCCATACCAACGATGCTGTCGATGCGCTCAGCCGCATGCTTCAGCTGGGGGTTGAACCGTTCCTTATCGGCTCCTCCGCCATCGGCGTCCTCGGCCAGAGGCTGGTGAGAACCGTTTGCCCGAACTGTAAGGTAGCCTATGTACCGCATGAACGCACTCTCAGGAGCTTCAACCTTTCAGAAAAGAAGGGAGAGTCTGTCTTCTACCACGGAAAAGGGTGCAAGAGCTGCCGCCAGACCGGTTATCGCGGCAGGAGCGGCATCTTTGAACTGATGCTGGTGGATGACGCTGTCCGGGATCTCATCTTGAAGAGGGCTTCTGCTGCTGAACTCCTGGAATCAGCCCGCAGAACGCAGAACATGAAGACCCTGCGGGAAGACGGACTTGAGAAGAGCATGAAAGGAATAACCACTCTGGAAGAAGTAAACCGGGTGTGCTTCTGAGAACAATGAACAAACCCAAGTTTAACATTTTCTAAAATAATAGAACCTGAACCTCCTGCTCATCCCTCAATATTTCTCAATAAGACTGTAACCCAATTTATTAGGCCTTTCTTTATTCTTTCTGATAAAATAGTCAAAGAGAGGTTAGTAAGGAATGCCTAATCAGATTTATTATTGGAAACGGTTCTGGTGTCCGAGGACAGGAAGCATCAATCTATCCGACGGCGGTTATTTATTCGATCCAGAATCGCAGTATGGTCAAATTAATAATCCTGATGTGGTACCTTTTAAATCTTTATCCACCATTCCCTGTTTGGTTTTACTTGGTGAACCTGGAATTGGGAAAACCTATGCCCTGGCAGCTGAGCGTGAAGTTATCAACGTTAAAATTGAAAAGGAAGGTGACGAAATACGTTGGTTCGATCTTCGCGCATACAGGAGTGAGGATAGACTGGTCCGAGATCTATTTGAGAATTCAGTTGTTCTGGCATGGAGAAAGAGCGAAAACAGGTTTCACCTCTTTCTTGATAGTCTGGATGAATGCCTATTAAGAATTGATACACTCTACTCTCTTTTACTTGAGGAACTTAAAAAGCTGCCTATTGAACGACTCTCACTTCGCCTTGCCTGCCGAACCGCTGATTGGCAAACCTTTCTAGAAAATGGATTAACGCGGCTTTGGGGTGAACAAAAGGTAGGAGTTTACGAGTTAGTTCCATTGCGCAAACGTGACGTTATTGAAGCGGCAAAGGCTAATGATCTAATTCCCGAAGATTTCCTCCAAGAAATCGATCGAATGGAAGCGGTCCCTTTGGCTTTTAAACCTGTGACCCTCAATTTCCTCTTAAACACGTACCGTCAGAATGGGAATTTACCTCCGACTCAAAAAGAATTGTATCTTCAAGGTTGTACACTCCTATGTGAAGAAACTAACGAAAGCAGGCGTGCTACAACAACGCTTATGGGTACTCTGTCAGCTAGGCAGCGTTTGGCTGTAGCTGCTCGTATAGCAGCACTGACCATCTTTACCAATAGATACGCCGTCTGGACCGGAGTAGACCTCGGTAAAGTCCCAGAGGAAGATGTCACAATTGCATCGCTATGTGGCGGAAGGGAAAATGTCGATGGCGAACTAATTCAAGTCACAGAAACAGCTGTTAAGGAAACACTGAGGACTGGGCTTTTTTCTTCACGTGGGCCCAACCGATTGGGATGGGCTCACCAGACTTATGCGGAGTTTCTCGCAGCCCATTACCTAATTCAAAACAAGATGACCCTGACACAGATGCTAAGTTTGTTCATCCACCCTGGCGACCCACAAGGGAAGATTGTACCTCAACTCTACGAGACAGGTGCCTGGCTGGCAGGGATGCTGCCTGGTTTCTTTCGAGAAGTCATTAAGATAGATCCAGAAATGTTACTGCGAAGTGACGTCGGAACTGCTGACAGAAGGGATCAGGTAGCATTAGTAGAGAGTCTGCTTGGGTTGTATGATGAAGAAAAATCATGGGATAGAGACTGGGATTTGCGCAAACAATATAGAAAGCTTAATCATCCTGATCTTGCTGATCAACTCCGACCATATATTTGTGACGTTTCTAAGGAAACAATTGTGCGGCGAGTTGCTATCAATATTGCAGAAGCATGTAAGCTAAAAATACTTCAGAATGACCTTCTCATCGTAGCGCTTGATTCAACAAGCCCGTTAAATACCCGTGAGGAGGCTGCATCTGCAGTAAGTCGTATAGGTGATGAGGAAATAAAGGCGAAACTGAAACCATTAGCTTGGGGTGAAGCTGGCGATGATCCTGATGACGAATTGAAGGTCTGCGGTCTGCGGGCACTCTGGTCAAAACACATAACGGTTGATGAACTATTCAGTATCTTGACCTATCCTAAACGCGATGATCTCATCGGAGCATACTGGCAATTTCTCTCACATGATCTCGTACAAAATCTCGACCCACAGGATTTACCTAGGGCATTGAAGTGGGTCGAACAACAAAAGCGATATCATGAGTTGCCAATCCCGTTTAGGAAACTTATGGATTCCATTACGTTGAAAGCCTGGGATAACATCGAGATACCAGGTGTAACTGAAGCTTTTGCTGAGGCTGCTCTCTCTCGACTCAAGCATTATGACGATGTCGTAGGAGATCATATTGATTCACAATTTCGTAATATGTTAATTAAAGACGACGATAAACGCCATCAGGTTCTCAAGGCGATAGTCCCGAAGATTTCTAATCCTGAAAAAGATTCAATACGAATAGTCACTTCTTCAACACCTTTAGCAATGAGCAAGGACGTGCCATGGATGATTGAACAATGTCAGAAAGCCAAATCGAAAGAAATCCAGACGACATGGGCTCACTTAATAAATAGAACATTTGATTGGCGCGAGCCAATCCAGCTTGAAGCCATTATTATCGCCTCACAGAGTAATCCAATCATGGCTGAGGTATTTACATGGCTCCTCAAACCAATCGAGTTAGGCTCACCCGAGGCGATGAAAATGAAGCAGGATTTGCTTGAGAGACAAAAATGGCAAGAGAGAGATAAAAGTCGACCTTCATTAAAGCCGTCACCCGCAGAACGAATTGTGAGTCTTTTGGAGCAGTATGAATCTGGTAATACTGATGCCTGGTGGCGACTGAACATTGAAATGACCCTTGAGCCAAATAGCATGTATTACGAATCTCAGAAGGAAATTGAGCCAGATCTGACAGTCTTACCTGGCTGGAAAACGGCAGATACAGTAACCAGAGCAAGGATTGTAGCGGCCGCTAAGAAATATATATTTGCAAGAGATCCAGAGACCCATAAGTGGCTGGGAGAGAATACCATGTATCGCCCTGCATACGCAGGATACAGAGCATTCCGTCTATTATTACAAGAAGATCCCAGTTTCATCACAATAATTCCAATTGAGATATGGAAGAAGTGGGCCCCTATCACTCTTATATTTCCTACATGGGGTGATAACACAGATGAAAAGAAAGTACGTCAAAAGTTGATAGCGTTGGCTTATGCGTTTGCTCCAGATGAGATTATTAAAACCCTAATGGTAATGATTGATAAGGAGAATAAGGAACATGACCACATTTTCATTACCACTAAAGTTGAACATTGCTGGGACAATCGTCTCGCTAATGCGCTATTGATTAAAGCGAAGGATACCCATCTTAAACCTGAGTGCATGGGCTATCTGCTTGGCGAGCTTCTCGATCATAAAATGGACGAAGCAAGATCATTCGCTGAGTCACTTATCTTGCTGCCACTTCCTTTCAATGGAGAAACCCGAACGCGAGCAATTGTTGCAGCGCGGGAGCTTATGATTCATGCCGATAATGCGAGTTGGCTTGCAGTTTGGCCGGCAATTCAACAAGACACTGAATTCGGTCGGGATGTGGTTGAGGCAGCGGCTCATTCTGACCGACACGAGTTGAGCTTTGGACAATTGCTTACGGAAGACCAGTTAGCTAACCTGTATATCTGGGTTGTCAGTCAGTATCCCTACGCTGATGATCCTAAACATGAAGGAACTCATTGGGTGGGGCCTAGAGAGAGTATTGCAATATGGCGGGATTCAATACTGCATCATCTACAACAGCGGGGAACTAGTAAAGCATGTGAAGCAATCCTAAGGATCGCTAAAGAATTTCCTGACTTAAAATGGCTCAAATGGACACTTATGGAAGCACAGAATATTACCCGTCGTAAAACTTGGGTACCACCTCAACCAAGTGATATTCTTAAGCTTGCGCATGATCAACAGGCCCGTCTGATTCAAAATGGAGAGCAACTACTTGACGTGTTAATTGAATCATTACAACGGTTAGAGGAAAAACTTCACAGCGAAACTCCTGCTGCACAATTTCTGTGGGACAAAATCGGCCAAGATGTATACAGACCCAAAGATGAAAATTCTTTCTCTGATTACGTAAAAATACACCTCGATGACGACATTAAACAAAGAGGTATCATAGTTAATCGCGAAGTTCAAATTCATAGGAAGGAAAAAACAGATATTCATGTAGATGCAATTGTTAAGAAATCGGACAACGAAGTATATGACTCAATAACTGCCATCATCGAGGTAAAAGGTTGTTGGAATCCGGATTCGGACCATGCAATGAAATCCCAACTGGTAGAAAAGTATCTGAAGAATAACTGCTGCCAGCATGGCCTATACCTTGTAGGCTGGTTCAATTGTGATAAATGGGATAAGGGCGACTACAGGAAAGGACAGGCTCAAGCTCTAAAACTTACCAAAGATGAAGCCCAAAAATATTTCGATGCTCAAGCGGTTGAGCTTTCACAAGGCGGCACGCAAATTAAAGCTTTCGTTATCAATACCGCGCTACAATAAATACCCTTGAAATTTACACTACAATCTCTAATGAATTCTCCAATGCATCCATGATGATTGAAGATTCTCCTTTAATCCTCTCATACTCCTCTGGCGTATAACAGATATAATCCACATATCTTGGGAACGAAAGTTTCTTAAGCACGAATGGCATTCGCCTTAAAAAAGGAATATCTTCAAAATAAGAAGATACTAAAATCACGTCAATATCTGAATCTCTCTTTGCAGTACCTTGAACCCTTGAACCAAACAAAATTACTTTTACAGGCTTAAACTCTTTCACAATTTTTGGCACTGCATCTTTTTTAAATTTTGCAATCCATCGATCAGATGCCTTCCTTGCCATTCACTTTTATTTCCCCACTTCATTCAGTATCATCTTTGCAATCACCAGCCTCTGAATCTCTGACGTTCCCTCGTAGAGGCGGGTAACCCTCACATCCCGGTAAAACCTTTCAACCGGATATTCGCTTACATATCCATACCCGCCCAGGATCTGGACTGCCCGGTCGCAGGCACGGCAGGCAGCCTCGGTGGCAAAGAGCTTTCCCATTGATGCCTCCTTACGGTACGGAATGCCCTTCTCCTTGAGGTAAGCAGCCCGAAGGATGAGAAGCTGGGCAGCGTCAAGCTCAGTGAAGGAATCAGCAATCATCCACTGGATCGCCTCGAAGTTGGCAATCGGTTCGCCAAACTGCACCCGCTCCTTGGCATAGGCAGTGGCAAATTCCATAGCAGCCAATCCAATGCCCACAGCGAGAGAACCGATTCCGATCCTCCCTCCTGCCAGCTCCATCATGGCAATCCGGTATGCGTCGTTTTCTCTGCCGAGCAGGTTTCCCGCAGGAACCCGGCAGTCAGTGAAGGATATCTCATTGGTGGCGGAACCCTTCTGACCCATCTTGTGTTCGCTCTTCCCCACGGTATAGCCGGGCGTTCCCCGCTCCACGATGAAAGCACTTAACCCCTTGTCCCTCCTTACTTCTTTGTTAGTCACAGCCCAGACAATCACCATGTTCCCATATTCAGCGCTGGTAATGAAGATCTTGCTTCCGTTGATTACGTAGCCATCTCCATCCTTTACGGCGGTTGCCTTCATGCCCAGAGGATCAGAACCGGCACTGCTTTCTGTCAACCCAAAGCAGCCAGCTACATACTCACCGTTGCAGAGCCGGGGGATATACGTTCTCTTCTGCTCTTCTGTCCCGAATTCCAGGATCACCTCGTTCACCATATTGGTAACCGACATGGTTACGGCAGTGGAGGCACAGGCTTTTCCGATCTCAGTCATAGCGAGGCTATAGGCTATGTTCCCAACCTGCGAGCCGCAGTATTTTTCAGGGATGTTCATGCCCATCAGCCCGAGTTCTGCCATTTTCTTCAGGTTGTTGGTCAGGATAGAGTAATCGGAAGTCTCATCCAGCCTTGCTGCAACTGGGACAAGCTCTTTCTGGGCAAAGTCCTTTGCCGTTTTTTGGATCATCTTCTGTTCTGCGGTTAAAGTGAAATCCATGGGGCCATCCTTACTGAAACTTCGGTTTTCTTTTTTCTACGAATGCAGCCATCCCTTCCTTTTGATCCGGGTGCGTAAAGGATCGGGCAAACAATTCACGCTCCAGGGCAAGACCGGAGGAGAGACCCATTTCTTCCCGCCCCTGGTTGATCGCTTTCTTTGCCAAGGCAAGGGCATTTCCACTCTTCTCAGCTATCCTTTGTGCCAGATCCTTCGCTTTTATCAGGAGTTCATCATCCGGCAGAACCTGATTGACCAGCCCGATCTCGTGGGCGGTTCTGGCATCGATCGCCTCTCCGGTGAATATCATCTCCCGTGCTTTCAGCATACCAACCAGACGGGCAAGCCTCTGAGTTCCTCCGAAACCCGGGAATACTCCCAGATTCACCTCGGGGAGACCCAGCTTTGCCTTCTCCGATGCGATGATGAGATCACAGGCCATGGCCAGTTCCAGCCCTCCCCCCAGGGCAAATCCATTGACCACTGCAATGACCGGCTTGTCCATCTCCTGGATCAGTTCCAGCACCCTGTGTCCGAGCAGGGAAAAATAAAAAGCCTCTCTTTCATTCATGCCCTGCATCTCTTTCACATCAGCCCCGGCCACAAAACTTTTTCCCTTACCTGTGATCAGCACAACCCGCACAGCAGGGTTTTCGCTCAGAGTTTTCAGACAATCCTCAAGTTCCTTCAAGGTTTCCGTGTTAAGGGCATTGAGAAATTTAGGCCGGTCAATGGTGACGACCGCAAGTTTATCCTCTCTCTCAAGTAAAAGATTCTGATACGGCATCTCTTCGACCTCTACGAGCTATCAGAAAAAGGGTTCTGAGTGCATAAAACCGAAGGCCGCTCCTGCGGTAAATTCTATCGTAGGAACGACCAAACGTTTTATAGACCGTAGGCCGCGTTTCGCGGTAAAGCCATTTATTCCGCAATCCGCATTCCGCATTCCGCAATTAATAGATCTTCTCCCCCTTCTCGTCGTACTGATAAAATCCTCTCCCGGTCTTTCTTCCCAGGAAACCTGACTCGACATACTTGGTCAGGAGGGGACAGGGACGATACTTCGCATCTTTAAACCCTTCATACATACTCTGCTGCATCGACAGAACCACATCCAGCCCAATGAAGTCAGCCAGCTCAAGCGGGCCCATGGGATGATTCATGCCCAGCTTGAGAGCGGTATCAATATCTTCCTTAGTACTTATCCCTTCATAGAGGCAGTAGATCGCTTCATTGATCATGGTTTGAATAACCCGGCTGGTGATAAAACAGGGAAGGTCTTTTGACTCAATAGGGGTCTTGCCCAGATTTATGGCAAGCTGTTTAACTATATGGAAGGTCTCATCAGACGTGACCAGGCCGCGGACAATCTCCACCAGTTTCATCTGAACCGGCGGGTACATGAAGTGCATGCCGATCACCTTTTCGGGACGCTTGGTTACCCCTGCCAGCTTGGCAAGAGAGACGGAGCTTGTATTGGTTGCCAGGATCACCTCCGGACGGCAGATCTCTTCAAGCTGCCGGAAGAGATTTATCTTTACCCGTTCATCCTCGACCACTGACTCAACCACAAAATCTGCCGGAGCAATATCTCCAAGACGGGTAGTAACCATGATTTTTTTTACTATCTCACCCTTCTCTTCCAGACTGAGTTTTCCCTTCTCGACACTCTTCTCCAGGCCGAGAACGATGTTGTGCATGGCCTTTTCCAGTGAAACATCCTTCGTGCTGTTCAAGACTACGGTATAACCTTTGCTGGCAGCTACCTGGGCAATGCCAGTCCCCATCTGCCCTGCCCCAATGACTGCAAAGGTTTTAATTTCCATACTTCACCCCCGTTACACCTGTTGATTTTCGATAATGAACGATACCGCTTCTGCCCCGCCGAGGCAGAGAGAAGCCATCCCCCTTTTTACCTTTTTTTCCTGCAGGGCATTGAGCAGGGCTACCAGGACCCTCGCCCCGCTCGCACCAATGGGATGACCCAGGGCTATAGCACCGCCATGTACATTCACCCGTGCAGGATCAATGCCCAGGGTTTTCATGACTGCAATCGTGGAAGCGGCAAATGCCTCATTTATTTCATGCAGGTCTATGTCGTCCATGCTCAATCCAGCCTTCTTAATCACCCGGGGAATAGACCAGATCGGCGCCACCAGCACATCCCTCAATTCAACTCCGGCTGATCCCTGGGCAATCACCCTTGCTAAAGGAGTAACCTGCTTTTCCTTAACCTTCTCGCCTGACATGAGGAGGAGAGCAGCCGCACCATCACTTATCTTGGAGGAATTCCCTGCGGTCACCTTGCCGTCCGGTTTAAAGGCCGGCTTCAGCCTGGATAATGCTTCCACCGTTGTCTCCCTGGGTCCTTCATCCACGGTAATCAGAACAGCCCCGCCTTTCTTCTGAGGAACCTCAACCGGAACGATCTCCTGTTGCAGCTTCCCCGCTGCCATAGCCCGTAAGACCTTTGCGTTGGAATGAAAGGCATACTCGTCCATTGCCTCCCTGCTCACCCCGTACTTTTCTGATACCAGTTCTGCGGTATAGCCCATGTGAAAATCGCTGATCACGTCCCAGAGACCGTCATGAACCATTCCATCGATCAACGGTATATTCCCCATCCTGCTGCCAAACCGGGCTTTGTTGAGATAATACGGCGCCTGGCTCATGCTCTCCATCCCACCTGCCACCACGACATCGGCATCCCCGCAGAGGATCGCCTGTGCACCCATCATGACAGCCTTCAGACCAGAACCGCATACCTTATTAATCGTTGTAGCGCCGACATCATAAGGGAGACCGGCCTTTAACATTGCTTGCCGTGCCGGGTTCTGTCCCAGCCCGGCAGGAAGGACATTCCCCATGATTACCTCATTTACCTCACCGGCTGCGATCCCTGCCCTCCTGATCACTTCTGCAATTATCACTCCGCCCAGCTCAGAGGCAGAGAACGTACTTAACGCCCCGGCGAAGTTGCCAATGGGTGTCCTTGCACCGCTGATGATAAAAACTTCTCTTGCCACCGTAACCCCTTCGTGTGAAAAACTTCAATTTTTAAAAGAGGTTAAAACATATCCAAATTGCTGGATTGTGTCAAGGGTCAACAGCGAGATCTCTGAAAAAGTCGAAAACAGGCTTCCGAGTGCGAATTGATCCGCCACAGGCGGATTTCGGTAAATAAGAGCGAAGCCCGCGCTTCGCGGTAGAATCTTGCATTCCGGAACGGCCGCAAATTCAGTTTTGAATTTGCATTGTAGGGGCGTGGTTTGCCACGCCCTTGTAGAATTGTTCCGCCACAGGCGGATTGTTGAGCAACGAGGAACCCTGTTTTTCAGAGACCTCACAGCAAACTTCCATCAAAAGAAGCTTATTAATCTATAGAGTTGATTCTCCCTTTTCTTCTGCGTGGTGTTTGATCGTTCTGGCCTCGACCATATAGATGACGTCTTCTGCAATATTGGTGGCATGGTCGGCGATTCTCTCGAGTGACCTCCCAATGATGATCAAGTAGACTGCCCGGTTTATGGTCGTCTGGTCTTTAATCATGATCGAAAGGAGTTCATGAAACATTTTCTCATTGTAATTGTCTACCTGATCATCCCTTTCACACACATTCTTTGCCTTCTTGACATCCCCGTTCACAAAGGAATCGAGGCTGTCTTTCACCATGGACTGAACCTGAAGAGCCATCTTAGGAAGATCGATAAAGGGCTTTACCTGGGGTTCCTGGTTAAGGATTATGGCTCTTTCCGCGATGTTGACCGCCTGATCACCCATCCTCTCCAGGTCCTTGATGATCTGCAAGGCTGAAACGATGAAGCGGAGGTCTGCTGCCACGGGCTGCTGAAGGGCAATGAGTTCCAGGCACTTTTTCTCGATCGAAATCTCGCGTGTGTTAATTTTCTCGTCTTCCTTGATCGTCCTTTCGGCAAGTTGATTATCCCTTGAAACTAACCCAGAGACCGCATTGTGGACAGCGGCCTCTACCAGCCCCCCCATCTTGAGCAGGTCTTCTTTGAGTTCTTTCAGCTCCTGGTGAAAATGTCTTTCCATGTTTCTACTCCTCTCTCCATGGATCATTATCCGTACCTGCCGGTAATGTAATCCTCTGTGCTCTTCTCTCTCGGCCCGGTAAAGATGTCTTCCGTTTTGCCAAACTCTATGAGTTCACCTAACAGCATAAATCCAGTCTCATCAGAAATACGTGCTGCCTGCTGCATATTATGTGTTACTATGACGATCGTATAATTCTTCTTCAATTCATGGATTAGTTCTTCTATCCGCTGAGTTGCCTGAGGGTCCAGGGCAGAACAGGGTTCATCCATCAATACAATATTAGATTTTACTGCAATGAGTCTGGCAATACAAAGTCTTTGTTTCTGCTCTAACGATAAGTCCAATGCTGATTTATGAAGTTTATCTTTTAGCTCATCCCACAAAGATACTGAATTCAAAGCCTCCTCTACCATGCTCTCGAAATGATCTTTCCCTCTAACACCACCATGGATCTTCGGCCCAAAGACGACATTCTCATAAATGGATAGCGGAAACGGGTTGGGCCTTTGAAAAACCATGCCCACTTTTTTCCGTAACGTGACCAGATCCGTTCCTGAATCAAGAATGTTGTTGCCATCAATGATAACCTCACCGGTGGTACGAACACCTTCAATTAAATCATTCATCCGGTTAAATACCCGCAGCAACGTGGATTTTCCACATCCTGAAGGTCCAATAATCGCCGTGATGCTCTTCTCTCTCAATGAACAATTGACATCTTTTAATGCCTGGAAGCCTGAGTACCACAGATTTAAATTTTTTACGTGTATTTTCGGGTTATCCAAATTTCCCCCGAATGTAATCATCCGTACGCTGGTCCCTGGGTGCAGTAAATATTTTATCAGTTTTATCGATCTCGATGAGATCGCCATTGAGAAAGAATGCCGTCCTATCTCCTACCCTCGCGGCCTGTTTCACATTGTTCGTGACCAATACGATGGTATAGTTCTTTTTTAACTCTAACATCGCCTCTTCCACTTTGGCCGTGGATATCGGGTCGAGCCCTGAGCATGGCTCGTCAAACAGAATTACCTCTGGCTCAACTGCCAACGTTCGTGCAATACAGAGCCGCTGCTGCTGTCCACCCGATAATTTAAACGCAGACTCATGGAGTCTGTCTTTCACTTCATCCCACAGGTAACCCTGCTGTAATGCACGCTCGGCAATATCCCTTAATCTCTTCTTGTTGTTGATGCCGTGCATCTTTACCCCATACGTAACATTCTCAAGTATCGATAGGGGGAGTGGCGTAGGAAGCGCAAACACCATGCCGACCTTCTTCCTTAAAAGTTCTATGTCTATAGTCTGAATATCCTGGTTGTCTAACTCAACCGTCCCTTCCATCGTAACATTTGTCTGCAGTTCATTGAGCCGATTAAGCGTCCGTAAGAAAGAAGTCTTTCCGCTATTTGCCGGACCGATAATGCTCAGGATTTCATTGGCCTGAATCTCCATGATTATCCCGTGGAGCACATGGATAGATCCGAACCAGATATGAAGGTTTCTTACGTTACACTTTACCAACTTTTTTTCTTTCTAAATCTGTAGCGGATAATGATTGCTAAAAGATTCATACATAAGACGAGGGTTAGGAGAACGAGTGCCGTTCCATATCTTATTTTTTCGTCCACATTTGGCACCTGCGTCGAGATAACATACAGATGGTACGGCAGAGCCATCGCCTGATCAAGGAGAGACTTCGGAAGCTGCGGGAGATAAAAGGCAGCTACCGTAAAAAGAATGGGCGCGGTCTCACCTGCCGCCCTTCCCAGCCCTAAGATGGTTCCGGTTAATATACCGGGGAGTGCATTGGGTAATACGATGTGCCGTATCGTCTGCCATTTACTTGCACCTAAAGAACGGCTCACCTCGCGAAACGAATACGGCACACTCTCTAATGCTTCGCGTGAGGTGGTAATGATTATCGGAAGGATCATGATTCCTAACGTGAGTGAACCGGACAGGATTGATGTGCCGAGTCTAAAATATATGACGAACAGCGCCAGGCCGAAAAGTCCGTATACTACTGAGGGCACACCCGCTAAGTTGACAATTGCCAGTCTAATCATCCGGCTGAGAAGGTTATCCCTGGCATATTCGGAGAGATAAACAGCAGCCAAGAGTCCTATGGGGAGAGCGAAGATAATCGCGCCTACGACTAAATATACTGTGCCTACGATTGCGGGGAATATCCCTCCGGCGCGCATGCCCTGACGCGGAATATCGGTTAAGAACTGCCAGGTTATCGCGGGGATGCCTTTCTCCACAATGATTACTACGATCAGACCTACTGGAATTATGAGAAGGAGAGTTGCCAGGAATAAAAAGGAGAAAGCAATTTTCTGTGATAGATACGTTCTTTTCATTGCACATTCCGTTTATGCAAGAATAAATCTGCCGTGACATTAATGATGAAACTTAAGACAAATAACACGATGCCAATGGCAAAGAGTGCGAAGTAATGTTCACTCCCTACTACCGCTTCACCCATCTCCGCGGCAATGGTAGCGGTGAGAGTACGTACCGGCTGCAAGAAACTGTGCGGAATTACTGCCGCATTACCGGTAATCATCATTACTGCCATCGTTTCACCGATCACCCGGCCAATACCAAGCATCACTGCAGCTAAGATCCCCGAGGATGCAGCAGGGAGTATAACCCGGTAAATCGACTGCCAGTGTGTAGCGCCCAGGGCAAGCGCACCTTCTTTGTACGATTTTGGCACAGAATACAGAGCATCCTCTGCAATGGAAACGATGGTGGGCATAGCCATAAATGCCAGGATGATTGAACCCGATAAAGCTGTTAACCCTGTGGGCACATGAAACATGTTTTTTACCCATGGCACCAGTGTTACCATACCAATAAATCCCAAGACTACGCTGGGTATCGCAGCTAAGAGTTCAATCCCTGCCTTAAGAATCTCTTTTATTTTTAAAGGAGCGATTTCTGCAATATAAATTGCGCAGGCAGCCCCGATAGGAACAGAAATAACGGTGGCACCCAAGGTCACTAAAAGCGAACCTAAAATCAAAGGGAGGATTCCCAACTGAGGAGGTTCTGAAATGGGGTACCAGCTTCTTCCGAAGAGAAACTCGACAGGGGTTATTACTTTAAATATTGCCAAGCCTTCTTTAAGGAGAAAAACGAATATCAATGCTACAAAGAGAATGGATGTCAGGCCGCAGAGAAGAATCAGTTTCTCGATGATAAATTCTTTGAATTTACGCACGTAGTTTCGTTATTTCTTGAGGGGAACAAAATCAGTTTTCAAAACAAGATCCTGACCTTCCTGAGAGAGGGCAAAATCAACAAACTTTTTTACCAGCCCCTGGGGTTGGCTATTGGTATAGAGAAATAACGGTCTTGATATGGGGTATTTACCGTTCAGTACGTTCTGTACTGTTGGCGCTACATACTCTGACTTTTTGTCTTTTGCAACACTCACGGGCTTCTGCTTTGTTGAAATGTACCCCATACCATAATACCCGTTTGCTGCGGGATTCTGCGCTATTTCATCTGCGATTGCCTGCGAGGAGGGAAGCATCAGTGCAGTGGTTGAAAATTCCTCTTTGGACTGAGGGTCATTTTTCCTCAACACATGTTCTTTAAAATAAACATGGGTGCCTGAATTTACTTCGCGGGATAAAATTACAATCTTTGTATTCGCCCCACCAACGTCTTTCCAGTTTGTAATCTTTCCGGCAAAGATTCCTGCCAGTTCATCGATGGTTAATTTGCTTACTGGGTTTTTGGGATTTACTACTACTGCCAAACCATCCAGAGCTACTTTTATCTCATTAGGATTTATCCCCTTTTGCTTTGCTAATGCTACCTCTTTTTCTTTAATGGTTCTTGAACTCATTGCGATGTCGCATGTACCGCTTATGAGGCTCGATAAACCTGTCCCTGAGCCACCGCCAGTAACTGCCACAAAACATTGCGGATTTTTCTCCATGAATTTTTCAGCCCAAGCCTGTACGAGATTCACCATGGTATCAGAACCTTTAATCTGCAGTGAATTTTTCCCCGGTGCAGTGCATGCAGCGTTGAAGAGAAACATAAAAACGACTACCACGAAAGATAATTTTTTAAACATATTTTCCTCCTTATTCTTCCCGTTTCTTTTTCCCATGAATTCTTCATACCATATCCATTGTTACAGGTATGTTACAGGTACGAGAAGAACTGGTTAAATGGTGAAGATTACTTATGCTTTATGCAGGGTGAAAAAGAAGGTGGAGCCTTCGTTCAGCTCACTCTCGGCCCAGACTTTCCCGCCGTGTTTTTCTATGATGTTTTTTACGATGGAGAGACCGAGGCCGGTCCCACCCATCTCCCGTGACCTTCCTTTGTCCACCCGGTAAAATCTCTCGAATATGCGGGGAAGGTGTTCGCTTGCTATCCCAATGCCGGTATCAGAAACTGAAACTTCAACCTCACTACCTTTACTCTGTGCAGAGAGGGTAACCGTACCACCCTCCCTGGTGTACTTGACGGCATTGTCAATCAGGTTGAGCATTGCCTGCTCCAGGAGAAGTTCATCAGCCAGTATTTTGGGTATGTCCTCTGGGATATTGAGGGTAAGGGTAATTGATCTCTTTCTTGCCATATCACTGACGATCCCTATAATCCTTTCCGCCAGTCTCTTGAGGGAAACGGGCTGAAGCGATGGTTTGAAATCATTGGATTCTATCTGGGATAGGCTCAGGAGATCCTGGACAATGAGGGAAAGTCTCTCTGCATGTTTGGCAATCACGGTAAGAAATTCATAGAGCTGAGATGGATCCTGCATCTCGCCTTCCAGGAGCGTTTCTGTATAACCCTTAATGGCAGTTAAGGGAGTGCGGAGTTCATGGGATACATTCGCCACAAAATCCCTCCTCACCTTTTCCAGCTTGCTTAGCTTCGTTATGTCATGGAAGACTGCGACAACCCCTCTCCTCCCGTCTTCAAAGTCGAAAGAAACCAGATTGACTTCCAGTTCTTTGACCTCCGGGAGAAAGAGGGAGAATCTGATGGTCAAGGGGCGATTTTCTTTTAAGACTTTGTTGATGGCCTCCTGAAGTTCTCCCCTTCTCACCAGTTCTAAGGGAGTTTTTCCGATGGCTGAACCATCTATGGAGAAAATGTCTTCCAGGGACTTGTTGATAAGAACAACCTTTCCTTTTTCATCCGTTACCATCACTCCTTCGAGCATCCCCCTGAGAATAGCCTGCAGTTGAGACTTCTCAAGGGTAATTTGACTGATTTTCTCTTTCAGCTCGGAGACGAGGAAGTTCAGGGAGTCCGCCAGTTCTTTGAGCTCATCAGAGGTTTGCTCCTTAGTTTTTATCGACAGGTCACCTGAGGCCATTTTCCGTGCAGTTTTGGCCATCTCCCGGATAGGTTTTGAGATCCGTACTGAAATCAGAATGGTGAGTATGATTGCAGAGACGAGGGCAGCGAGAGTAGCAAAGGAGATAAATTGATATGCTTTAGAGATTGTACTGTCTACTTCGTGGAGGGGAAGGGCAAGCCTCACCACACCGGAGATTTTACCTCCCGTATTCAAGGGCTTGGCAAGGTAGAGCATGGAGGCAGAAAGGGTTGTGCTGTATCGTATGCTTTCTCCGAATCCAGTCGCAAGGGCCTGCTGAACTTCCGGGCGGTTGAGGTGGTTCTCAGTTGCCATGATCTGTTTAGTCGTGAGTTCAGAATCCCCTCGTACCTTCCCTTCGCTATCAATAATGGTGACCCGGGCTTTCAGGAATTTACCGAATTCTTTGGCAGCGGCATCTACTTCGTTAGTTGAAATGCCTCCAGGAAACCTCCTTTCGAGAACCCCCTTGAGCAGGGTAATCTCTTTTACCATGTTCCCCCGGATCTGCTCGATGAGGTATGATTTAAGAGCCGAGGAGAGAAAAAGATTCATGAAGATGAGTATGAGGATGGTGGTAATGAGGTAAAGAGAGATGAGCTTAAATTGTAAAGAGAATGTTCGTTTCACGTCAGAATTCCCGGAAACAGTAGCCGATTCCTCTGACCGTTTCGATCGAGTCTCCGGCTTTGCCCAATTTTTCACGGAGGCGGCGGATGTGGGTATCCACGGTCCGGGCATACCCCTCATAGCTGTACCCCCAGACATTGTTAAGGAGGGTGTCCCGTGTCATTACCTTACCCGGGTTCTCCATTAATTCGAGGAGGAGTTTGAATTCCGTGGCAGTTAAGGAAACCTCCTCTTTCCCCGCCCAGGCTTTGTAGCCTTGCTTGTCAATGGTGATATTACCTGCTTTAACGATTTCTTTCTTACCCTCTTTCTCACCTCTTGTCCGCTTCAGTACTGCCTTCACCCGGAGAACCAGTTCCCGTACGCTGAAGGGCTTGGTAATATAATCATCTGCGCCGAGTTCAAGACCGACAATCCGGTCCACCTCTTCCCCCTTTGCTGTCACCATGATCACAGGGATATCTTTTGTCTTGGGATTCTGTTTGAACAGTTTGTATATCTCTGTACCTTCAAGGTCAGGGAGGAAGAGGTCAAGGAGGATGAGATCAGGAAGGGATTCTTTTGCTTTACTCAGTGCAGCCGTGCCGTTAAAGGCAGGTATAACCCTAAAACCCGCTTTTTTCAGGTTGTGGGAAATCAGGTTCGAGATATCCTTTTCATCCTCAACAATGAGGATCAACTCGCCTGCCATCGTATTATGTCATATCGCAGAAATGAATTGATAGTTCTTACATAATCGATTTGCAGACGTGAGTCAATTACTTTAAAATTGGGCCTCCCTAAAAACAGGGATGAAATTTATATTTGATTCAACGAGAAAAATCTACTATATCTATCAAACTTATGTGAAAGAACGAATCAAAGAAAGCAGATTACCGTATGATTAAAAGGCTTTTCCGCCGCAAAATTCTGCATCATATCCTGGAAGAGATTGACATCGAGGAGCATCGTCTGCACCGATCCCTTAACGCCTTTGACCTCACCGTGCTGGGCATTGGTGCAATCATCGGGGTAGGCATTTTTGTCCTTACTGGTACTACCGCGGCTCGTTTTGCAGGTCCCGGTGTCGTCCTCTCCTTTGTCATCTCCGGCGCCGCCTGTGCGTTTACCGCCCTGTGCTATGCGGAATTCGCCGCACTCATCCCGGTAGCAGGAAGTGCATACAATTATGCCTATGCCACCCT
>Ga0315279_10002612_pt1 | contig 26643 bp, 35 predicted proteins | sample YL17G06_20_MG_FD_203694 | JGI IMG/M metagenome (GOLD analysis project Ga0315279, IMG submission 203694) | Sediment microbial communities from Yellowstone Lake, YNP, Wyoming, USA - YL17G06_20 | ecosystem: Environmental > Aquatic > Freshwater > Lake > Sediment | place: USA: Wyoming | collected... | reverse complement strand
ATTCCTCTCCGAGAAATCCATTTCTCGCTGCATAGGGCATATCCTCCTTTCTATCGTTTCCTAAATGGATATGCCCTTTCGCTTTATCCTGTCAATATAAATTTACACAAAAGAATTTACACAATACGCCAAAAACAGGGATCCTTTGGAAAGCTCTCCCCCCACAGGCGAGCATCAAAGTATTATTATTAAAAAAGTAGATTTATCCAGATTTGTCAATAGTTTTTTTTAAAATTTTGAAAAAAATCAAAAGATCTGAAGATAGCCGAGCTTTTTAGGAAATTCCTTTCCGCTCTTCTTTTCTTAGAAGCCAAAAGAAGAAAAGGGCTATAATGAGCCAAAATGCCAGAGAGGTGAGGTCTCGGTAAAGGGGATTGCCTTTAGGAACTAAAATTTTCTCTATGAGAGGGGCATTGATGGTATTGTTAGCAGAATGTAAAAACGAGACTAAAAATATGCTTTTGGATTTTATGTAAAACCAGGCAAATATAAAAGAAAGGCAAATGGTGAACAAGGGAAAGATAACAAGGGCACTAAGCTGGGGATTAGCTGTTGGCTGATAACCCATCAGATTAACAGGCAGATGCCAAAATCCCCAAATCAACCCCAAGATTATTACTCCAGGTGTTATTCTCATCCTGGTAAATAATTTGTTCTGCAGAAACCCCCGCCAGCCCAATTCCTCTCCAAAGGCGAAAATTATCCCGATTATTGAGGCGACCAGCATGGAAGCCAAGTTGTTGAGAATGAAAAAAGGTAAGGATAAATTTTTAAATCCGAAGAGAACTGCAAACTTCCAATCCTCCCCTAACTGAACTGCCCCTTGTGAGATAGTTACAAACTTATCATTGTACTGGGCAACCCCTAATAGCAACGAAAGAAAAACTTCCAGGGGGACCATAAAAAGAATGAGAAGAAAAGCAAAAAGATAATATTTTAAGTTTCCTATCCTGAAGCCTACATCCTTGAATCCTTCTTTCGAAAATTTCTTAATGAATATAGCTACAATTGCCGGAACCCACATCACCAGAAGGAGGATGGATTTGGCTTCTTCAGATTTTATGTTCTGCGGATTCAGTAAGAAAAGTTGAAGAAGGTAAGCTAAAAGATAAGTAAAGATACAAAAAAGTAGAATCTTTTTCACTTTTTTGAGGATTTTACTTCTAACCTAAAATGTGCAACCAAGTTACCATAAGAAAATATACCCTGCCGATTAAAAGGGACATGCGGGACATAACCGTATAACCGAATGAGGCGCCAAAGGAGATCATCAGAAACCAGGTGCCGATTTTGGCTCCAGCTCCTAAAGCCCCTTTGTGCTCTTTGGAGAAGAAAAAGTATATTAGTCCCCCCATAACCCCCACGACCAAAAGAATATTGTTGAATGAGGTGAACCAATTACCCGTCCACAGGGGAAGTAAATTGGCGCGAATCTGCAGGATCAGATCTCCCGACCCATATCCGATTATGGCGATTCCGGCATAGATACCTATAATCAGTGCCATGGACCATCTGGAAAGCCAGCTGAATTTTTTGGTAAAACGGCTGAAAAGCAAAATCCCAAAGGCAAAGGGAACCAAGAGGAGAAGTTTTCCTTGTTCGGTTAGAGGCTTCCATAGGTTAGGAAGAAAGACATTATGCCATTCCATAGCGGCCCAGTATCCCGCAGAGATGCCCACGTAAAGATGCTCCGCAAATTTATAAAAAGGATTGTCCTTATAAAGAAAAGAAAAAATACATAATGTCAATCCTGCCCCCAGCCAGATTCCGATTGTCTCCCACATTGGTTTCGATCTCTCCTGTTACCTCACCCCCTATGTCCCCCTCTCCATAAAATGGAGAAGGGGATAAAGGGGGAGAGGTTGATAACTAAACTTTTAATCTTTTCTTTGCCTTTTTGAGTGAAAAGAAAGCGATATTGCCGATCAGGATAAACAGAAAAACGACGACATGAGAAACGGACTGAGCATCCATACCCCTTTCGGCTGTCCCCGGCCTTTTAAGCAATTTTTCGTATTCAGCCGCACCTTTCATCCCTCCCAGAAGCCCTACCAGCTGTCCGGATTGTAGATAAGGATAAAACTCCGGAGCACTTACCGCGGTGCAGCCAGAACCTAATTTCACACGATACCGGGATTGAACCTGAAGCACCCATTCTTTTGTTCCGGGCAGACCGCCGGAGATGTTCACCAACATAACAATATCATCGAAGGTTTTTACCCCTTGCATTATGGGCAAGTCCTCCACCTTGGTTTGACGTGTATCGGTAGGAAAGGTTTTAGGGATGCTGGTTCCCATAGAGACCATCACCACTTCTCTTCCCTCTTTAAAGCCCAAATTGACCCAGTCCACCCCATATTTCTTATCCGGAAAATCCTTTAAGACCTCGCTCATAGCTCTCTCCACTAAAGGTGTCCCAGTCGCCCATAGTTGGATGGTGATCACCTTCAAATTCTTACGGAGAAGCTGATAGAATGCCGCCACGTTCATGGGGTAAAGCTCCGGCATGGAGCCCGGATCATAATCGCAGGAGACCAACACTTTAGACCCCGGGGGTAAAGACTCGATGGCATCATAAAAACTTTTCACCGGCGGCGTGACGGAAAACTCTATATTAACTGGAAAAAGCAAAGTGATCGCGATGGATAAGAAAACAAAGATAAATATTATCCTCCGATCCAGGCTTTCCAGCTTTTCCAGTATTTTCTTAATCATATCGTTCTCAGCATAAAAGAAGTTTTTGCAAAGCGAAAATTTGGGCGAGTCCGCCTTGGGTGGATAAACCTTTTATGCCATATTAGTCGAAGTGTATATGCAATCATTTATTTTCCTCGAAAGATTGTTGTATGAAAGATTTAGCCACCCGTAGTTTTTCAAGACTATCTATTCCAAGCTCAACGTCTCCAACTCCCCAATGCCCTATGTTAGAGACATCACGAACGTAGTTAGGCGGATTTTCTAACCGTGAATAATTCAATTTTAACCAAATACGAAGCCCACTTTTCTGAACACGGACACAGCAAAAAATGGCTTTTCCGTACAAATAACTTATATATAGGGCAAGATGTCTTTTCTGAACGTTGCTCGGATCTAGTTCTCTACAAAATTTGTCAATAGTTCTAAAGAGTTCGATGACTTCCCGTGGTTTTCCTTTTATATGATATTCCTCTCCCCAGTCTTTACCCCTTTTATGCTTTCCAATAGTTGGCTTGGTCGTTACGGATACCACATCGACAGGAGCAGTTGAAGGAACCTCCACCTCTGATGATTGAGCCCATAATCTTGTAAGTGCCGTCTTAATTTGAATGGGCTTAATTGATTCATCCCGAACAGCTGAACGTATGAGCCTGATCAGAGTAGCCGGGGGGTCAAGAAAGAGCTTATCCAGAGCCTTTCTTATCTTTCCCGTAGTGAAAACTTGCTCGCCAATTTGATCGAGTACGCCTCGGGCCATTGCATCTCGGGAGAAACGGTTGAATTGCTCTGCAATTTGTTGAACTGACTTACCTTCATCTTGCTTTGGGTCTATTGAGACTTCAAAAAGCAACTTATCAGGAGCCTCTGCCTTTTCTGTACTTCGATAGACTTTGTAAGTAACACCGTTAGTAAGGATACACCATTCAACACCAGCATTTGCAGCATAACCAACAACTTGTGTAATAGCTTTTACATCGGCAAGTGCATCATTCAACGGCTTTGCTTCTATGAACAAAACTGGCTTACGATTTAATTTGGGTGCATAGTCAACAGATTTTCCGTCAATTGTTGGATATTCAAGTTGAACCTCATCGGGCTCCCTTACATCCCAGCCAAGAGCCTGTAATAGAGGATCTATAAATATCGTTCGTGTCGGATACTCCTTTAGGTCTTCCCTTCTATGCCTATCCAGTTTCAAGCGAAGTTGTTCAATACAAGAAATTATGTCCTTCAATTTTTTTCACCCCTACATTTCGGCTAACTCTAATGTTTCTGAAATTTGGAGTAGAAGAGATTACTCTCCATAGTTATAAGACGCAAGACAAGTCTTGCTACTCCTAAATAAATCAATCTCCTCCTAAATATGTTCTTTCCAACCCGGTCAAAACCTTCAAGGCGGTGGAGATCGCTCCCAGAGCGGCGCCGATCATGATGGCTCTTTTACCTGCTAACTGGGGAACGTTCATTATCCATTCGATGAAGTCGGGAAAACCAGGCCACAGCTTTTCTCCCACCGGCACTCTTCCAATCATCACTAAAACGGCAGTTATCGCCAGAAGCGAAGCCTGAAAGGTTCTGATCCGAAAAGCACGAAATGCGGCTGAGGCGATGAAAAACGCCAAAAGCGAAAACATAGTAGCCTGGAGAGGATATTGAGCGTAATAATAAACCCAATCGAAGATAGTTCCTTCTTGTATTCCTCCAAAGTAAGGGATGATACCCACGGCTAGCGTGAAGAAAACGCTCAAGACCAGAATTACCTTATAAGGCCAATCCCTTTGCTTTTTTTGGATCACATGAAAATTGACCCTCACTAAATTGGAGAGGCCCAGCACATAGGCAAAGGCGATCACGATTATGGCCCATTGGCGGATAGTCTCAAAAATGGAGAGCACCTGCCGGTGAGGGATAAAATATTCCAGTATAAAAGAAATGCCCGCTAAAAAACAGATGGCTATCGGTATCTCACGTCGCATAAAATATGGCGATCTTGATTAATTCCGTTTGTGTTTATCGGTTTGGGTTTAGTTCGACAAGCTCACTACAAGTCGGCCACGTATCGGTTTCGTATTGCGGTTTCGTTTGTCGTCCAAAACCATTGTTTACGACTAACGATACGTAATGGTTCGACAAGTTCACCATAAACCGAAACTTGAACCCTTTTTTAACGAAACCTAAAAAGATAATTTGGCAACGACCTCACTCATTCAATAAAAAACCAGCGGGTGAAATGGGTTATACCAAATGTCTCTAAAACAGCTCCTAAAGTTAAAAAACCTATGATAATGGCTTTCACTAAATCCGATCCCTTTAAGCTTCCCAAAAGCTTAGGCTCCTTTGAAAGATAGGCCGAGGTGGCAAAAAGCTCCTCGCCAATTATAGTGTAGTCACAAGCTACCACGAAGAAAGGAAGTTGATGTATGTTAGCTGTGCCCGCTACCTGAATGGCGCCGGTTGAAAACCCGGTCTCCGCCATCACCAACGACTCGGCGTAAAATGAACCGAACATCAAGTTGGCGGCGGGCCGCTCTCGAAGCATTATCCCGTTCACTCCCGCCGCATAGGCAAACTGCTCGGAAGAGATATAACGAACATTGTCTCTGTTGTATGCCTCTGGTTTGCCCGCACTGGCATATCCCTCTTTTACTCTCTCCTCTGCTACCGGAACCACGAATGGCTGGCATATGGGGACCAACAAGGGAGTATCGTAGCCTGCTACCATCTTAGCCACGTTCCCCAGGATTATCATAGCCGCAACCGTCTGAATTTGATCCACATCCTCAATTCCTGATATGAAAAGCACCGGCTTGCCCATCTCGGTAGCTCTTCCCACCGCCTCCTCGATAGCATCCAGCCCCGCGATGCGTCTGATAAACAGACTCTTTCCTCTTTTTGCTCTTTCGATAAAATAGAGTATCACTGCGAAAAAGAAGATCAGAAAAATAAGCATGTTAAACCGGTGAGGATTAAACCAAGACTGCGACAAGTCCTCCTGAGCAAAAGATAAGGAAAAGTTGAAAAAGAAAAAAAACATTGAAAAGAACAAAGTCTTAAGAAAGGAATGCAATCTCATGACCTAATATAAGGGTGAAATATTGGTTTATGTTATCAAATCTGATAATATGCATGTCAAGTCTTCTTCTTTAGGAACTAATAAGACTGAGGGGAGTTTATCTGGATATAGTTGGCGTGCTTTCTCGTCCACTTCCTTTGGGGAATCACCCACCGCCACCACCTGTTCACTCACCACCGCCACATATTTGCCACCATATTTGTCCACCAACTCCTCAAAGTGCCGAGTGATCCATTTGTCATCTTCATCCATTTTTTCATCACCGTCCTAACATAACCTCTCGGCAACCTTTAGCAAAGTTAGCCGCCCGTATGGGCGAAACTAAAACATTGAATTTCAATGACTCACGTCCAAATGGGCGGTTATCACTTCAAATCATATAAATTATACGCAAATTTTAAAGCAGACCAATCAATTGTTGAAAATAATCCCTCAAGAAGGTAAATCTCTCTATCAACAGGGAGACCCTCCCCATTACGGTTAAGCCGAAGCCTGCGCCGAAGCCAACCATTAAAATCCATATTCCTATTGTCGCAGCTCCGCCAAAGGCTCCGGTGTGTTCCTTGGAAAAGAAGAAGTAGACTAAAGCACACAAGACACCCACCGCTACCAAGAGGTTATTGAAAAGAGACAGGCTGGTGAAACCCATTGGCTGCATGGTGGCATAAAGGGGGACTAAGATAAAAGCCTGCATTGTTACAGGAATCGCTACACCCATCCCGATTCCCATATAAGCCGCAATGGGATAGCGTGACATCCAAGACCGTTTTCGGGAAAATCTGGTCCACATTAAAACGCCCAAGATCGTTGGAACTAAGTAGATGAACTTATGTTGTTGAACGACAGGCACCCAGACCTTAGGTATGAACGAACTATAGTAGAGAATGATCGCAAAATATCCTGCTGAAACCCCCACCACCAGGTGTTCGGCAAATTTGTAAAAAGGGTTGTCTTTGTATAAAATGGAAAAAATAGATAAGGTCAAAAATGCGGCCAACCCGTTCAAGAGAATTGAACCCAAATCCATGTTATGGCCTTCCTTTCATTCTGTCTTTCCTTTTCGCTTTTTGGACATGAAAAATCCGATGTTTCCAACTATTATAAACAAAATCACCACTGCGTGGGTTACGGTTTGCACTTTCATTCCCCGGCTGGCACTCCTTTCTTTTGCTTTTGCCAAAGTTTCATATTCTGCCGCACCTTTAAGACCTCCTATCAGTCCAAAAATCTGCTTGGATTGAACATATGGAAAATAGTCAGCCGCCATAACTCCGGTCACTCCCAAACCCACAGAAATCTTATAACGACCATTGGCATCCGCTATCCAGGAATCTGCAACCCAGCCTGATTCAAAGGCAATTACTGCTTTCATGTCATCATAGTTACGTATGCCTTGCATTATGGGCATGGAATCTACATAAGTCCCGTAATAGTCCATGGGAAAGGATATCCTGAAGTTTTGCCCCATGGACAAAATTACCAGACCCGGATAAGGTTTATAGCCCAAATAGACAAAGTCCACTCCATTTTTCTTGTTAAACTCTTTGGATACCTTAGACACCAGCTGTTCACACATGCCCGGGGCATTCTGAGATAAAGTGACAAAAAAGAGCTTAACTCCCTTAGCAAAACACTGTCTGCTAATTGTTAGCGCCATGGGATGAAGCTCCGCCATGCCCATGGGGTCATAATCTATGGCTAAAAGCAATCGGTCCCCCTGTTTCAGACTCTCCACGAAATCATAAACGCTTTTTACCTCGGGAGTTATGTATGGGGGCACCTGAAAAGAGATAAAAAGAGGAATAGCCACAGATAAAGCCATAGCTAAGTAAACCCATCTTCGGTCCAAAGTCATCAATCTCTCATAGAAGCCCATTTTATTTCCCTCCTGAACTTATCCTTTTCAAACTTACAAACTCCAAACTCTAAACTGTCTTATCTAATCTTTACCCATATAGGATCTTTCAATCCCTAAAACCACTTTCAAAGCCGTGGCAATCCCTCCTAATCCAATTCCCATAGCGATAGCTCTTTTAGCCGCCATATTGGGAACCGTCAAAATCCAATTGACTGCCCATTGATTTGGACCAGATAAAAAACCCAAAGGAATTAACCTGAGCATGATTATGGTAGCGGTAACCAAAAGGATAGTGGCTATCATTGTTCGAGCCCTAAAAGCTCGATAAGCGGCAGAAGCAATATAAAAAGCTAAAAGGGCGAACATGGAGGCTTGAATGGGAGTATAAATATACCAGAACAATGTCATGAAGGGTTTTCCTTCCTCTATTCCAAAGGCAGGTCCCAGAATGAGCATGGCAAAGAGCCCGGCTAAAGTTATATAATTATATCCCCAGGCTGGAGCTTTAGTTTGGATTTTCGCCAGGCTAACCCTGAAAAGGCTCCACAGCCCCAAGCACATGGTAAAAACGCCAACAATTATAATCCAATCTAAGGCATATTCATAAATCCGCTCCGAAAACTCCAGGGGAACAAAATACTGAACGGCCATAAACAGTCCCCCTAAAAAAACTATAAGTAAAGGATACTGCCAACGCATGTGCCTACTCCTGATCTATAATTTGATTCGGAAAAGGTTTACGAAGAAATCAAAATGCAGGGTTGCGGCCAGGGCTCCCAAAAGCAAGGAAATCATGATTAAAATCTTTCCCCAATCCTGAGCTTTGATTGCTCCTAAAAGTAAAGGCTCCCTGCCTAAATAGGCAGAAGCGGCGTAAAGCTCCTCCCCTATTAACGTGTAATCCGTAGCCGCAATGAAAAAGGGAATTTGAGCTACCTGGTCTGTCCCCGAAATCTGAATGGAGCCTGCAATATTCCCGGTCTCTGCTAAAAGCAACGACTCAGCATAGAAGGCCCCCAGATATAAATTGGTGGCGGTCCGCTCGCGAAGCATAAGTCCGTTAACCGCGGAGACGTATGCAAACTGCATGGAGGTGATATACCAGACTGAATCCTCTTTATAGGCATCCGGTCTGCCTGCATCATAATAACCGGCTTTAACGGACTCCTGTGCCACTGTTAGCACAACCGGATCTGCCACCGGAACCAAAAGCGAAGTTTGATATTCCGCTACCTTTTTGGCTACACGACTCAAGATGGTCAAAGAGGCGATAGTGGCCAAATCTCCCGCACTCCCCAAGCCTAAGATGTAGAGTATAGGTCTTCCCATTTCAGTGGCTCTGCCGATGGCTTCATCCACAGCATCTATTCCGGCTATAGGTCGGACATAAAGCTCTTTGCCTTTTTTTGCCATATTTATGAATAGCAACACAAAGAAGGTGAAGATCGCGGTTGCCAGAAAAATTGAGGTCTTCCCGGTATGAAACCACTGACCGAAAGCATAAGCCGGTGCGGAGACTTTCGATTCGGAAAAGGAGACATCACTTTTGGCTCTGATTTTATAATAGAAGTTTTTGTGGCTGGGAAAATAATTTTTGTCCTCCTTCTCCCTTGCTCCTCTATCTAAGTATTGGTTTGTTCCTGCTGGCACCATGCCTCTAACCACAAACCCGGTATCGGAATTATCTGACCTAAGTATCTCATATGAAAGCACATTATTTTTCCCCGCCCCATCGTCTGCCGACGGTTTCCACATTACCACGATGGCATGTCCATTGTCATTGGGAGCATCCTTCGCCACCACATCTGTGGGTGAGGCGGGAGCTTGGGCTGAAGAATCGACCAAAGCTTTAACTTCCCCCGCCTCTTGAGCTGAAGAGGTATTTAAACCCAAAAGGAGGAAGGGAAGCGTAAGAAAAAAGATTAGCAAAACTTTGTTCCGGAAAACAAATTTGTTTTTCATTTTAACTCCTTCAAAAAGCTATCAACAGATGTAACGGATTAAACGGAATTGATCCGATACATCCGTTTAATCCGTTGACCGAATCTTTGAAAAGCTGTCAACGAATATAGCGCCCAGACGGGCGTTCGTCTGAACGAATTCAACGGATTTCATACGTTCAATCCGTTTAATCCTTCTCCCGCCAAAGGTGGGATCAGGACAAGTCCGTTGACCAATCTGTTAATCAACTTATTTAATACAACCCCAGCCAAATCCCGAAAAGGTAATCCATCCTTCCGATTAAAAGGGACATACGGCTCATGACCGTATATCCGAAGAACGCTCCAAAGGTAATCATAATAAACCATATCCCCACCCGGGCGGCTCCTCCAAAAGCACCTTTGTGCTCCTTGGAAAAGAAGAAGTAAATCAACCCACAGAACGTTCCTACCACAATTATTATATTGCCAATGGTGGCATTCATATTTCCACTAACCAACAAAGGTTTGATGGTTCCGACCACCTGCCTAATTCCATTGCTTTCCAAATAGCGAGTGAACTGCAGACCAGCGGTAGTCCCCACAATGAAAGCCAAAGACCATCGAGACAACCACCCTATCTTGGGCACCAGCCTCAACAACATCAAAACCCCGAAAAACCCTCCCAAAAGATATATCCAGTGGTAATCCACTCTTCCCTTTGTCAAAAGCTCGCTGTAAGCCAAAGCGAGGTTATCCCAGAATTTAGGCACAAAGTATTGCCAGAAAGTAACCACAAACCAGTAACCAGCGGATATGCCTACAAACAGAGCCTCGGAGAATTTGTAAAAGGGGTTATCTTTATATAAAAAGCTAAATATGCCTAAAGTCAATATAGCACCAATCCACACTCCTATTACTTCACCACTCATGTTCTATCTCCAGCTAAGAGGTTTTCTTTTTCCTCAATGAGAAGAAAGCTATATTCCCGATTATAATGAAAAAACAGATGACCGCATGAGCTATAGCTTGAGAGAACATATAGCTCACCGCTTTTGCTGGGTTTTTAATAGCAATCTCGTACTCCGCCCCACCTTTCATTCCTCCCAATACCCCAGCTAATTGCCCGGTTTGAATATACGGATACATGGAAGGGGCTTGAACTGCGGTATTGCCTGCTGCCAGTTTGACATGGAAGACATCCACCGCATATTGCACCCACTCCATCGTACCTGGATACCCTGCCGATAGATTAAGTATCAGATCGATGTTATCATAGTTTCTGACGCCTTTCATCAGGGGAATCTCAGAAAGAGGCGTCCCCCTGGAATCGGCGGGATAAGACTCCCTGAAATCGTGCCCCATTCGGTCAATCACCACCTCGTTTCCGGCAGTGAATCCTAAATTGACATAATCTATCCCATATTGCAGATTTTTTGCCTTGATGTCTTCGTCTTTAAAAACTTGCTCTAACGCTATGTTTGCCTGAAGGGGACCCTGGGGCCACAGACCCATAATTATGACCTTCAAGTTCTTTCTGAAACACTGCCTGAAGAATGACTCCGCCATGGGCTGGAGTTCTGGCATGGAGCTGGGATCATAATCAAAAGAGACCAACACTTTGGAGCCAGCCCGGAGCTTATCAATGGCGTTATACACCTCTTGTACCACCGGAGATACCGGCATATCCAAAGACGTTTTGAAAAACAAAGGTACGGAGATAGCCACGGCAATGAAGAGGAATATGATCCGTCGATCGATGCTTAAGAGTTTTTCCCAGAAGGTTTTCTTTTCCTGGTTGGTCGTTTCGTTCATCTTTTTTATTCTCTTATATGTTAAGGCAAACAGTGAACCGTATACTGTATACCGTATACCGTAAACAGCTTTACTTACTCCCCTGCCGAATAGGCTCTCTCCAGTCCCAATATCACTCGTAAAGCTGAGGAGACCACCCCCAGGGCGATACCTATCATGATAGCCCTTTGCCCTGCGGTTTGAGGGAAATCCATGATCCAATCGGCTGCATATGCCAATGCGTGTCCCAGCCCGGCGGAAACCCAGTATCCGATGGGAACACGACCCAACATCAATATAAAGGCGGCACCTAAGAGCATAGAAGCCTCGACATTGCGTGCCCGGAAGGCTCGATAAGAGGCGGAGGCCACAAAGAAAGCTAAAAGAGCAAACATGGTGGCAGAAAGGGGATAATACAAGTTCATGTAAATATAGTAGAAAGGTGTGCCCGGATCTTGAAACGACTTTCCACCAGAGAAAAATATACCAATTACGGTTATCACCAAAAATCCCAAAATCACCACCACCCCAAAGGGCCAACCTTTTTGCTTCTTATAGATCTTGTCGCCATTAATCAGAATCAGATTCAAGATCCCCAGGTAGATGGCGAATGCGGCTATGATGAAGAACCAGTCTTCGAATAAATTTTTCAAGATGTTCAAAGGGGGGATGAAGTGGGCAATTATCATGGTGATCCCGACAATGGCGGTCAAAACTAAAGGAACCTCTCTTCGCATATCTATCTCCGGTTATATTCCTTTAAAAAGCTCTCTTAAATCGGGAAGGTTCAATCCCAAAACTGAATTCAGGGTGAGGAAGACTACTCCTATCAAAATAGCTAAAAGAAAGATAAACTTGCCCACATCTTGTCCTTTCAAACTTCCCAAAAGCTTAGGGTCTTTGGAGAGGTAAGCAGAGGCGGCAAAAAGCTCCTCTCCGATCAAAGTATAGTCGCATGCGGCAACAAAAAATGGGAGCTGGGTGGGCATGGCCGTCCCTGCGATCTGGATAGCTCCCACTGAGTTGGCGGTCTCTGCCAGAATCAAAGCTTCTGCATAAAATTGACCTTGAAGAAAAACGGCCGCAGGTCTATCTCTTAAGAAAATCCCGTCCAATGCGGCGGCATAGGCAAACTGATCATCGGTGAGGTAGTAAACCATATCATCATTATAGGCATCCGGCCTTCCAGCGTTTAAGTATGCCTCCTTTACCACTTCTCTGCATGTCACCATAACCAGCGATTTTGAGACCGGCACTTCCAGTTTAGCCTCATATTCCGCCGCTAACTTTGCTACCCTTCCCAAAATAGTGACGCCCGCGATGGTCTGCATACTGTCCATATCCATGATTCCGGGTATAAAGATTATCTTTCGTCCCATCTCAGTTGCTCTTCCCACCGCATCGTCCACTGCCTCCAGACCAGCAATTTTTCGTATAAAAAGTCCCTTTTCAGATTTGGCTTTTTCTATGAAGTAAAAGATGGCAAACCCGATTATCAAGGAAAGGATAAATAAACTCAATCGGCTGAAATCGAACCATTGTCTCTTGGAAAAAGCGGGAGCGCTTGGCTCCGATTCAGATGTCCCCGTAGGGGAGATCGCTCTGATCTTGTAAAAATACAGCACCTTATCTTTGGTAACGTTGTCAGAGAAGGAAGTGGCACCCGGAGGAACATTTCCGATGTGTTCGTAACCCTCGTCTCTCTTGGTGGATCTGAGGATTTCGTATCCGGTCACGTTCTTTGCTCCTCCTCCATCGTCAGCTGACCTCTCCCAGCTGATGGTGATAGCACCCCCTTTGTCATTAGGGATATCCTTGGCGATCACGTTAGTGGGAGGGACAGGAAGAACAGAGTCTTTTGGTATGGCGATTTCCTCTTGAGCGGTCGGAACTTCCTCCGCTAAAATGGACTGCCCGAATAAAAGAAAAAGCGCAAGGAAGATTAAGAAAAGAAAACTGAGATCTAACGTTACCGATTTTCCTGCTCTTGCTTTGGTCACGTTTTCCCTTTTGCTCAAATCAAAAAAAGGCCTTCCTGGATTCTAACATCAAGAAGGTCTAATTAAAAACTGCTTCTAATGTAATCACTAAAATTGTCCCTTTTTACTCCACCCTGCAAGTTTAAAAAGAATTTAAAACTCATCTTGTTCTCTTAAGCATCTTGCAAATCTTAAACCGAAAACCAATCTATCATCACCCCCTGATTTTTGCTCAATTTACCACCGTTCTCAATTTAAGTCAAGAAAAAACTTCAACTCCGCTCAAATTTTAAACAGAGTCACTCCTCCAGCATCTCCACATTCGCTCGGGGGATAATGGCCTTGGTGCCATCTTGGAACTCCACCTCCAATACCCGCGCTGAGGACTCAGATTCAAGTTTTTGTAAAGCGGGGGGGAGTGCACTCACTTTTCCCAATCGTCCAAAATATGGCTCCCGAATAACCCTGATCGGATAGCCTACAGTCAAACCTATGTTTTCGAACTCTTCTTTTTTTTCTTTTTTATGGACATCCTCCCTGACGGGAATCACCACCTCCGGACGGATCACCCCGGCTCTGATCTGGGTAGCTCCGTTTATGCAAGCCATCTGCCCTTCCCTGGACTTCAATAGATTAAAAGTCTTTTCCGCCATATTTATCTGTCCAAATCCTTCCGTGATCACCAAGGTGATTCCCAATTCCTCTGATCCGGTGATGGCTACGCCCAGATCGTATCCCAAAAAGTCTCTTAAATCTTTATCGCTGAATCCCCCTACTACAATCCCCTTCGCTTCCATGCTGATTGCCTTTTTTATAGCATCAGCGGTCACCAGGCTTCCTCCCACCACCACCTTGTCTTTACAATTTTTGTCAATTAATTTGTCAGTTAAGATTTCGGTATTATCTTTTGTAACCACACAAATCTCCCCCTGGGTCTCCCCCCCGATCCCGAAGATGCCCTGAATAAAGGATCCCCAGGTGGAAACTGCCACCCCTTCTCTTTCGTACACTTCTATCACCTCGCCATCTAAATAAGCTTTTATCTCCACCGGAATGGGGTTTCCCCGGATCAACACCTGTCCGGTAACTGAAGAGATGCTTTCCACCGTCCCTTCGGCTTTGGATTTGCACTCGGAGCTGAACAACCCGAAAAAGCTCTTGCTCTTGGCTATGACTTCTCCCTGTTTTACTCGCTCTCCTTCTTTTCTTAGCATGTGATACATTATGTCTTCAGGTGGAATGCCCAAGACGTTTGCCACGTTGAAGGGCTCCACGTTCCCGGGGAGCAAAGTCCGAGCCACCACCGTGTCCGGTTTAACCTTGTCCCCCACCTTGACCAGAATGTCTCCCTTCAAAGGCAAAATCCTCTTTTTAGTTATCAAAATCTTCTCGGTAACTTTTAATCCCGGCGTATACGCATGACCCATAATTACTTCTCCTGTTGTTTGCTAACCCTAAAATTTTTCTTCAACTGTCTTGATAATTTTTTCCGCATGATGGATTGCTTCTTTTGCTTCATCTTGATCAAAGTATTCAGAAGGGATCAAGCCTGGCAATCCATTGGGATAGCGAGAAATGATATAGTATTTATCTAACTTCTTCGCTTCTTTTTCTAATGCATTGAAGCTTTTATCATATTTAGCACATTTGCGTAAAAGCTCAAGCAGTGCATGACCCAAAACCGCTCTTTCTCCTTTGAGATAGCAGTATGACTTAAATGCCTTCTCACTTGCTTGTTGAGCCATAAAGCAGGTATTAGCATGAAAATTTCCCTTAAGACTCCATTTAGCAACCTCTAAATCATCCTTCGCCTGTTTAAGCCATCTTTCGCCTTCGATATAGTTATTATCTCTCATATACCACTTTCCCCTCTGATACGATTGTCTCCAAAAAATCGTTCCCCTCCTTAAGCATCTTTTCAAACTCCGCTTCCGTGTAAATCAAAGGCTCAACTGCAATTTCTCCATCACACAAATCCAAGACCCTGTCCATTCTTCTTAAGAATTTCTCCTTTGTATTTTTTATGATGACCAAATCCAAATCGCTACCTTGATGAACATCCCCTCTGGCAAAAGAGCCAAAGACGATTATCTTTTTAGGTCGATACCTCCGAATGATTCTGTTTATAACCCTTCTGGCTGGTGTGCTCTCAAGATTTAGTTTCATACTCTTAATTATCAAAGAATCGCTTAGTTCACCCTATTTTGTATCTTGCCACTAAAGCAAGCTTTAGCGGCGGACTGCGGACGGTCGACGGCGGACGTCTTTATAGCCTCCCTAAAGCCTCTTTAGGATAAACGTCTAAAGCGATCATCCACTCTTTCAGTTTCTGAACCCTGATTTTGTCATCGTCAGGTAAATGGAATGGTCGTCCCCGGCAGTCGATCACGATTCCGGTAACTCCGCCATGCATGGTCGTCTCCATCTTGCTTCCTTTTCCCCCTCCTACATCGAATCCTCGATGTGGTTCCAACACTGCCTTACAGGTTAAGGGAACTCCTGTCTTCTCATCTATTCCCAAAGGGAGCCTTCTCATTTCTCCATATTTTATTGAACCATTCAGGGTTTTCCCATCGGGCATGGTAAATTGATATTTTAAAATTTCCCTCTCCTCTTTAGATTCACCCACCGGGGCGATGCAGGTGCCCAGATGAATCAAACAATCTTTATCAAAGACCTGAGTAGCGGCTTTGGGGTGAACCGTGGACAGGATTCCCAATTGTGGCATCATAAAGATAGAATCTACTGCCAATCGGGTTATGGCTTCTGGAAGGAAACCGTCAATCAGCATCAAAGCCGCCTGTTGTCTTCTGGGAGCATGGGACAAGATTCCGCCTGAGCCGATGAGCATATTCAGACTCATCATGTTAACCAAAGTTTGTCCCCCGGCCACCTGGTCGAAAGCATCGGCAATGGTCCTTTGTTGTTGGATTCCCTTCAACTCAGTGGCGAAGGATTTGTGCTGAATGAAGGCAAGCCTCAAAGCCTCCTTGGCGATAGCTTGTTCGAAGATCAACTCCTCCATGGTCTGAGGAATGGTGGTGGGACGGATCATCTTATTCTTAACTCGATTCCTCAGATTTCTTTCGTCCATATGAAAAGGAACCCATCTCATCACATTTTCCAATCCTGCTTCTGCAAAGACATTGGATATTGAATAGCTCATACCTAAATTGGCGCTGACCGTTCGGTTAAAAATGCCTCTAAACACCGAAAAAATATCGGTGGTAGCTCCTCCAATATCCACCCCTACCGCTTGAATTCCTTCCATGTCCGCAATGGTCTTAATGATCAATCCCACTGCACCCGGAGTGGGCATGATGGGAGCATCGGTCCAGGTCATCAGCTTTTTGTATCCGGGAGCCTGTGCCATCACATGCTCCATAAATAGATCGTGGATCTTCTCACGAGCAGGAAGAAGGTTTTCCCTCTCCAACACCGGTCTTATATTATCCACGATGTCTAAATCCACCTTGCCCTCCAGAGTTTCCTTGATCGCTTCTCTGGCAACCTTGTTGCCCGCATAGATGATGGGAAGTTTATATCCAATTCCCAATCTGGGCTTTGGATCAGCCGCGGCGATTAACTCTGCTATTTCCACCACGTGAGTAGTTGTCCCTCCGTCGATGCCACCCGATAGGAGGATCATATCCGGTCTTAAGTGTCTAATTCTTTGAATCTGCTGATGGGGAAGCCTTTTGTCGTTAGAGGCGATCACATCCATCACAATTGCTCCTGCGCCCAAAGCGGCACGCTCAGCCGACTCGGCGGTCATGCTCCTCACCACTCCCGCCACCATCATCTGCAGACCTCCGCCGGCAGACGACGTCGAGATATAAATATCTGTGCCTACGTTGTCCTTAGCTGGAGAGATGATCTTTCCATGTTCATCCAATAATTTTCTTCCGGTCAACTCCTCCACCTCACCCACTGCATTTAAAACTCCCATAGTGACGTCCTCAAAAGGAGCCTCAACTGTGGTAGGTGCCTCTCCCCTCACGATCAATCGATACTCCTCTCCCCTCTTCTCAATCAGAATCGCTTTGGTAGTAGTGCTACCGCAATCGGTAGCCAAAATAATGTTGATGTCTTCTGGCTTTAAATCTTTCATAGAACTCCTTCGTTTTTACCTTTGTTACATATTTCTAATTCATCTCGTTGTGCTTTACTCTATTATAACCGCGTAGCGGAGCCTTCACGGCTCCGCCCACCCATCTGGGTGCTACGCCTGGTGGTAAACAATTCTGTAAGTCGAGCATGGCGTAGCCTGTTCGACATCTTTTCTATTTCAAGTTTTCTCCTAAAAATCTTTTTACCCCTTTTAACATATCCTGAACGTCTTCTTTTTTATATTCATCAAATTTTCCATGATCTGCACTGTCACGAATGGCTTTCCAAGCCTGGATATTCTTCTGCATGATCTTGTTATATATCTCTTTGCCTGCAAGCTTCTGATTTAGGCAGGAAATGTCATCGTCTTTCTTTACTTGGATGTTGTTCTTTCCACACAATTGCCTGAGACCATCTTCTAACACAACACCTACTAAGAAGGCAGTGAGGTCTTTGTAAGCATTCTCTAATTCTAATAAATCTTCTGCCATTTCAAGGAGATTATCAAATACTTCTGCTGCAACCTTAAAACGATATTTTGTTAAATAACCTTGCTCAATATCAGTTTTCAAAGCTCTTAATATACCAATGCCATTATCCACATCTTCGACATGCGGTGCGCTTACTTTTTCTTCAAAACGCCTTTTATATACATCCTCAGGGTCGGTAATACCTTCAATCAAAGAAAGTGCCTTTGTTCTCCATTCTTCAAATGCACCAGGTTCAACATACGGTACAAAATCTCCCCTTGGAGTATTTGACGGTAACCCGGATCTGGATGGGATTCTGGAAAACCAAGGGCGAGGTCTTTCAATGTATCTCTGAGTTTTGATGTTTTCGCCTTCCTCAATTAGAGCCTGGATTCTCTTTAATATCACTTCATTCATGTTATCTCATCGTCTCCTTTTTGGAAACCATTTATATTATCTTTTTGTCAAGCACCCTTCGGGATGCTTGACCTACTGGGTCATCTCCCTGGCTCCAACGGAATTTCTACGTAACGTTCCCTTGACATCTCAGCCCCATAAGCAATCGCCGCATGAACATCTTCAACTGTTAGCTGTGGGTATTCAGCAAGTATCTCTTCAAAGGTCATTCCGCTCGCCAAGAAATCCAAAAGCAGAGATACCCATATCCGCGTCCCACGAATACATGGTTTGCCGAAACAGACATTCGGGTCAATCGAAATCCGTTGTAAAAGTGGGTTCATAGAATAACTCCTTCCTTCAACTTTATTAAAATAACAGACATCTTTCTCTGTGTGTCAGGAGTAATTCCTGACGCAACCTTTACTCTTACTCACCCCCTTTTGTTCCTCCTCTCTACTTGTAGAGAGGGGGATAGGGGGTGAGTTCTTTCTTCCTCCTGTTCTGTCAGAGGTAGCTCCTGATACAATAGGAATGGTTTTATTCGGCATTATTCATTCGTCATTAATCATTCACCTCACGGTAGCATACTGAAAATGCATGGCATCGGGGTAGGACCAATCTCCGCCCCAGACAAAGCCAACATCTCTAAAACATTGAGCAAATTCTTGGGTCATCTCAAAATTTTTCTGTCCAAAGGCATTCCAGGGGGCATTCAAATCGATGGCGACACCCCAGGAATGGGTAGACCAGGTGTTGCCACCTCTTTTGAGGCGGGGACCATAACAACCATCAAATGTCTTCAATTGCCCGACAAGTCCGCGAGCAACTACATTCCTAAAGGCTGTCTGAAACTTTGGCACTACCAGACGATGACAGACGAATCCAAACCAATCGGGATGAACAAAAGCTAACTTATCAGGAGATAACCAGCCAAAGTAAACATCTCTCAAAGCCTCTTTCCAGGGTGACAAATCACACCGGGCTAAATTCTGCTCATTCCAGCCAGCCACTCGAAAATCGCCGAACACATCAAAACAGAGACGTTCGGGAGGAGGCTCATTCAAGACCGGGATCATGTTTGGAACCGGTTCACCAAATAGCGCTTGCCAGGTTTGATTTCCCACCACTCCATCCGCATCCAAACCTCTGTTCTGCTGAAACTTTAGCACTACGGTTTCGGTGCGTGGTCCGAAAAACCCATCTACAGCTCCTACATCATATCCTAATTGGCTCAATTTCTCTTGTAAAGCCTTCACCAAACTTCCTTGGCTTCCTCTGGTCAGGAACATGGTTTTCCTTTCACTAATAAGTTAGAAGTAAGAAGTTAAGGTTATTTACTTCTGACTTCTCACTTCTAACTTCTGACTTTATAACTTATCAAGAGTCTGGAAACTTGTCATTCTTTCAACGCCTGAACTATAGCATTGCCAAACTCTTTGGCCGCTGGAGGACCGCTGGCGGTGATAATCTTGCCATCCCTTTCCACGTCCTTGCCGGTGCATTCCGCCCCCTTATTCGTCAACTTCTGCGTTTCAGAGGCAAACACCGTGGCTTTTTTGCCCGATAGAATCCCGGCATTAGCCAAAGTCACCGGGGCGATGCAGATGGCTCCTACAATTTTGTTTTGCTTTACCGCCTCATTCAACATGGAATGAATCGAGGAGTCATCCCAATACTGGCTTGCTCCGGTTCCACCTATCAATATAACGGCATCCCAATCTTCCGGCTTGATCTCACCCACCAACATATCGGGCTTCACCTCCGCACCTAACATCCCCTTAGCGGTTTCCAAAGATGCACATGCCACCTTAACCTCTGCCCCTTTTTCGGTTAAGATATTTTTCGGCTGCAGTAGTTCCTCATCCCGGAAGTTCTGTGAGGCGATGATCATCACTATCTTTTTCCCCGCCAGAGTCTTTTCTTCAACCGTCTCTTGTTTCGGCATTCGAACCTCCTCCTTTTCCGCTTTCTTCGGGATCTCTGATTTTTCCTTGCACCCTATAAACAATATCCCCATTACCGCCAATACCGTTATGGTTAAAAAGACTTGTAGTGTCCCGCAGAGCGGGATCTGCCTCTGGCAGAAGCGTAGCGAATCTATTTGCTTCATCTTTTTCCTCCCATAAATTCAAGGTTTCCCATAAGTATTTTTTTATTAAGTAAATTTGTAGAATCCATATCTCAAAAGTTCGTGAAAAAATCGGAGTAGCAGAGCTTGTCGAAGCGAAGCGGAGATCCCGCCGAAGCGGGGCTCTGCGTTTGTTGTAACGCGAGACAAGTGCGAAGCATCTTGACGATCTCGCTACTCCAGAATTATCTCCCTATAAGAAAATATCTTACTTTTTCTTTAAAACTTTTTTCCCTCCACTCTTTTTTCTTTTTTAATTTTCTCTCTTCTTTCAAAACTTTTTCTTTAGCCTGTGTTTCGGAATCAAGCTCTTCGATCCTTCGCAAAAGTCTTTCTATCGTTCCCCTTTCCTCCATCATTTTTCTGAACTCATCATAATCCTTCCAAGAGAAAAGGGTCTGGACAAAAGGCTCAAAGAAGGCCATCATTTGACTTCCGATATAATTTAATGGTTTTACCGATTCTAAAAAGAGGACGGCGGGCACGGACATTTTCCACAGGACCACCTTCCGGGCGATTTTGGTCAAAATCTCCTCCTGTTGCGGAGTAAGCTCTTCTTTTTCTTTGCCCTTTGCACCCAAAGAGAACATGTCTCTGAAAGTCATAGAAAATACATTCAAAATTCAAGGTTAATTCTTTTGATTCTGGATTTCACGAAGTCGACCACTTCATCCTTGTTCTGATTAAATCTTACGTAAAGACCCCTGAAATTTTCTAATCGAGAAGGTTTTTCAAAAGGAGAAAGCAAAACCCCGCTTTTGTCCACATAAAACGACCGGAACATGCTCCACTCTTTCTCTTTGGTGTTGAAAAAGAATTTCACCTTAATTTTCTTTTCGTCCAACTCGTAATACGTGGGCAAAAAGAAAGAAGAAAGTGAACCTAACATGATTACCACCGAAAGTATGGTTAGAAAAAGACTAAAGGTGGTGAAATAAACCAGAAACCAGACCACAAACAAAAACAAGATGACTAAAATAGAGATTTTACTGCTTTTTTTCACCGGATGGGTTGACCACTTGAGAGCGATTTCGTCAGACATTGCTACCATCGAATATTGAAAATTTCCTCTGTTTTCGCCAAAGGCGACACAGGATGGAATGCCCTCGACAGAGAGGGGTGGCTCAATCATTTGCTGGCTGGTCCGCAGGATCCAGATTCGGATAAATCTCCTGGTGATCTATACCTCTCCTTTCTCACCTGTTCCATCTCTTTTAACAGCTCCTCAGACTTGATGATCTTCTTTTTTACCAGAAGCCTCACCAAAGCCTCTTGAGCTAAGTTGTTGGAAAGACACAGCTCCTCATAGGTTACATCCCGCTCCTTATCTCCCATCACGATCTTTAATGCGACTCTTCCGAGGGATTTCGCTTCGCTCGATTTTTCCTTTTCCCCTACCAACTCTTTTCCTTTGCTCAAAACTTCATTCGCATATAACTATGATTAAACTATCAAATTTATCTATGTTTTGTGTGATTCAAATCTTTTGCTTTTTCGTGAACTTTTTATAAAATCCTCAATTCCGGAGTAGGCGGATATGTTATTTTGTGAATTATACTCCGCATTCTGTAATTCTGGACTCAAAATAAAAGAGGCGAGAATCATGAGGAAAGGATTCTGCCAAGTGCATCAAAATCTCTTTGGAGCTTAAGTTCTTTCTTCAACCTCCCTTGCTCTTCGGGTCGAAGACCAAAGGCAGGAAGACGAAGTCAGATAAACCTTACTGCCAAATGCTTTAAGAGAGTTACCTATTCTTCGCCAGATCACAAGGAGTATTTGCCGAAATCCTCCGGATTTATCCTTTTCAATCTTTCTTTTAAGGTTTCTGGATCAGAAAGGTCTGGCGTGGTTTTGTCACCTCTTTTGATCTGGAATAATTCCTCCGCTACGAAGAGAGGGACTTTTGTCTTAAGGGCTAAGGCTATAGAGTCGGAGGGACGCGCATCCACCTGCACAACCGATCCATTCAGCTCTATGTAGATTTTGGCATAGAAGGTCTGATTGATCAACTCCGTCACCTCCACTTTCTGGACTTTTCCACCCAGGGCATAAATCACTGATCTCAAAAGATCATGGGTCAAAGGTCTTTTGGAGGAAAGCCCGGAAAGCTCCATGGCTATAGCTAAGGCTTCATAGTGTCCAATCCAGATGGGGAGCATCCGGTCGGAATCTGAGGAGGATAAGATCACCACCGGCGAATTGGTGGTCATATCCAAAGCCAGTCCATTTACCTTTGATTCAATCATGCTCATTTTTTCACCGTTATAAGTTACCTTAAAGAACTGTTGTTTTTTTCATCACCCAAACTTTCAGGCTAGCCACCAAGTCGCTTGAGACCTTGATGGGAACCGTATAAACACCTAATGCCTTGATGGGGGTCTCCAGCAAAATTTTATGTCGATCGATCTCGAATCCTTTCTCTTTTAAAAGCTCTGAGATGTCCTGGGCGGTTACTGAACCGAAAACCTTATCTTCCTCTCCCACCCTCACCTCCGCGGTGCACGATATTTTCTCCAATTGAATTTTCAGTCTCTCTTCATGCCTTTTCTTCTTAAGATCCCTCATTCCTTTCTGTTTGGTTACCTCCTGGATGGCTTTCAAATTCCCTTTGGTAGCTGGGATAGCTAAATTGCGAGCTATAAGAAAATTTCTTCCATATCCATCCTTTACCTCCACCACCTCTCCACATTTACCCAATTTTTCTAAGTCATCTTTTAGAATTACCTTCATCCTTATCTCCCTGTTATATCTTTTCGTCCATCGTTTATGTGTATGCATTCATACGAATCGGTATCGAAGCTCGTCCTACGGATTTCGCTCCGCTCAATATCGATGCTCGATTTTCGAAGTTAGAAGTTTGGTTTCTCCGGCATCGAGCTTCCAATTACGAGATTCGATACGAGCATCGCCAACCACAAACGAACTTCGAAGCTTTTTTGTTCGAATTATCTGTAGATCTCACCGGTAAAGGGCAAAAGCCCCAAATGTCTTCCCCTCTTTATGGCGATGGTTACTCTCCTTTGATGTTTTGCGCAATTACCCGAGATGCGTCGGGGCACGATCTTTCCTCGATCGCTGATAAACTTCTTAAGAAATCTATCATCTTTGTAATCGATAACCAGGGTTTTGTTTTCACAAAAACGACAGGTCTTCCTTTTCTTTCGTTCGAAATCAGGTAACATTCACTGCCTCCTCAAGATTTTGCTCTTCAAATTTCACCAAAAGAATCTTTGAAATCGGTCCGATCTTCCTGGTCGGTTGGACTTAAATTCAAAATATTCTCCTCTCCTAAGGGAATGGAATCAGTCCTCCGGTCCAGGAATTGAACGTGAAATGCCTTTATCTCCACATAATTATGTTTTCTCCCATTTTCGTTCTCTTTCATATGACTACGCAATTCCCCTTCCACCAAAACAGCTGAGCCCTTCCTCAAAAACTCGCTACAGCTCTGGGCCAAATCCTGCCAAGCCACCACTCCTACATAGCACACGTCCTCCTTACACATTCCCAAATTATCTTTATATCTCTTATTGGAGGCGATTTTGAAATTAACCACCGGAACTCCTCCTGAGGTATAACGTAACTCCGGATCTCTAACCAGATTGCCTACAATTATGACCTTGTTAAGACTGGGCAGTTTTGTATTTGCCATTACTTTAAAACCTCCTGTCGCTCCTCTGTCTTATTATCTTACGGCTATCTTTTATCTACGAGACAGTTAATTCATCTTCTTGTGTTTTCTCTTCCTTTCCCTCCGAGACGATAGGTTTAGCTTCTTCCTCGGACACCACAGTTAAATATCTTAAACAGGATTCGTTTAATTTGTATGCCCTCTCCAGTTCTTTTGGAATTTTTCCTTCCCCTTCGAAGAGAACCAAAGTATAATAACCTTCATGTCTCTTCTTTATGGGATAGGTGAATCTTTTTTTCCCCCATTTATCGGTCCTCAACACCTCTCCCTTATTATCGGTGATAAGATCCTCCACCTTTTTTATCTCCTTTTGGATGGTTTTATCATCCAGAGATGGATCTAACACAAACACGGTTTCATATATTGGCAACTTTTCACCTCCCTTCAAATTTTTTATTTTCAAGGTAGCCGCAGGCTTTAGGGACTGTTGAAAAAGTGGTTTTTGGAGTGCGAAAGCTTGCTTTCGCGGTTTTTAAGTTGGTTCGGGAATTGGAATTCCCGAACCAGTCTCTCGCACGAACAAGAAGGTTTTTCAACAAACCCTTTAGCTTGCGTGGACGCCCACATGGGCGGCTACCATGTGAAATAATTTTCTGCGTTTGTATTAATTTTCCGCAAATCCTGTTCTGCCGAATTTTTCCATCGAATCTCATATGAGTCCATTTTGTTTTAATTTTTTCTTAAGTTCTTTGAAAGTTATGGTTGGCTCATCTCGGCGCTCGGCAATGATGGCAAGATCATGGAGGTCCTCTAAAAGCTCCTCATACTCATCAACTGGAATGACCACCGCGGTTTTTTGTCCCTTTTCATCTATAATATATTGCTCACGCAATTTTTTCATATTTATTCCTCGTAAACCTCCAACAATTGATTTCGCCTTCTATGAAAAAACAGTGCCAGCAGTTTTGGAATCTCTTGCAATATAATCATGAATTGCTTGCAAATTGTTGCTTGCCTTTTCTGTCCATTTTACTTTGCCCATTGTTCGACTCTGTTGAGAAGCTCCTGGGTGGTCAACAGCTTTCCACTTTCAGCATCTTTAAGTCCTTCAAGAACAGAAGCAACAAAATTTATCTTATACATTATGTCTTCCAACGAACACTCATCGGGTAATCGTTTTATAATTTCTAAAGTTACTTCTTTGAGCAAACCCATTATAACTACCTCCTCAAATATAGCATATCAAACTCTTCAGGTTCAAATCACTTGTTCTTTTGCCTAACTTGAATTACATATCGCCTCGATTCGACCAATCCTACGGATCCAGACTTCGGAAAATCAAACCCTTTCAAACATTGAATCGGTTCATGCTATCCTCTATTCCGTTCATCACCGTATTTTCCACCGCCAATATTGCTTTTTCTATCATCTGATCTGTTTTTTCTTTCTCATCCGGTTTGAAATCTTCGAGCACAAATTCTTCTAAGTCGACGTTTTCGGGGGTATCACCAATTCCCAGCCTCAGCCGGGCAAAATCAATGGAAGAGAGCTGATATATGATTGATCTTAAACCTTTATGTCCACCATCTGATCCCTTCTCTCTGATTCTTATCTTTCCCAAAGGCAAGGCTACATCGTCACAAACCACAAGCAGATTTTCAATTCCCAAGTTGAAATTATCTATAGCTTCTGCCACCGCCACTCCACTTGAATTCATGAAGGTGAGGGGTTTTATCAAATAAACCCTTTCTCCTCCGACCGTTGTTTCACAAAAAAGAAATTCTCCTTTTCCCGGCTTAAACTCTTTCTTATCTCTTTGGGCTAAAAAATCGACTACTCTATAGCCCAGATTATGACGAGTATTTTTATATCTTTCTCCGGGATTGCCCAGACCTACGATCAAGTTCACCATCAGACAAAAAATACACTCACCATCCTAAAAACTTCAAGCCAATACCACTATACGAAATCAAAAGATAGAAAGAAATTCACATTTGTCAAGTCCGAATTTGGATCCTTCGGAAAAAACTTGCAAAAGAATGTGCCTACGATCTAAGTAATCCATTTTTCATGCACTCTTTTACGAATGGTAGTTGACAATTTTTTGATGTCGCAAGACCACCTCTCCCCCTTTTTTCCCCTCTCCATTTTATGTTGAAAATCCCGCCAAAGGCGGGGGAGAGGGGGTTAGGGGGTGAGGTCTCGATTAAAACATTATCGTTACGCCAACATTGGCCAGTCCTTTAGATTCGCACTATTATAAAAAACTTTAGCAAATGAATTGGAGAAGAACTTATTTTTTATGACCGATTCTAAAATTCTTTTAATCAATAAGCATTCCCCAAAAGATGAATGTTTCCAATTCGCACATTGTGTAAGCCTTCTTTCTCTGCGACGAGTTTGCATTCTTCCGCATGTCTTCTGGAGGTGGTGGGAAGATCGGTCATATAAAATTGAGGATGGAAGCCTAAAAGTGCATAAGGAATGTCTTTGTCCAAGCTGGCAATGAATTTTGCAATTTGGGAAACTTCCTCTGTGTCTATGTAGCCGGGGACGAGAAGAGTGCTGGCGATGAGAACCGGAGG
>Ga0315279_10002611_pt1 | contig 26653 bp, 51 predicted proteins | sample YL17G06_20_MG_FD_203694 | JGI IMG/M metagenome (GOLD analysis project Ga0315279, IMG submission 203694) | Sediment microbial communities from Yellowstone Lake, YNP, Wyoming, USA - YL17G06_20 | ecosystem: Environmental > Aquatic > Freshwater > Lake > Sediment | place: USA: Wyoming | collected... | reverse complement strand
TATGGCTATTGTAATAGTTCTTTGTTCAGTTGTTTGTATCTTCATTTTTGTTTTTCACCTCCTTTTCTCTTTGTTTGAACAGACTGCAAGCTTCATCACTACCGATTCGAAATCTTAGTCCTTGCAAGCAACGACCACACCAAGAAACGCAATCAACGCAATTCATTTTAAATCCCCTTTTTTCTGTCCCTTTTATAAGACAAGTAGGCCTCAATTTCTTTCCGAATTTCTCCAAGTTCTGCTTTCGGTATCATTTCAATGATGTAGCCAGTTTCAATGAATGGACTTGCTTCTTTATCTTTATAATTTCTGCCTATTACACAATGAGCAACCCTATGCCCCTTACCTCTGCCATGTGTATGCCAAGTTTTACAATATGGACACCAAAACTTCATCCCATCTCTAAGAATTACACCGCTATCACTATGAATTGCTCTTGGCAAACATTTTATGATGGGCATGGGCGTTGGCAGATTTTTCTCAACTGGTTTAAATGCCATGCTTTTCACCTCCGTTACCCTAACAGCGTTAAATTGTGGACTCCTACAAGGACAGCTAGGTTGTTTGCGGTTGCACTAAAGGCTAAGACCACTAAAAAAGAAATTGTAGGGGTCTTCAGTGTTTCTGGAGTTGGCAGCCAACTGATAAGCCACACGCACCCCCCCAAAATAATTGTGGCCAAGAAAGGAAAGAAGAAGGCTCGCGTCTCAACAAACCCTAAACTTAACCCTGCAAGAGTTGTTACTACATCGCCTAAGCCGCAGAGGAACAGGAGAACGTAAGCTTCACCCTTCAACCTTCATGGTTCCTCCATAATTATCGTTATTCCTTCAGACAATGTTATGGTTTCTTCATGATATTGCCAAGTAAATGGCAACCATGCGGTTATTACTGGTGAAGAATACCATCTATGCCAATACCATGAACCTGTTGTGTAGTTAAGAATCCACCCAAACTCATATTCCTTTAAATAATCGAGTATTGTTGGTTTAACTGTGCCATTTGGATAGATAGTTATTTCATATATGTTAATTTTAGTAAATATTGGTTCAACGGTAGGAGAAAAAGTTGTACCGTTCCATTTAGGGCTAGAAACATAAGCTCTAACGTTAAAGTAACTTGAATCGGAATAGTTGTAAACTGTTGTTTGGAATAGACAGAGCGGAATAATTGTCGCTAGACCGATTACTATTAAAATAATCTTTTTTATCTTATTCATCTAAATCACTCCTAAATTCTCCTCTTGCCAAAACATAATTTTTCCAGTATTTGCTCAATCCGTCTACAAGTTTAAGCGTTACAATATCGAATGCAGTTTGAAAATCAACTCCGCCTTCTCCCCACCATTTACTCTCTCGCCAAGCTATCCTATGATACAAACCCCATAACCACGCATCAAGACAAAGTTGTATCCTTTCAAACATTTTTTAATTCCTCCTCCTGCCAAAACATCTTCATTGACTTTCCCACCGGCTTGTTCTTAACGCGCCTTTTAGTCCTTGAACACACTAATGCGCCTCTAGTATCTAAGCTTAGTTCCGCAAGGTGATGCCACTCTCCACACTTCTTGCAGTAGCGGAAGCCCTGGCGGTAACGGCTAAGACTCTTCACCATACGCATTCCACTCTATGCCCCTCTCTATCCAAAAAAACTCTGTTCCCATGTGAATCCCAAACGCTTAACACAAGTTCAGTTTTCTTAAATTTAGAAATTGTCAAAACAATAATCCAAGGAATAGACAGCACGTAAATGATGGTGTAAACTGGGCTTTGCTTGCGAATAACATTGTAAACAACATCTACCCAGCTCAGACTCATTCTGCCGTCACCACCAAAGCGCCATACTTCAACGCTGGAAAAGGACACAGAGCAAGCAACAAACGCACATACCAATGCGGCCTATGCCTACGTTCATTCGTCCAGGTTACCGCGTACTTTCGGAAGCCCACGCGCCGGAGCAAGTTTTCCATTTCGGCTTTGCTCCATACTGCAACGTGGTCAGGGTAGGGCTCGTATCGTTGACTTTTCCTAACTGCGCTCATGAGAATGTTTGGCAAGGACAAACTGTTAGGAGTAACCACAAGAATTTTGTTGGCTACTCGTTTCATTTCAGCGATTAGGTAGACAGGGCCATTGATGTGTTCAAGAACATCTGTGCAGTAAGCCGTGGAGAAAGCTTTAGTTTTAAACGGTAACGCTTCACCGCTTGCTAATACAAAGTTTTCACGTTTAAATTTTGGTTTGCGAACATCAATGGCTATGTCTGCGTGTGTTGGCGAGAACACGAAACCCTTATCCACATTGGATTCGTACTCCATGCTTTGGCTTTCATGGGGTTTCTGCGTGGTTTGCTGATACGCGAAGTCGCCGCTTCCGCCACAACCAACATCCAACGTTAATGTTTGTTTCGAAGCCACTCGCTTATAACCCTCAACTTTAATGTCGTAGGCAAACGGATGCTTACTTTTCACTTTAGACAATGTTAAACCTGAGAATCCCGCGGACTTTAGCATCAACGACAATTTATTCCCAATGTAAAAGTGACATACGCCATAACGCTTTGCCCAGAAACTTTTCTTACTCCATTTCCACTGAAGCTCAAAAATAGTACGCGCCCAAATAACAGCTAGCCAACCAAAAACCAAAATAGTAACCTTCCCATTAGGCTTCAACACACGATAAAACTCGCTGAGTGCCTTAGCATCATCAGGAATATGCGATAAGCACCTTCTAGAATAAATTTCGTCAACTGTGCAATCATCGAATTTTAAATCTGTAGCTGACATCAAGAAATCAACCTGAGAAAACTGTTCAATATCCACACCGAGAAAGCCCTCTTTCTTCCTTGGTCCACAACCAACATCTAAAGTAAGCGTCATCTTTCTTCATCCTTTTTCATTGTATTAATTGAAAGACAACTTTCTTAACTGAATGATGCCCCAATTTGAAACTTCCGTATGCCGACTTTCGCACATTAGTTCTGCGTGTTTACTATGAAAATTAGGTAAGTTTGGCGTAAAGGATACTTCTGCACAATTTCTTTCCAAATCAGAATTAATCAAGTTTTCCACATCATCTTCATCGAGTTCTTCATTTGATTCTATTATATCCCAACCTCTTGTAATTCTCCCTGCTCCATGAATCCACCAACTAACTTTAAATTTCATGTTCTTTCAGTTCTCCATATTAATTGGAAAAGTCATGCGTAAACCTCTTGCGCGATGTCTCCAGCATCCTCATAGTACTTGGGGTCGACCAATCTTCTTTGCGGGTCTTTGACAAAGTTCTGTAGCATATAGCAGAATATTTTGGGATTTAGTCTTGCGACTTGTTCTCTCCAAGTTTTATAGCTCATGCACCACATACAGCCTAAACGATTAACATTGTATTTCTGGTAAGCTGGATTTATTGGAATATGATTATCTTTAATGAAGTTCCATACTTCTTCTTTAGTCCAGAAAAGAATCGGATGAATCCGATATAACCCATCGCGCCAAGTGTAATAGTTTGTTCCCTTCATACAAGCAGTAGTAAACCGATTCCGACTTTCTGATGCGGTGATTCCCGTGAATGCTTTTGTTAAGCCAAGAGCTCTTCGCCATAACTTGAAAGGTCTTTCCTTCAGATGATAACAACATATATTCGAGTGTTTTTTACCATCATCTAGAACGTAATTCTTTAAGGCAATTTCCTTTTGAATAGTCCAGAAGTTCACGCCTTTTTCGGGTCGTAATTCTGAAAGTCTTAGATTCCAACATTCTGCAATCTGATCTTTGAACTTGAGTGTTTCGGGAAATTCACAGAGAGTATTATTGAAGTTTACGGGTATTTGTGGATTCTCTTCCTGAACCAAGTGGAGAACAACCATGCTGTCTTTGCCGAAGCTGCAGGATAGACAAGCATTGGGACTATTGGCGAACATTTTGATTAATTGTTGTGACCGTTTGAGCTTCTCTTCAAAGGGTTTCTTGATTTCGTCTCTAACTTCGTTAAAGCTATACTTGTACTTTGAAGTATCATAGTTCATTGGTCTCGGTTTTGTTTCCATCTCTTTTCAGTTCTCCTTTTTTGTTGCGTAACGCAACACCTTTTCAGTTCTCCTTCTTCTTGGACATAACAGTGTAATTTCCTTTTTCAGCCTCAACATCCCGCGAGTACAATCTGTTCGGAGCGTACTCTTTTGGGTTGGACCACCGCATGAAAGTCTTAACGTTCCTAGCAAACTGCTTAGTGAACGGGAACAGTCGGTTAGGCAAATGGAAATATGGGCTATCCCTGCGTATAGTGCCATCCCAACAGCCCACGCAGTACGGATGCGCATGACGACCTTCTGTTAGCATTAGCTTTCTGAAAGCAACGTATTTTTCGCCGTTCCAAATTTCCTCCAGAGAATTCTCGAAAATGTTTCCCATAGGCTCGTAGAACCAGCGGCAGCACGGAACTACTCCGCCATTACAGTTGATCCCAACAGTAAACCAAGCCATTGGGCAAACGGCAAACTTGCTAAATGGATGATTATAAGTTTCTGGTAACAAAAACTCCTTGAATATTTGAGGGTCTAAAGCTCCAACCCAATCTATAATTTTTGTTACGTCAACCCTGCTTAATCCTTCAATGTTAGTCCAGTATTCCAGAAACTCTGGCAGCTTGTCATGCGTGAGCTTGCTGTCAACGATGTTAATGCTAATGTCTACGGGCAAGTGCTCTTTAGTTTTTAACTCGCACATCCTCAGAATGTTATGTTTAGTAGCGTCAAAGTTCGCGCCGACACGGATGTACTCGTAAGTCTCTTTGTCCACGCCTTCAAAGCTGACTTCTATACCATCCAACCCAGCATCAACTAACTTCATGAATAATCCTTCGTTAAGCAAAGTCGCATTAGTCGTAATGCTCACGGAATGCGCTCCATTAGCTTTCACAAGCCTAACCATCTCGGGCAATTCAGGGTGCAACGTTGCCTCGCCATCCAACGAAAGCGACGGAGTAATAAGCTGATCCCTGTACGTTTCAACAATAAACCTGAATTTCTCCAGCGGCATAACACCGTAGTGACGGTATTTCTGGAATGTCTCTCTTGCGCAGAATCGGCATCTGAGGTTACAATTTATTGTGGCTTCAATCTCACAGATTTGCGGAAGAGTGCTGAGCTTAGTTCGTTTGTGGTTGTACTCGTAGAACTGCTTGAAGACGTGCAAAGCGTATTTTCCGCGATTAAAACTATGCTTCATTTTTCCCTATCCCTGAAAGAACTACCAATACGGAGGAAAATGGTGCTGCCGCTTTTCTTCCTTTACGTCGACCGTGAGATTCAGTAAATTGTAGCCTTCCCATAATCGGAAGGAAATGTGCTCCTGCTTCATGCAATTTAGCCCACCAAACTGTAGAACTATCATGCTTAACCAAGAGTACGACTGTTTTACCCTTTTGTGATTCAGCTATGGCTTTTTCAATCCAAGGTAAAGGTCGACTGTAAGGAGGATTAAGAAATATCTTGTCTCCTATCCAATCGCTATTCAATCCGTCTCGGTCGACCAAACCATTACTCAGAGGACATGGATCGTACCAGTCTTTGAACACGCCTTCTTTTATCCAATCAGGCGTAGCATATTCATCGTTTCTTTTCTGGTATCTATTCTCTGAACTCATGGTTTTTCGGTTCTCCTATTTTGAAAGGTTCCCCCTCAAATAAGCCAGCTTCAACAGAAAATAGTACAAGCAAACCACAGGATCCCCAGTCTTAACGCTCAAGAACACGCCAACGAAAGGCGAAACAGCCCAGCCAAAAACTGCGGTTCGAGTCCGAGCACAAGCCTTCCCATGAGACGCTTGATGACGCAGCTCATCACGCAAGCCCCCACGCAGATGCAAGCTAACAACGTCAGAGCAGACAAGCCAAGTACGACCCGCCCCGCCTATTTTACGAGCCAAAGCAGTATCAACCCCGAAGCTTTCACCAGGCAACGGAAACCCGCCTATCCCACGCAAAAAGTCAGCGCGGTAAATCGTGTTATCCAATGTTTTCCCAAGAAAGAAAGTGTTTTCTCCGCGACTCCTAAGCCAACCAGAAAGCTTCTTGCTCAGATATTTCTCTGCAACATACCTCTGCAACTTCGCCAATCCATCCGGGCTATTTGCAACCCTTAATCCTGATATTACGGGGAAAACACCGCCGACATACATGGAAAGCCTATTCCACCAGTTCCTGCTTAATAGCAGGTCTTGCTCAAAACTTACGAACCAATCCGACTCTACATGTTGCAGTGCCGTGTTAGCGCCGTCACTTATGCCGCATCCTTTGTTGAGTATGATTTGCCAGCCAAATGATTCTGCGATCTCGCAGGTTCCGTCAGTGCTGTTGTCGTCAACGAGTATCCGATTGTTGACGGATTCGTCGGGTATTACCTCGCTGATCCGTTTTAGGACGGAGGGTAATGTTTCAGCGCCATTCTTGGTCCACATCACCAGATCAACTAGCATCGATAAACCTCCAACCCCGAAAGTGATTCTTGGCAGATTTCGCAGACGTACTTCCGCTTGAACAAATCCAACACAAGACGCGAAACAAGCGCGTCGCATTCTGGACAACGAAAAAGCAACTGGGGCTTTCTCTCTAGGGAGCTTAAAGAAGAAACAAAACCTTGCTGGGCAGGCGTGTCTAAGCCACCTGACTCTCCACCGTTTTTAACGCAGTCTCTCCTGCACTCAGCTTCAACCTTGAGAGAAGGCTTAACAGTGCTTATCCCTGAGAAAATCCCGCAGAAATATTGCTCATTAAACTTGGGCAAAACACACAACACTAAACAACCTCCAAAAGGCGACGCTGATTCTTAGGCAAAATTCCTAACGCAAATAGGTTGCGCTCAAACCGACAACACGCTTTTTCCTGTTCTCTTTTTTTAGCAAATCGTGAAAATTCTGGGTAATCGAACATTTTTTCAGAAATTAGATAATGACCAAATTCATGTCTCACAGTCTCTAATGTATCCGTATTTTCTGCGATAAACTTAGGGTTAAAAGATAGAAAAGGTGGATAAATATGAAATATTCCAGCGATGTTAGGTTTTCTTGTCCAAGGGTCTTCTATAAACCACTGAGGATAAGGCATATTAAATTCTTTAGCTAATCGTTCCAAGCATCTTTGAATTAACGCTTTTCGTTTCGGGCAAACCCTCATTTAGACAACTCCTATATCCTTCTTCCCCTCAGGGGTGGAATTCGAACCCCCATTCAGCAACCCATGAAACTCAGCCATAAACTTCACAAATCCTTCCGCTAAATCACCCAAACGCTCAAGCTGCTCACTATACTCAGCAATCACTTCCACAGCATTCGGGTGACTCCGATCCCCAACCTTAATCAAAACGCCATGACTCTCAACGAAATCCCGAATCTCAAACTTAGGAAGACGCTCACTTGTTTCATAAGGAAAATGGCAGCTACGCGGCCTAACACGCTCCATAACAGCATTCAACACTTTCAAATCCGTAATTAGGCCTTCACCAACAAAAGCGTCACAAAACAACTGCTTCGCTTTACCAAGGTTCCCTGGCCTCTTAACAAATAGTAGCACACGTCCAGTGCCAAACCACACCACCCTACCCAACTTTCCCCGCCAAACAAAAAACTTATTACGCGCCCTACTAACAACCCACTTCCCAATCGGTTCACGCTTAGGCTGCTCCTCCGGCTTAAGCACAACAACCGCCTTGTAACAATGAAAACTTGAACACTTAGAACCTCGCTCATTTTCGTGGTTATACTTCCAGAAGTTCCGATAGTTCGTTAGGGTCTGCTTGTATTTCTTGTATGGAAGCTTCAACAGGGCAGAGAGCATTTTAGCTGTTAACAACTGGTTTTCGTCTAATAGTTTGCATACTTGCTTTCGTATGCTAACAGGATAACTTGGATAACTGTTATCATTAGTCATTTGTGCAAAGAAGCCCCCATGCTGTCGGGAATCTTCATAAAACAAAACCACCAAGTTTGATTCTTATTCCTCTTACCAGAATGACCTCGACCATTTGAAAATTAAAACTCCTTTCGGCGCCAATACTCGGTAACATTCTGCCAATCCTTGTTTGATGTCGTTTTGCCAAGTTTCAGGTTCTAACCACCCGAAATGTTTGATGAATAGCGAATTTGGGTCAGATGGCCCATTTCTTATGTCATGCGGAGGGTCGAAAACTACTAGGTTAAATGATTCATCTTTGAATTGAGTAAGATTTCTGAAGTCTCCCACAATATCGGGTTTAACTTCTGATCTCTTGTCAAGATACACAACATTAAGATGAGCCTTATCCAACCACATCATCCTAAGCCCGGCAGTTGCATCCAAAATGAATTTTTCTTTTGGAACGGTTTTTAGTGAAGGTTTTTCATCAGAAAAAAGTTCAGTCATGCGTGCAGAATCACCACTTTACGGTTTCCTTTTCGGTGCCACTTGCAAGGATAACCCAGCTGCCTGCATTTTCCGCATGGTTTAGGCGCTCTCATTTGGAAATCACCATTCCCGACTCTGCAACTCCTTAGACTTTCTGAGAATGTAGCGTAAACTATGAGTAAGAGGCAAAATATTATCCAACATCTGACTTGCATTTTCTTCTCCAATCAAGTCAAGAGTTAAATGCAAGGATTCATGGACTAAACCATCGCCTATTTTGTTTTGAACTGTTTGCCAATCGCACTGGGGAACTTTGCTTATTATCGCTAAGTCTGCACCGTGAAAAATCGTCAGTAACGTATATGTTTTACACTTGTCTGGGTGAGTGTCATAACCTGAGATTAATAGTTCATCTAACATGCCTTTTCAGTTCTCCTATACTCAATTACCATTTGTTCGCGGTCAACTCCTTTCCAACCACGCACAACCCGCGTTTCTCCCAGTTCTTGAGGCACGGGCAACCCAGCACTTGGTTGACGCAGCATTCCACACGCAAACTTCCAAGCCCAAGCCCTGCTTAACTTGGCCCTTCACTTCTACAAGTTGCTGAAGTGCGGGACACCAGACGCGGACCGTGCGTTGCTCGCTCACTTGGGGAATGGGCAAGCACACAACACCCTCAAACGGAGTCATGGTGCTTCCTCTTCTCAACTAAATCCCAAGGCGAAACACTGAGTTTCAAAGCTAAAGCCAAAGTTTCACTTACGCCAAACGCATGTTGTTCCGCTTTGTCTCGCCACTCGCGCTTAGGAAGCCTATGCCCTTCTCGGTTGTGGGTCCTTATAGGCTGGAAACTCTCTGCCGCAATCTCAGCGGTTCTCACGCTTATTTTTGCTAGTTCAGACGTTAAATTATCAAGTTTATAGCTGAATTCGCTCTGGTTTTTGCGTCGCCCACTCATTTTTCATGTCTCCTTTCGCATCTGAACTAGCCGCAGCAAAAACCACAAGAAACACACTAGGCAACACGGTTCATTGCGGCACTGCTTTTCATCGTGTGCATGGTATATGAAGTTCAGAATCATTTTTCCACCTCTTTCTCCTTTTTCTTATAGTATTCGCCTCTGCAACCGTCAAGCTTCAACGGGCAAGTTTCAAGGTTAACGCAGGTCCCGCAGTCTTCGCTCTTGGCTTTCTGAAGGTCCAAGTAGCCGCTACAACTCACGGTTAAGCCTCCGTTTCTCAGCAATTCTTCGAAGTTTTGTTAGCTCCTCAGCGATAAAGGCGAGTTCAACGAATATTCCAGCACCAACGACAATTAATGCGGATAACAATAAGCTGTAATCCATTTTTCATTTAGCCTCCGTCCACTCATACACCTTTATGAAACGGTAGTGGTTGCTGGGCATGACGCTGCGTTTCTCTCCTACCACCCGCGCCAGCTTGGCATGTTGCAGCTTCGAGAAGAAGCCACCTATTGAGTGCGCTGTGTCCTTGTTGAGGAAGCGGTCTAACCCGTACATTCTGAAATCGTCAGAACTGAACTGGGTTTTACTGTCTATTTTGAGTAGGGCGCGGAACGATTTTACAAGGTCATGGTCCACTCTGGTTAGGCGCATGTCAAAACTCGCTATCTGACTGGTCAAGTAACCTCCTCCTTTGCCTTATACTTTTTCAGTTCCGCAGCGAGCGCGTCTAATGTAGGAGAGTGCAGGTTGTTTCTTCGGCAATGCTCAACGAAGCCGTCTGGCAAATCTGGAAGCGTGTCCGTGATTCTACGTGGCAAACGACCCATCAGCCTTCACCTTCCGTCTATCCTTCTGCCTTTGAGTAACTTACAACTATCCGCATCTCTGAAAATTGGTGAAACACAGAACTCTTCAATCGGGCACTTTTCACAATGTAATTTACGCATGGTCATTTCAGCTTCCCTCTTTTTCCATCCACATATTGCATAGATGGCAAGCAGTAACGTAATTGTGCCCATAATCTTCATAGTCTAAATGAGCATGTTCCAAATTTGATGTAGCACCGCAGAAAACGCACTCTGCACCCAATGGGTAATCTTCTGGATGATGCATGATGAGCGTATGAACAACATACTTGTCTGGATTTCTTTGGCGCCATTCTCGAACAACTTGAGAACGCTCGGTTTGATGTTGTTTTGCGTATTCTGGATTTTTAGCCCACCATGCAAGCCCAAGCTTCCGAATGAAATCTTTGTGAGTTTGCCTATACTTTTGGTAGTACTCCTTGTAACGCTCATATCTGCTTAATGTCTTCATTCAGCTTTCACCTTTTACATTTTTAATAGTGGATATATTGAGTTTGATTCGAGCCACAATAAGCCGATTGATAGCGTTTGTTGGGTACTCTCCAAATTGCTTTTTGAGGGCATCGGAGCAATGTAGAATTTCGTCAATTATTGCTTTCATTTCTTCTTTGGATATTTCTTTTTTTGTTTCTGCCATTCCTAAGCCCCCTTTGTTTTCTTTAGGTACATCCTTCTAGAGCCAAACGCAGCCAAGAACTCTTGTTCTCTGCCACAGTTCCGCGCAAACTCATGAACCATGTCGTAGAGCTCTGCATCCGAAAACTCAAGCTTGCTGATCTGAATAGTCTTTTCAACAACAACAGTCTTAGCCATTTTTTACCAGCGGCTCCCTCTCACCTGAAGTTTTAACTGTTGGACTTCATGCTTCAACTGTTCCAACTCGTAACGGAGCGTTCTGACTTCGCATTCTAAACGGTAATTCTCCATCTTCTGAGACACGCCTCAAGCCTCCTCAAACGTTTCTAATTCCTCAACTATCTCTGAATCTTCCGCGACCTCCAAATTGTCGCGGGACATGCGAACCATCAACAGAATGGCAACAGACAACAGAATAGTTCGGATAAAATCCAAGATGAACAATGCAACTCAAGCCTCCTTTCGTTTGTAGCCGTCGCATGGAATATTCGCGTGTGCGCTTGCAGGTTTGATGGTGACTTTGTGAACGTTGCAGAACCGCATGGGAGCTAATTGAGAACAAGAAACGCAACGGACCAAAACTAAGCCTCCTCGGAAAGTTTCTCTTGGGTTGCCTTGCGTATTTCGTCAGCGAGTTCTTTGAGTTGTTTGGGCGTGCGGGTTTCAAGCCATGTTGCAAAATCAAGCTTCGCCAAAAACCTAAGCCTCCTCACTGTTGATTTTGAAAGGTTCGCTGTGTCGCTTCCACATTTCCGTTGGTTCAAGGTCGCGTTGGCTGAAAACGTCGCAGCATGGCGAGTTGGCAAATTGGTTTCTTTTTCCTTGTTGGCAGCGTCCACACCAAGAAACGCATTCAACACAAGTTTTCTCACTCATACAAAATCAAACCTCTTTAATCCAAACGGTTTGAGGAAACCACTCGCTAAGCAATTCTATATCGCGAGTAGTCATATCTAGTTGGGACCGTCGTCTATGAAATACAGTTGCGCCGTCTATATTTTCGCGGAATCCGATGCGAATGATGATTTCCATTTGGTCAGAATAGAATGAACCATAATATGCTAAAGAGTAGGTATTTTGTGCTCTTAGTACTACTCTCTCAAGTTTCTCGATAGGTTTGTAGCCTTTTATTTTTTGGTTGATTAAGAAGCATAAGTCGTTTAGCCATTCGTCTATACCTGTTTTCTTGTCAGTTGTAAGGAAGTCTTTTGATAATTTTGAGCCTTGTAATGTTTCAACGCCCCTTCGCGTATTGTCATATTGAGTTAAAATGAAGTTTAACCCGTCTTTTGGGTCGGATATTATTTGCCGAATTTGGAATCCTGTGTCATGTCTCTCTCGCCAATGTGCATAATGCAGAGGCATAGGCGGGTTTTGAACTCGAATTTCATCAAGGAAAGGTATTCCTTTGATTCTTTCTTCAGTCATGTCCAACACCTTCCTTTGCAGTGCTTAGCGTACAACGGGCAAACAGCACATTTGCACAGGCTATAATCTGGAGTTTCTTCGAGAGGAATCATATTGGGTATAATAACGGCTTTCGAGACTGGTTCAAAACCTTTGATTCCCCGCGATACTTTGACTTTCTCGAACTTGAAAGGTGCTTTAACTCCAAGCTTTTCCTTCACATCTTCTTTCGTTATTGGTTTACTTGGTTTCTTGCGGATACGCTGAACCTTAGCAAGTTGCTTCTGTTCATCAATTTTCTTTTGTAATTCTGGACTAAGCATGGACGTTGGAACCGTGACAGTTTCCAATCCCTTGACTTTATCCGCTAATTGTTCTAAATCAACAGTTGGGTTTTGGTCGTAGAGACGGAGAAATTCCCTCTCTAAACCGTCTCTTCCTCCATGTATCCTGTATTTGATTATTGCGTTAGCTAACTTGTCTTGAATGGAATGAGGGTATTTGAGAAGGTATTGTGCCGCTCGTTCTGTTAAGTCACCACGCGTGGTGACTTCCTTTATATAGGCAGATAACTTTGTAGCAGCGGGAACCCATTTATTCGCAAGCGTGTGATAGGAAATTTGTATGGCATCTGCAATATCCTTCAGAGTTTTATATTTGTCGAAGTTTGCCCATAATGTTAGAACAGCGTCACCTTTTTCTGCATAAGTTAAATCTTCGCGTTGTGTGTTCTCAATAAGCCGAAGCTCCATAGCAGTGCCATCGTCAACCTCTCGAACTTCAGCTTCAATCGTCTCTAACCCAACAAGAACCGAAGCCCTAAGCCTACGTTCCCCAACCACTAACTCGTAACTTGAACCGCGTGAGCGAACAATAATCGGCTGCAACTGCCCATGCGACTTAATGCTCTCGCCTAACTGCCTAAGTCCTTCCTCATCGAAGTTTTGGCGCGGGTTATCCTTAGAAACAATAATGCGCTCAATGGAGAGTTTCATACTGTTTTTTCTCCTCTGAGAATTTTTCGGCAATTAGCGATTTCGTCAGCGATTTGCTCAAACGCCACTTTGCTTTGAGTGGTCCGCTCTTTCAAGTATGCATCCAAAACCTCTTTAGGCACTGCCAAAACCCTAAGCCTCCTCTGCTTTGACTTTCTCCACGGTAACGCGAACCTTGTCGCCCTTGCACAAGTTTAATAGATCACGGATTGTTTCGGGAATTGTGACTCTGCCACTTTCGATAATTTCTCCAACAAAAGTTTCTGTCATCATTTATCTCGCCTTTTAGGGTTAATACCCATAAATACCTTTATAGTATATAACATCTTTTAAAAGATTATTTTTAGGGGTGAAAACCCATCTTTACATGCTTACATTTTAAAGCAACGCTTAAATTTTAAAGCAACAAAAAAGTAACTGAAGCGCGCTCTACAGCACTATAGATGTGTGAGAAATGGGGAGAGGACAGAAAAACGTAAGCTTGCCTAAACCGTTAATGGACTGGATAGAAAAATACTTGAAAGAAAACGAGGATGTCTTCGCTATTTGGGGAGTGGATACTGCTCCAAAGGTTGCCCGTGTTTTGATTGAGCACGGCAAGGCTCCGCTGGAGCAAACTATTGCTGTAATAAGAGAACAAGAGGCAAGGCGGAAAGCTCGGGAGAAGGAAGATAAGGACCGAGAGAAGGCATTACAGAAACACGGTTAAGGTGAAGCACCTTTTCCCTCTTCCAAATGCAGTTTCACTAGGTAGTCAATGAGTTTCTGGCGTTTAATGATGTCATGGCGCATTAGTGAACAAACTATACCGATACTTTATTAAGTTGAATAAAACATTTATAATATTTGGGAGATTTGGATGAGGAAAAGGGCTGTAAGACCAGGCGAAGATAAAATGTTAACCGCAACAACTGGCGTAGCTAAATCTTTTGGAGAATTACAAAAGGAGACGGGATTAAGTCCGCGTATTCTTTCTACATACCTGAAAAATCTACAAAAGCTTGAGTTGATTGAAAGAAACATTGATAATCGAAAATACATGGCAAACAAGAAAGCAGAAAAGGTACTAGTGTTAGTTCATAAAATGGAAAGTATTGAAAATCAACTTCGACTACTTCTAGAAAAGAAGTAACGGTTATCAAGATTTTCGATGATGAGAGGTAGATTACGGTGAAGCGCCTTTCCCCTCTTCTGAGTGCAGTTTCAACAAGTAATCTATTAGGTTTTGTCTTTTGATGATGCGCTGCGCCTCCTCCTCAGAAAGCACACAGCCACACTTCAAACAATAGACAGCCTCTGCACTGTTAAGTTCGCCACAGTTAAAGCATTTCTTACGCTCAAGAACACTAGGCTGCTCAATCTTTTCCGTGACTTCCTTAACGCCTGCCAAAGCCAAAAACGCATCCTTACTATCCACACCCACCAAATGACTATAACGACTAGGCATCTGACTACCCTTACTCCACCTGAACATTTTCCTTGCCATGTCATCGCTTATTCGGACACGCTTATTCTTGTAAGTCCACGTTATCTTCGTATGCCTCAGAAAATGCAAGCTAACATTACGTTTGATCCCAGCTCGTAAAGCGTACTTCTTGAACACTCGGTTAGCCGTGTTGTAAACTATGGCCCCGTAAATAGTCCCGTACCAACCGCCCTCACGACGGACCCACAAGGGCGACTCAGGATTATGCTTCGCAGGATGATGATTCAGCCAATCACGCAGCAAAGGCGCAAACAACACCACCGGCACGCTGCTGGTCCCAGTCTTACCGCTGAAAGTAACGTCGAAACCGTAACTGCGCCTCTCGCAATGCCGAACCTTCAAACTCAACAGTTCACCCGCCCTTAACGCGCCTTCCACGCACACGCCCAACAGGGCCTTATCACGCGGGTGATCCACAACGTCCAAAACATGATAAAACTCTTCTTCACTAAGCCACTTATCCTTCAGCTTCTCCTCCCAGTCAATATGCTTGCGCGGAATCTTGCGCCACAACTTAGGGCATGTTTCATCTTCAGGATCGCAGAGCCACTTCGCCAAGCGCTGGTAGCGACTGAGCCAAAGGTTCCAGCTACTATCCTCGAGACGTTCATCCAGAACGCTTAAAACCTTATGTATAAGGGACTCATCTAAGAAGCATTGTTCAAACGGTATGCCCGCGATCTCCTCAAACGCTCTCAGGGTTGTGCCGTAACCACGCTTCACGCCCATGCTAAGGTGATGCTGACTACTCAGGAAATCGTCTAGTCTCCCCAAACAAGCACCCGAAAAAGATAGTTTGCACCAAAAGTATTTAAATTCTACCAAGAAAACAAGAATGACTAAATAAACACTCGATTCATGTAAAGATTATCATACACGAAACGAACCGCTTCATTCTTTCCATGGACTCCCTGAATCTTTTGTGAAGTATTTATGAGTATCGTTATGTTAGACGGGGAGTTCAATGTCAAAATTGAGAATAATATCTATTTTTTCTTGATGTGGTTTGTGTTGCTTTTGGTGTTTCTTGCTCCGCACCATAATTTATATGCCTAAATATGCTTAGAGTATGCTTAACTAATAAAAGTTGCGTTCAGAGAACCCATTGAAAGCTCTTTATTTATAGACTCGCCTAACCCCACCGCCTCTTTTACGTTTTAGCGTATATTTTCCTCCGCGTTTTCCCCTATGGGTTTTACAAGGCAATCTTTTCACCCCCGCACCAGAATTTTAGGCACAAGATACGCAACCATGTATAGGACGAAGCCTGCGATGATGTTGCTGACCCAGTTGCCAGCGGGGTCAATCCAGTGCATTTGCAGAAAGATTGTTAGGCCGATTGAGTAGATTAAGCCTCTGATGATCCACTGTTTAAAGTTTTTCAGCGTTTATGTCCACCTCCAACTATGATGTATGTGCCTATGGCTAAGGCGAAAACTATTATGAAGGTCTGAGTTGAGGACAAGCCCTTGGGTTCTGGCGGGATCGTGGCTGTTGCAGTAGGAGAAGGAGAGGGATTCGAACCCCCGCCGCCGCCTCCTCCGCCATTATCTGCGAGAGTAGCAGTCACTACAACGTCAAAGCTAAAATCGTTTACGAACTTGATTAAGGGGCTGGCAGTCAAAGTTAAGTTAACCTTCGCAGCCTGATTGCGGTTGAGAGTGGAAGTTGATGGAGTAGCCTCTAAGGACAGGTATGCTTGTGCTAAGTATGGCTTGTAATTCTTTGTTGAGAAACTCAGGGAATCCATAGGCATCGTCGCTTGGTTTCTTATGTAAACCGTTCTTGTGACCGAAGTGCCGGGCATTAGGGTTCCCCAGTTGAGGCTTGTTACTGGAAAAAGGCTTAGGCTGTCACTGTAGACTCCGATTAGCTGTGGCTCGGCTGATGCTGATGCAATATAGACTATGGCTAGTATGAGTAATGTGGTAATCGCAAGGAGGATTCTACGTGGTAACTTCAACGGGAAAAGCCTCTCTATTTATTGTTACGAAGAATGTTTTGTGGCCTTCTTTGGTTTTGTATAGCCAACCTGCGAGGGTAAGCTGATTTGCGTAGTTACTTTCAACTGCTCGGGCTTTGCGGGTTATTTGAGAAACTTGTGTGGCGGTAGCTTTTCCACTCTGCAAAACTGCAAGGTAAGTGTCTCTAAGATGATCTGGCAAATCTAAAAGTCCGTTTTTGTTGATGGTTTGGGGTTGAGGTTTCATTTTTTTTTCAAGGGCTACGATGCGGAGCTTCAAGGCTTTTAATTCGCGGCATAACATCTCAACGCGAATGGTGTAGTGATTACCCAAGAATTGTCACATCCCAAGGAATCATACTTAATCCCACCTTGCATAGGGTAGAGGCTCTGTATAGAAAACTGCATAAAGGTAACTAGTGCTGTTTTCTGGTTGTGGCGGAATAGTTATGGTGGAATTTTTGTTGAATGTGTTGACTTCAGCATTATTTATATGCGTTTCGAAACACCACCATATAAAATAGTAGTTCGCACTGGGGTACGCCGTAACTGTGATTGAGTTGTTGACATTTACTGTATTCCATCCCGAGGGAGTAGTGGTTCCAACACTAGTCAAAGCAGGAGGACCCCACCCTTTAACAGTCTGAATGTACAAGCGCCAAGTGCCTTCTACAGAACCTATTGGTGGTGGTGGTTGTGGTAGGTTACTCCACCATTGGAAAAGTAAGAAAGCAATCAAAGCTACAACTATCACTGTAGCTATAGTTCCCATCTTTTCGCCCATTTATCTTCTCTTCTTTCCTTTCCGTTTGCTTTTGCGTTTAGGCGTGGCGTGTCACCCCCCAGCCTCCCTGAAACTGCGAGTAGGCGCCTTAGCCCTGTGCTTCTTTTTGGTTGAAGTGGCAGTTATAGCACCCAACGTGATTAAGCCTAAAGCTGCGAGGATGCCGTAAACGCCCAAGGGCGAAATGTCTAATGCCTCAGCAATCGCAGCGATTATGGCTGGCGGGTTCAGGTTGAGGTCGGGAAGGGTGATGCCACCGCCTCCACCACCGCCTCCGCCTCCACCACCCCCGCCGCCTCCTCCGCCTCCTGCGCCATTGTTGAAGTCAAACAAGTCCACTGAGCTACCGCTGCCACTTGCGCTTGAAGTGTCATAAACGAGTGTGTTGGCTGCAACCACATCTATTGCATCTTGTTGGTATTCCGTGTTAAGTTTAAGATACCAAGACAGTTTTATGGCTGTGGCGTTTACAACTGCACTAAGCGAGTTAACCGCGTCTAGGGTGCAGTAGGCTCCTGGGTCTGCGACTTCGCTGAACGTTGCGGTTGCGTTATCCCAGCCTAAGATTATGCCGTAGCTGATTTCTATTGTGGCACTTACTATGTCGCTTACGCCGTCAACATCATTTACGGTGGCGTTTAGGTAGAAGTAGTTTTCAGCGTAAACGAGAGTTGGAGCTTGAAATTCGCCTATTGTTGGCGACTGGTTTACAGCATATAAAGCGTAAACATTAAAATCGTCTGAACCGACATAGACAACCCCACCCGAAACAGTAGGGGAAGAATCAACATCATTGCCTGCGGTGTAGTTCCAAATTTTAGAGCCATCCGTAGCGTTCAAAGCGTAAAGGTTATTGTCACGCGAGCCGATATAAACAATTCCTGAATCAACAGCAGGCGAAGAATACCGAATTTCATCTCCTGTTGTGTAGTTCCAGATGAAAGCACCTGTTGCAGCGTTCAAAGCAGTAACATTAAAATCTTCTTGACTGCCAAAGTAAACAACTCCATCTGAAACAGCAGGCGTAGTTTTTATTGCTCCGTTTGCCGTGTAGTTCCAGACCTGCGCCCCTGTTGCAGCGTTCAAAGCATAAAGATGACCACCATTTGAACCAACATAAACAATCCCATCAGAAACAGTAGGACTAGAAAGAATGGTCTCCCCTGTAGTATAGTTCCAGACTAAGACCCCTGTTGCAGCGTTCAAAGCAGTAACATTAGTATCGTCTCCTCCAAAGTAAACAACCCCGCCAGAAACCGCAGGGTCGGACTTCCAGCCCGCGCCCATTGTGTAGTTCCAGACCTGCGCCCCTGTTGTAGCGTTCAAAGCATAAAGACGATTGTCGTCTGAACCAACATAAACGATTCCACCAGAAACCGTAGGACCAGCACCAATCGCATCTCCTGTTGTGTAGTTCCAGATGAAAGCACCTGTTGCAGCGTTCAAAGCAGTAACATTAGTATCGTCTCCTCCAAAGTAAACAACCCCGCCAGAAACCGCAGGTTTCCCCCCTATTTCCGCGTTTGCCGTGTAGTTCCAGACCTGCGCCCCTGTTGTAGCGTTCAAAGCATAAAGACGATTGTCGTCTGAACCAACATAGATGACTCCGCCAGAAATAGTGGGATCAGAATTAACATCTCCACCTGTTGTGTAACTCCAGATTAAAGTTCCACCACCACCAAAAACAGAAAAAACAGTGAAACTTGTGGAGAGCAATAAGATTAAGATGAGGAAAAGTCCAATTCTTATTTTCTTCAATTTCTTATCCACCTCTCGCCAGCGCGTTCACTATCATGTGTCCAAACGTGGAGCCATCCCAACTACGGAAAAGCAACGTCAAATACCCAAGCGGCAACCCAGCAACAAACACAAGCGCAATAAGGTTCATGCTGCCGCCATACCTTGCAAGGTGAAAAATAGCCCAAACAAAACTGCTCACTGGCACAGCAAGAAACACGCTCCTCGTAAGCTTATACACCCAACAGCACAACCAAGCACGGAAAAACCACTCTTCAGCAACACCACTAAGCACATAGAAACCCGTTGCGCTAACAGGAGAAACACTAAAATCAATACCCGCTACACTATGCGGAAAAACTTGGTTAACGTAGAAAACGCTGATGAAAGCGGCAGCCGTAGCAAGAATATCCGTAAAGAGCGTCTTAAAGTTGAATGGGGCCACCCTGAAACCCACGAAAATGTAGCTCAAGCTAATTCCAGCTAGAAGCAACAGGAACATCGTGAAGAACACGTTAACGTTCTCAACAGCCCAAGTGGTGCTGAACAAGTAAATCATTACGGCGCCCGCAAGCGCTATCGTGCCGAATAAGCTAACCGTGTACTGTTGATCGCCACCCTTAGGAAACAACTGCATTAGCGCCGTCGACCTCCAAAGATTATCGCAACTATGGCAATCAGAAACCAAGGCGCAAAGAATAGGATTGCAACGATTATGGCAAGCGGTATAAGCCACGCAAGCGTCGAAGAACTTAAGAGCCATCCGAGCCAATCGGCACTTTGATCAGTTCTCACGAAGCGCCCATAATTCTCTGGGTCTTCCTGCACATCTTGAACTTTCCACTCGCCAATGCTGAAAACTGTCACGTCAAAGCAAATCACAGCCACATCGCCTTTACACCAGAAGCCAGCGGGAACACCCCATTGTGAAGTGCCGCCGTAGACGCCGAACTTGTTGAAATCAAATTTGACATATTGCTTGTTTCTGAAAACGTCAGGGTTTAAAGCTTGACCTTGATAGCTATATGAAGTTGCACGCGTGTCGCTGGTACCTCCCCACGGTTCATTATAGAGATACAGCAAAGATGCTTCGCTTTCAGGAAGCACACTTACGCCTTGCCTCGGCTCCACCGTGTTAGACGAGAAAAGCCCACCCTGCTGATTAGTCGTTCCCCGATACAGCACAGTGTTTGAAAGTTGAACTTTGCCAATGGCAAAGTAGGTTTTTTCAGCATTCACATAATAAAATGTTGGCGTAGTGTTAATTTCAAGCCAAACCTCCAAATCGTAGTAACTATTATCGCCGTCGGGATACACAGGTTGAGGCGGAGCCTCACCATAGCCGCCGCCAAAGACTGGAATGTCGTTTATTCCGCCTTCCCATTGAGCGCTGAAAGCGACATACCAACGGCAAAGCCACGTTTGCATTCCATAATATTTGTCTCCGATTTCCCATGTGACATTACTAATCGGGTTCTCTAAATACTGCATTTGGTTAAGCCAACTTATAGGCGTCCACGGGCGTATAGAGCCCATTGTGCTAGCGGGAAGATATATTGAAGTCATTTCTCCGTAGATGTTCGGCTTACCACTGTCTCTGCCATCACTATCAAACTTCAATGTCGTGCTGAAATCGTGAAGGGATGCCGATGTGCCAGGAGTTTCCCATGTTGACCATCGCAAAGGTTGAGTCCAGCCATCTTGATATCGTATGCCATAGAATGCGCCTTTAGGCCCCTCAAAATTTGTTGAAGTTCCTTGCGCATAAGTTGTTCCCAGTAGAAGTGAACTTAACAATGCGAAGGTGAATACGCTTAAAATGGCTATTCGCTGAAGTTTCATCGGCCCACCGTCACCCAGCAAGTTCCACCGTACATCGTAGCCGTTTCCCCATTAGTATGAGCATCAAGCTCATAGTCGCCATTAGCGAGGCGGCTGAAGTCCACGTTAACCGCCGTGTAGCCACCGCTGTTCACAGTGGCAGTACCTAAGGGGATGCTGACACTATGCGACGGATCATTCGCGAATATCCCAACAGTTCCAGTGTAATGACTAAACACGGCAACCACGCAAGTAGGTGACATGCTCTTGCTAATGTGATCGCGCTCGCTAACTACAGATATGCCACCCACAGTGAGCGAAGCCACATTGCTTGAAACGCTGCCAGCTGTTGCCCAGAAGCTCCAGTATCCAGGCAAGTCAATGGTCTGCGTAATGATGAACCTGCCGCTTGCATCCAGCAACCCTCCGAAAGTTTGCTCTTTACCCTGCCCATTATGCTTCGCGTGTACCGTGATGGGATACTTGTAGCCGTCGCTTGTGACAGTGCCGATTACCCTGTGCTTCATGATGACTGGGTTAGGTTCGACATTCGCGTACATGCTGGAAGGAGCCCTTGAGTCAGATGTGGGCGGCTGAGTAGTTTGATTGTAGTAGTAAGTGGCGTTGGATGATGCCCCAGTTCCAGGAGATAGAAAACTAAAGCTTAGTTCAGGGTTAAACTGTAAGATTACATAGGCAATCACGATTATGCCTATAATTATGAGTATCGAGTTTGCGTGTTTCATCTTTCTTCCTCCATCACGATTTTTTTAGCCTTCAAACAAAAAATGGGAAATTAAGGCGTTAAACTCTTAGGTGGCGCAAAGATGCTTATGCTAACAGGTGTGCCATCACTATAGGTGAAGTCTATGCCCGCAGCGAAACTTGTAGCGTGAACAGTCACCTGTGCACCATCAGATGCTATTACAGTCAAATCCACGTTAGCAGTCACTTGTAATAGGTAGTTACCGTTGCCTCCGTTCTGAGCCACCACACCATCCAATATTGACGCTTCAAAACCTGTCTGAGCAATAGTTTTTATCGCGTTTGCAGTCCAAGATGAGCCGCTTTGCGGGTATGATCCCGTTGAGCTCGTCGCTGGCACAGCATTAGGCTTCTTATACAGCTCTATCAGTAACGAAGTATTTGCGTGCCATTGGCCAACAGTATTCTTCAGTTTACCTTTAACGGAGATTTGAATGCTTGATAAGTCTTTGCCCTCAAACGTAATACTCAATGGAAGTATCGAATAGCTCAAATTTTGATTGATTTCTTTAGTAGTGCCATCCGTGAAAGTCAACGTGAACGCTATGCCTATTACGCCGTTAACGTCTCCGCCAGCACCAGGCAAGCCTCCGCGAATCTGCGCTATCCAATCCTGAATCATCTGTGGCAAACCGCTTGCGAAAGCTATTAGTGGTCCACTGAAAAGCAACAAGCCTATCAGTACTGCTACGATAAGCACTATTACGATTGCTCCTCCTCCAGAATTGGTCATGTTAGTGTCCTCCTAAGTCAAAGAAAACCTGGGAAAACTAAAGTTTCCCAAGCTTCAACGGTTTACCTTTGCCTTTTCCTTTGCCCCCAACCCAACCCCAAAGCAAACTCGCCAATGCGCCAGTTACAACGAGCGTTATGATGCCTCCGCCAAGCCCAAACATTGTGTCAACGTAAGCAGCTGCAAGATTAGCAACGTAGATTATCACTGCGAAGAGCACCGCGGGCATTATGCCCCATGCACCACTGGTTAGCAACGTGTAGATTGCATAGCAAGCCAAGCCTACGACGAGTGAGCCTACGATCCCGCCGCCTAAACTGCCAAGGTACTCTACTAAGTATCCCCCGAGCAGTTGACCTAATGCGACGGCTAGGATCATCATGATTATGCCCCAAACGCTGAAGGTTACTTTCGCTTTTGTGTCGTAGATGAAGGTGAATGTGAAGAACCATACTCGCATCTGCAGTGCACGCAATTTTTCCATGATTTGCATTGTCAAGGCTCCTATAGTCCTACGATCGCTACTGTATGCTCAGCAAGTTCTATTTTATGGGTGCCATAGTTGCCGCCGTGAGCCATCGCGTATGCTGGGTCCGCGCACTCGTAAAACGTAATTTGCATAGTTGCTGTGTCTGCGGCTGTCGTAAAAGCTGTTAAGTCCAAGCCCCAAGAGCATCCGCTGGTTCCTTCATAGCCAGAAACGTAGCTTCCACCGACTTTCCATTTGCTAAGTGCTTGAGCGCTGACTTTGTCCGCGAAATATATGCTGGTGCCAACTACCCATTGATAGTCCACGCCTTCAACGACTACTAAGCTTGCGTTGTCGCCGCTGATAACGCCGGTTACCCAAACATCCCAATTTGCATTGTATATCGGGTCGTAACTTTCGAGTATGCCAGTATTGTCTGCTCCAGTGTTTGTGAGTGTGTAGACGAAAGTTGGAGATGCCGTTGCGTTGCCAGTTGCGTTAACTGTCTCACCGTCACTTACAGTTAAGCCCAACATCCGTAAGCTATCAACAGTGTATGTGCCAATCGCGTAAGACGTTAAGGAAATATCATTATAGGTGCTTGCTTCAGAGTCGTGGAGGTTCATCTGAGGAACAACAACGCTATAGAAAACGTGGTCGTTTGCGTTGTCGAATTCAATGTAAAGTTGGGTTCCGCTTGGATAGTTCTGAGCTGTTGCAATTATGCCAGATGCCGCAGTTGTTAAGCTTTCGCGGAGAGCTTTAGTTTCGTCGTAGATGTAGATGTTATGCGCGGCTACGCCGCCAGACCAAGCATCAGATACAGTGATTTGCAGTTTCTTGTTCACATCAACCATGTCAGTACCGGCTCCGCCGTCACCGCCAATGCTGAAGGGCAACTCTATGCCCCACTCTGGAAGTTTCGGAATGATGAAAATTGCGCCTATGACTACTGCTGCTAGCAGAATTATCATGCCTGTGTCTACTTTTGCTTTGATTGAGTGGAGGAATCGCCTTATACTCAATTTTTTTTCCTCCTATCCTTTTTGTTTTTCGGCTACTAGTTCAATCATAACGCAGAATGTTTAAACCTTATCGCCATGTTCATACATATAACAATGTGCATAGATACGACTATAAGGATGGTCATACGATTAGATAATCGGCGTTTTGGCTTGAACCAGAAAGAAACAATAGAGATAGAAACTTTAACAACAAAAATTCGCAAAAAATTACTCACGAGGGATGCAAGCATAACTATTATCATACCTAAAAGCCTCTTTGATACAGTGCCTTTAATGACAGCAAAGCTAAGAAGGATGACACAACAACCTTGGTTATTTGATGTTTCTGCTCGTTTAGAAAATGGAAACCTTACAATTGCGCTTGAATCATGCGACGGCAAGGAGGGGGAAAAGTGAAAATGAACACTAAATTGCTAATGATACTTACTATAACAACGGTTCTCATACTACTCTTTATTCCTATTCCAGTTCAAGCTCAAATTCTCGAAGGAATAACAGAACTTCCAGAGGGAATCGGTGAAGTGTTGAGATACGCGCCGTTTAACGGTACATTCAGACTTGAAAACACTACTTTTTTCATGGATAACTTGAAAATCGAGTGTGACTTAATAAACGCAGGATTGAGAACAACAACATTCAGCAACAATTCTATAAAATCCGTAGAAATGGACTTAGCTATTTCAAATTGTAAAATCACAAGCCATAGTTTCAATGGAACTTTCCAAAATCTAATAATCCACTTTGATGCAAAAGCAAACGATGACAATACCGTAAGCTACAAAGTACAAGCAACAGAATACACATCATTATACAAATTAATAACATCTGGGAGGTGAAAGAGTGAACAAGCGATTAGCAACAATAGCCTTCATAATGTTCCTATGCTTCACAAGCGCGGCCTACGCAGCTACCACAATCTACAGCAACATAACAACCGATGTCGTCACTGAATACGTTTTGGGAACAATGACTAAGGACACCACTGGAGGAATAAAATACACTAACGTCACATTCACAGGTCAGCTACTTCTTGGAGCAGTAGGAGTCTCAGGCAAAACCGTTTATTTGCTATGCAACAGCACTGGAACTTGGACTCCAGTAGTAGGAGCCTCCAGCATCACCGACGCAACAGGCCACTATTTTTTTACGGTGAACCGCACTGAATCAGGCACATTCTATTATAAGGCAGGGTTTGATGTTCCATGATAGGCATACCTGAAATAGTCTTCATTGCTGTGATCTTGGCTGGAACCGCAGTTTACGCTTTGTATATGCGGAAGGCAAGCGGAAGCCAAAACGCCACGCTACCGCCCCCATCTTCCCAATTTATTAAACAGAAGAAGTCGAAAGAGGACAAGAAACTGAAACGGGTTGAAGAAGCCCAAGGCGGCTTAGAAGAAACGCTTACTGCACTAATGAATAAGGTGCAGGATTTGGAAGTGGCTTTGAGACTTCAACCACCAGAACAAAAGGAGGAGAAAAAACAAGATGAAACTCAAAATCCATAATGGTATCTACAAGCCAAAATTAAACAAAACAGAACTAAAAGAAGTCCAAAAAATCATGCAGATTAAGATTCTCGATAAAAAAGGCAATCTTGTCATGACATTTACGAAGGAGGAGAAAAAACAAGATGTGTGATTTGAATAAACTTAGCTGGATAGCACTATTTCATATCCTATGTGCTATTGCATCACTTTGGCTTTTGATAGTTACTACACAGTTTTCCCAGGCGGCCGTCAGTCTTTTCGGCTTTTCATGGAACATAGTTTTTGCAATATTTAACCAACGTAATAAAAATGAAAAGGAGAAAAAATAAGATGGAAGCCTTGAAAGAAATCAACAAGAAAGTTAAAACTGGAAACATTAACATAGCCATAACAAAAGATAAAGTAACCTTCAGCTACGAATTTGAAGGAAAACAGGAAAAGGAACTGAACATTGCAGCGGGAAAAGTTCACCGTAGACTTGTGGATGACGCATGGGAAATAGAAGGCGATACGCTTTCAGTAGCTTACTCAATAGCGGAAATTAATGCCAGAAAAATTGCTTTTAGCGAAATCTCAGAACTATTCGAGCAAATGGTGAAGTAACCAATGCTAAGCATCAAAGAACAACTAAAAAAGCACCGAGTTCTGTTGATAGGTCTATGCTTAATCATCGTAATATACGCCATTCTCGATGTGCTTTTCTTTCATGCCCTCAGCAATTTTCCAACTGAAATAATGGAGTTTAAATGATGCCAAACCTTGACTTCCTAAGCAGCCTGAAAGACCGACTGGAAAACCGAGGCATACACAGCGGACTAAACCAGACAAGCAACAGCTTCAAAATGGCCGCTTATCTTGTAGGGCCACTCTTAATCCTATGGTTCACAATCCAAATTTTCATGCCACGCGTCTACGCTGACATTCTGCAAGGCGTAGTCTTCGGCGGATGGTTCGTGTACATCATTGTTTTCTACGCCTTCAAAAAAGCGGCAGCAAGCGAATACATAGCTTTTCCGCAAGCGCACTGGCGTTTTCCAGATGGACAACAAGTAAGCTACGATGTGCTTGTCACTCCAAAAGGCGGGGACAGTAAGGGTTGGGAAGAAATAACCAAATACGCAGACGGATCA
>Ga0315279_10002610_pt1 | contig 26656 bp, 18 predicted proteins | sample YL17G06_20_MG_FD_203694 | JGI IMG/M metagenome (GOLD analysis project Ga0315279, IMG submission 203694) | Sediment microbial communities from Yellowstone Lake, YNP, Wyoming, USA - YL17G06_20 | ecosystem: Environmental > Aquatic > Freshwater > Lake > Sediment | place: USA: Wyoming | collected... | reverse complement strand
CGATCACGTTGCGCAGCGCCTGGTCGATCTCCGATCTGTCCCCATAGCCGATGTAGCTTGCCGCCGCATCCGCGGCCTCACGAATGGCCACCTCCATGGGGGATTGGCCGAAGATGTTCTCCCGGGGCAGGCTCTGTTCGTAGCTCGAGGCCACCGCATCTCCCTGCAGCTCTTGCAGGGCCTCGCACCCCACTTCCCAGAGGCGGATGGCCTCGGAGGGCGAGAGCTCGCGCACTAGCTGCAGCTCCCCCCTCTCATCCCGTCTCACCCAGGAGCGGAACTCCATCCCGGCGATCCGCTGCAGATCCGCGCTCTCCCTGAGCAGCCGTTCCCTGTTCTCTGTGCAGGCCTCCAGCTGTTCCCGTCGGCGCCGCAGGAACTGGTGCCGGTCCCAGGCCAGCGCCCGGAAGGGCCATTTCCACTGTACGCTCAGTTGCTTCAGCCGGGAGGGGGAGAGGCCGCAGTCCTGGCTTGCCTTCGTCAATGATCGGCTGGGGCCCAGGTTCAGGTAGACGCGGAAGTGCCCGAACTCCTCAGCCGACTCCCCGGGTTGCTGTTCCCAGGGCCTATGCCAGGGCGGCCTGCCGCCTCGCCTCGTTCTGTCCTTTGCCATGGTGTCTTTCCTTGAGCCTGCGTGATGTGTTAGCCTTGGTGAGCGCTTCCAGTGATAAGCTCTTCTTCTCCGGCAGCCACAGCCAGCGCAGCAGCCGGGCGTGGTGCTCTCGCACCTTGCTCGGGGACAGGCCGCTCTTGCGCAGCAGCCGGACAAACTCCCAGATTTCCTCCCGCAGGTACAACCGCCGGCGCGGCAACTGCTTCAGGCGCTCTTCTTTCCGTTCCCGCCGGTACCTGGCCTCTCGGAGGCTGCGCTCCACGTCCACCGGCGCCTCCGGAGTGAGGGGAGGCAGCAGTCCGCTTTCCACCCGATAGCCGGCCTGCCAGAAGCGGGCCGCCTGATGGGGGGTGAGCCGGCGCAACAGCCGCATCGTTCCCTCATTGTCTCGGGCGATCCAGCGGGCGAGCTGGGCGCGAGATAGCTGAAGCAGAATCTGGGCGTCCCGGATCTGTCTCTTTCTCGCCTCCGCCACTCGATCCACGGCATCCACCTGGCCCGCTTGGCGCACCGTCGCCTGCCACCCCGCGGCGCGCTCCCGCCAGCGCCACAGGTGGCTGAGCTTCTTCAGGTAGAAGTAGGAGGCGCCGGTTCGCCTGGCCAGGGTGCGCAAGCTGCGGCCCGGCCCTAACTCCAGGTACTGCTCGAAGAGCGCATGGGCGCGGTTGGGCTCGTCCCTCTGCCTGTGCCAGTCACTGCGCATGACTCCCCTCCTCTGCCCGCACGGCCTGCTCCCCGGCCAGCTTCTCCCAGCGCTCCAGGATCAACTCGCAGTAGCCGGGCTCCAGCTCACAGGCGTAGCACGTCCGTCCGGTAAGATGAGCCGCGATCAGTGTGGAACCCGATCCGGCGAAGGGGTCCAGCACCCGCTGCCCGGGTCGGCTGGAGACGCGGATCAGCTCTGCCAGCAACTCCGCTGGCTTAGGGGTAGGATGGTCCTCCTCATCCGGGACAAGCTTGGGCCAGCGGAGGACGTTGCGACGATGGGTGCCCCCGTACCAGCGGGCTGGCTTGCCGACGCTGGCTTCGATGATCCCCTCCCAGGAGCGCCTCCAACGCCAGCCCAGGCCTGGGGTCTCCTTGTCCCAGACGAGCAGATTCTGTAGGTGGAAGTGGCGGGAGATGGCGAGGAGGGCCTGGCCCAGTGCAGCGCCTCCTCCCGCCGCGAACCAGTAGAGGGTGGCCCCCTCCGCCATCACGCTGCGCACCACGGGAAGGGCGCGGCCCAGGAAGCTCTCGAACTCAGCCGCTCCATCATTGGCGATGGCGGCCTTTCTGGCCTTGGCAGCGGACCGGTAGTCGATGCCGTAGGGAGGATCGGTCAGCACGAGAGGTACGGACTGTCCCTCGCACACGCGGGCCAAACTGCCCGGCTCCAGGCAATCGCCGCATAGCAGGCGGTGCCGGCCCAGCAGCCACAGGCCGCCGGGCTGCACCCGCCCCGTGCTCTTGGGGTGTTGCAGGCGGGAGAGGAGGTCGGCATCGAGGTGCTCGTCGCTGCCGGGCAGGTCTCCCTCGGCCTCCATCCCGGCGAACAGGTCTTCCAGCTCCTCGGTATCGAAGCCGGTCAGACTGACGTCGATGTCGGGTAGGTCTCTAAGTTCCGAGAGGATCTCGCCCAGCTTCTCCAGGTCCCAGTCGCCTGAGATCTTGTTCAGGGCGATGTTCAGGAGGGAGGCTTCGGTCTCGGTGAGGTCCACGAAGACCACGGGCACGGTCTTCAGGCCCAGTCTTTTCGCTGCTTCCAATCTCTGGTGGCCGCCGATCACGGTGTGATCGGCTTTCCGCACCACCATGGGATCGACTAGGCCGAACTGGGTGATGCTACGTTCCAGAGCGGCCATCTGACCCGGAGAGATGGTGCGGGGGTTGCGGGGGTGGGGCCGCAGGGTGTGAGCTGAGACGTGTTCGATCTGCAAGCTGCCTCTGCGTGCTGCGCTTCTCATCTGCTGCTCTCCCGTTGGTGGATTTGAGCCCCCAGGGAAAGCAAAGAAGACCATCTCGCCCCCTTAGGGCGATGCATGGTCTTCGATCCATCTTGCCGTCGGGCCCGCGTCCGTCTGGTGCGGGCCACTTGGCGCCTCATGTTATTCAGTTGCCGATCCAAAGGCGGCCGCAAGGGTATGCCCCCTGTTCTACGCCGCCATTGGATTCAGTTGTCTGAGCCGAGGTCGCCGCCGATTGCATTCACCCGGCTCACGAATGCATACCATGCTGACGGGATAGGGTCTAACAGCATTAACGTCTGAGTGAAGCGTAGCGGGCTGCGGCTGTAACGCAGCGACGAGCGGCCGGCTACCCATTCTGGGCCGCTGAGCCGGCACTAAGGGCGATCCACCAGCCACGGGGCAGCCCCGCCCACGGGGCTGCCGGACACCACAGGAGACTACGTTGCGACCAAGAGCGAACTCAGCCTGTGCCCCTCCCTCACCCCCGTTTCCCATAGGCTCTACGCCGCCTGTCTGGCAGGTGGGCTGTGCTGCCGGGGCGAAACTCCATACCCAGGACACCGCAAGCCGCCTTCACCGTGCTGGCCAGACGATCCCTGCTTGCTTGCGGGAGAGGGGAAGGCAGTTGCCCCTTGGGAGCCGCGCGCCAGTGAACAGCTTTCAGCAGCGAGTGAGCTTCATCTGGGGTATCGCCGACCTGCTCCGCGACAGCTTCAAGCGCGGCAAGTACCAGGACGTGATTCTGCCGTTCACGGTTCTGCGCCGGGTTGACTGTGTGCTGGCCCCGACCAAGGAGAGGGTTCTCCGGCGGTGCGCCGATCTCAGCGGTAAGCTCGACAACCCCTACCGGCAGCTCTGCCGGGCCTCCGGATTCTCGTTCTACAACACGTCGCGCTACACGTTTGAAACGTTGCTGGATGACGCGCCGCACCTCGCGCACAATCTCCGCGCCTACATCAACGACTTCAGCGATAATATGAAGGAGGTGCTGGAGAAGTTCGACTTCGCCAATACCATCGCCAAGCTCCAGGAGGCGGGTCTTCTCTTCCTGGTGATGCAGCGCTTCAAGAACGTAGACCTTCACCCCGATGCCGTCTCAAACCTGGAGATGGGCTACGTCTTCGAGGAGCTCGTGCGGAAGTTCAACGAGGCCCTCAATGAGAATCCCGGAGAACACTTCACCCCTCGTGAGGTCATTCGGTTGATGGTTAACTTGATCCTCGCTCAGGATCAGGACGCGCTGAGCCAGAACCATATATCTCGCACCGTATACGACCCGTGCTGCGGATCAGGCGGTATGTTGACCATCGCCAAGGAACGAATCCAGGAGGTCAACCCGAACGCCCAGGTGTTCCTGTTCGGGCAGGAGGTGAACCCGGAGACGTTCGCCCTGTGCAAGTCTGACCTTCTCATGAAGAGCAAGGACGGCCGCGACGCCGACAACATCAGGTTCGGCAGCACGCTGTCCAGCGACCAACTCTCCGGGCAGACCTTCGACTACCTCCTCGCGAATCCCCCGTATGGCAAAGACTGGAAGCGCGACCAGGCGGCCGTGACCCGCGAAGCGGAGCGCGGCTCCTCCGGGCGGTTCGGCGCCGGGCTGCCCCGGATCAGTGACGGCCAACTCCTCTTCCTCCAGCACATGCTGAGCCGCATGAAGGCGCTAGACCTCGGTGGCAGTCGTGTTGCGATCATCATGAATGGCTCCCCGCTCTTCTCCGGCGACGCTGGGAGTGGCGAGAGTGAGATCAGGCGTTGGATTCTCGAGAACGACTGGCTGGAAGCGATCGTTGCCCTGCCCGAGCAGCTCTTCTACAACACGGGCATCGCCACATACGTCTGGGTGCTGACGAACCGGAAGGAGCGCCGACGCAAGGGCAAGGTGCAGTTGATCGATGCCACGTCGTTCTGGGCGCCCATGCGCAGAAGCCTCGGCGACAAGCGACGGGAGGTCACGGCCGAGCACATCGACCGCGTCTCAGAGATCTACCATGCACGTGTAGACGGGGAGCACTCTCGGCTCTTCGACACAACGCACTTCGGGTATCGCAAGATCACGGTCGAGCGACCACTGCGACTCAACTTCCAGGGGAGCCCGGAGCGTATTGAGCGGCTGAAGCAGCAGGCTGCCTTCGTTCGTCTCGCGACGAGCAAGAAGAAGGACCGCAAAGCGCGGAATGCCGAGGAGGAACCCGGCCGCAAGGAGCAGGAGCGCATCCTGGCGATGCTTGCCGCGATGCCGGACACGCTGTTCAAGGAGCGGCCCGCTTTCCTCAAGGCGCTCAAGCAAGCTGCGCAAGAGGCAGACCTCAGGCTCCCCGCCCCAATCCAGAAGGCCATTCTCTCCGTGCTATCCGAGCGGGACGAGACCGCGGAGATCTGCCGCGACACGGATGGGAATCCCGAGCCCGACCCAGAGCTTCGCGACACCGAGAACGTCCCGCTCAAGGAAAGCATCTGGGAGTTCTTCGAGCGGGAAGTGAAGCCCCACGCGCCCGACGCCTGGGTCAACACCGCGGTCCGGGACCACAAGGACCACGAAGTCGGTAAGGTCGGCTACGAAATCAACTTCAACCGTTACTTCTACCAGTACCAGCCGCCGCGGCCGCTTGAGGATATCGAGGCCGACATCAAGGCGGTCGAGCGCGACATACTGGAGATGCTCCGGGGGGTGCCAGGATGAACCTCCTGCCGGTCGAGCTTGGTGAGGGAGAGCAGGCATGACGGAGGCTACTGCCCTGCCAACCGCCGAAGGCATCGAGGCCGGGTCGCGTCGGCGCTGGAAGCCCTATCCGGCCTACGCTGATTCAGGCGTGGAGTGGCTGGGGGAAGTCCCTCAGGAATGGGATGTTCATGCGCTCAAGTACGGGTATTCGGTCTGCCTGGGAAAGATGCTCCAGTCCGAGCCCAGTTCGGCACGGGACATGTATGTGCCGTATCTGAGGGCGGCAAACGTACTATGGGAAGGCGTGGATATCTCAGACGTCAAGGAGATGTGGTTCTCGCCCGAGGAGAAGGCGTCCTGCCGTCTGGAGCCGGGAGACCTTGTGGTCTGCGAGGGCGGCGAGACAGGCCGATGCGCTCTCTGGGAAGGGGAACTGCCCGAATGCTACATACAGAATGCAGTCCAGCGGGTGAGAGCGCGCCCAGGCTACTCGAGCAGGTTCCTCTACTACTGGCTTCACGCGCTAAAGCACAACGGCTACATTGACGTTCTCTGCAGCCGAGCGACAATAGCACACCTGACTGCTGTCAAGCTCGGGAATCTGCCGGTACTGCAGCCGCCTGACACTGACTGCGACGCCATCCTGTCCTTCCTCGACCGCGGGACAACCAAGCTCGATGCGCTGATCGCGAAGAAGGAGCGGCTGATCGAGCTGCTCCAGGAGAAGCGCACTGCCCTTGTCACCCAAGCCGTCACGAAGGGCCTCGACTCCACTGTGCCGATGAAGGACAGCGGCATCGAGTGGCTGGGGGAGATCCCAGCACACTGGGAGGTCAAGCGGCTCTCGCACCTGCTTGACCCGGCGGTCAGGCTTGTCTATGGCATACTGCTTCCAGGGCCGAAGCTCGATGACGGTGTGCCATACATCGAGGCGAACCACGTGGTATCCGAGCGCTTGAGACTAGATGCCCTGCCTCGGACAACCCAGGCAATCTCGGACGAGTACCAGCGCTCGATCATCAGGGCTGGTGAGTTGGTATACGCGATCAGGGGGAGTTTCGGGAATGTCGAGGCCGTTCCCCAGGAGCTCGACGGTGTGAACCTGTCGCGTGACTGCGCACGCATCGCCCCAGCCAAGGGGGTCTCGCCCAGGTGGCTGTGCTACGCGCTGAAGTCACAGGCTAGCCAGGAGCAGTTCCGGTACCGGGAGGTCGGCACGGCGGTGACTGGCGTGAACATCCGAGACCTGAAGCGGACCGTCATCGTTGTCCCTCCGCCCAGTGAGCAGAAGGCGATATCGGCTTTCCTTGACCATGCTACGACGCGGCTCAACTCTCTGACCGTCAGAGTCCGAGACGGCATCGAGCAGCTCAGGGAATACCGCACCGCCCTCATCTCGGCGGCGGTGACGGGGAAGATAGACGTGCGGGGGGATGCCACGCTGTGACCACCTCCATGTTGGACATACTTCGATCCCGGGCAGAACGAATACGCGACGAGGGGGTGCAGCTGCTCGAGGAGTTCTCGGGAATGCGCCCGATGAACAGCCCATCCGATTCGGTCGTCATCATCAACTTGTCCGGCAGTCACTGGTGGAACGACCTTCCGCCGGAAGGCAAGCAGATCCAGGCGCGCTTACTGCCAGAGATCGACCGGTTCGCAGAACTCGTTCGCGCGCTGGCACGCAACTTACCCGGGAGTTCGTCTCACGAGCTGGACACCGCGTTGGACACCATACGGGATGCGGTGGAACAGGATCATGGCACGTGGTGGAAGGCCAGAGAGCAGGCCGTTGGTGGCTTCAGCGGGCTCATCGACCAAATCATGGTGGCACTCACGGAGTACTATGGAACGTCGTCGAGTGTCGTCCTGACCATCCCTGACACGAACGCTCTCCTGGAGAACCCCGATATCGAACAGTGGCGGTTTGAGAACAGGAACCACTTCACCATCATCCTTACGCCTACGGTCCTATCCGAACTCGATGAGCACAAGGTGAATCACAGGAACCCAGAGGTGCGGGAGAAGGCATCGAAGCTCATTCGGAAGATCAAAGAGTATCGGCGGAGGGGGGCTCTGCATGAGGGGGTACCGATTGTGACGGACCGAGTGTCACTCCGGTCCATCGCGCGTGAGCCCGACATGTCGAAGAGCCTATCGTGGTTCGACGCGACGAACGCGGATGATCGGTTCTTGGCGACTGCGTTGGATGAGATCAGAGGGAATCCCGGTGCGACAGCCTTCGTTGTCACTTCGGACATCAATATGCAGAATAAAGCAGAAGTGGCGGGGATCCCCTTCTGCGAAGTGCCGGCTGAAAGACCTGACGAAGGGGATAACTGTGCGGGCGCGGGTGATGGATGAGCAGCCGAAGACGGGGCACGATGCGAAGTCGTGCGTGTGCAACCGAGGGGCAGGAGGTCTGTCGTGATCGGCAAGCTTCAGCGTGTTCCGTTGCGAGAGGTCTGGAAGCAGGAGACTGCTTTCATCAAGTGGCTCGAGGAGAACATCGATGTCCTCAACGACGCACTTGACCTATCATTATCCAGTGCCGAAAGAGAGAAGTCCGCGGGCGACTTCAGTGTAGACCTTGTAGCCGATGACGCGGATGGTAACACGGTTGTGATTGAATGCCAACTGGAGAAGAGCGATCACGATCATCTTGGAAAGCTGATCACGTACCTGACCAGCATCGGCGCGAGAATCGGCATCTGGATAACGAAGGAGCCGAAGTCCGAACATGTGGGCGCGGTGTCGTGGCTGAACGAATCGTCCTCCGCGGACTTCTACCTCGTCAAGGCGGAGGCCGTGAAGATCGGCGGCTCTGACCCGGCGCCCTTGCTGACGTTGATTGTGGGCCCCAGCGAGGAGGGCCACCAAGTCGGGGAGACGAAGAAGAAGCTGGCAGAGCGGCATCTCCTGCGCAGAGAGTACTGGTCTCAGCTTCTCGAGCGCGCCAAGAAGCGGACGAGACTCCATGCCGCAATCTCGCCGAGTGAGTCCTCCTATGTTGCCACCAGCGCGGGGAAGAGAGGTCTCATGTACTCCTACGTCATCCGCCAGCACGAAGGCGGAGTCGAGCTCTACATCGACCGAGGAGCCGAAACCGAAGACGAGAGCAAGGCGGTCTTCGACTCCCTGGCTGCATCGAAGGCCGAGATCGAGAAGGCCTTTGGGGAGCCCCTCGAATGGCAGCGGCTTGAGGGAAAACGCGCCTGCCGCATAGCCAAGCGCATCGAGAAGGGCGGGTACCGAGATGACCGTGACCTCTGGCCCGGGATTCAAGATGCGATGATCGATGCCATGATCCGTCTGGAGAGCGCTCTCAAGCCGCATGTCGGTAAGCTAAAGGTGTAGCCATGGACATCTCAGAGCGAGCGTTCGAGGCGACGATTGAGAGTGCGCTCTTGGCCGGCGGCCCTGACGCTCCGCCCGAAGTCCGCGAGTCTCCTGTGGCGGAGGGTGGCTTCGAGCCGGGTGGTTACCGAAAGCGCGTCAGCAAGGAGCATTATGACAAGGCCCTCTGCCTCGACCCCGCGATGGTCCTGGCGTTCATCCATGCCACTCAGCCCGAGGAATGGGAGAACTTCAGACGGCAACACGGTGGCGACGCCAGGGAGCGCTTCCTGAAGCGCCTCGCCCAACAGGTCCGCTTGCGAGGTACACTCGACGTCTTGCGCAAGGGCATCAAGGCAGACGGGTGCAGGTTCGAGTTGGCCCACTTCCGACCGGTCAGCGGGATGAACCCGAAGCTGGAGCAACTCTACCAGGGCAATATCTTCACCGTCATCCGCCAGCTCGAATACAACCAGAGAGACGCCAAGACGATAGACCTCGTTCTCTTCCTCAACGGCCTGCCCATCTTAACTGCCGAGCTGAAGAACCCGCTCACCGGTCAGAACGTGCAGAGTGCGATCCGGCAGTACTCCCTGGACCGGGATCCACGCGAGCCGCTCTTCGGTTACGGGCAGTGTCTTGCGCACTTCGCCGTAGATCCCGATCTCGTCTACCTGGCGACCCACCTCGAGGGAGGGAGAACGCGTTTCACCCCCTTCAACCAGGGGCGCAACGGCGGGGCCGGCAATCCGCCTGCCTGGCGGGGGTTCGCGACTGCCTATCTCTGGGAGCAGGTGTGGGCGCGGGACAGCGTCCTGAACCTCATCCAGCACTTCATTGAGGACGTTGAGGTCGAGGACGAAAAGGGCCGGAAGACCGGCCAGAGGATGCTGATCTTCCCGCGCTACCACCAGCTTGACTCCGTGCGACGCCTGACGGCCGATGCAAAGGAGCGAGGAACAGGCCGCAAGTACCTGATCCAGCACAGTGCTGGCAGTGGGAAGAGCAACTCGATTGCCTGGCTCGCCCACCAACTCGCCACGCTTCACGACGCCAACGACCGACGCGTGTTCGATTCCGTAGTAGTCATCACCGATCGCCGCGTTCTCGACCGCCAGCTTCAGCGCACCGTGCTGCAGTTCGAGCAGGTGCTGGGGGTTGTGGAGAACATCGACAAGACCTCGCGACAGCTCAAGCAGGCGTTGGAGGACGGCAAGAAGATCATCGTCACCACGCTTCAGAAGTTCCCGGTGATCGCGGGCGAGATCAGTGCGCTGCCCGGCAAGCAGTTCGCTGTCATCGTGGACGAGGCGCATTCGTCCCAGACCGGGGAGAGCACGAAGAGCCTGAAACAGGTCCTGTCCGCTGGCACCCTCGAGGAGGCCGAAGCTGAGGAAGCGGAGGCGCCGGAGGAGGACTGGGAGGATCGGATCGCGGCCGAGATGCGGAGTCGGGGGCCGCTTCCCAACGTGAGCTACTTCGCGTTTACAGCAACACCGAAGTCCAAGACGCTGGAACTCTTCGGGACACAGCGGAGGGATGGCAGTTACCTGCCGTTCAGCCTCTATACCATGCGCCAGGCAATCGAAGAGGGGTACATACTCGACGTCCTGGAGAACTACACGACCTACGGCGAGTACTGGAACCTCCTGAAGAAGATCGAGGACGATCCCCGCTACGACAAACGGCAGGCTGTCTACCTCCTCCGGAGCTTCGTCTCTCTTCACGAGCACACGGTTGCCGAGAAGGTCGCCATCATGGTCGAGCACTTCAACAGCCATGTGCGTGACTGCATCGGCGGCCAGGCGAAGGCCATGATCGTGACGCGCTCCCGCCTCCACGCGGTGCGCTATAAGATGGCGCTTGATCGCTACTTGAGGGAGCACGGCTACCCGCTCCAGACGCTGGTGGCGTTCTCGGGTACGGTTCGCGATGCCGGTGTCGACTACACTGAGGCGGGCATGAACGGCATCTCGGAGACTCAGACCGCCGACACGTTCGCTCGTGGCGGTTACCGTTTCCTTGTCGTTGCCTACAAGTTCCAGACTGGTTTCGATCAGCCCCTTCTGCACACCATGTACGTTGACCAGAAGCTCGGCGGCGTTCAGGCCGTGCAAACCCTCTCGCGCCTGAATCGGGTGCATCCGGGCAAGCAAGAGACCATGGTCCTGGACTTCGCCAATGAAGCCGACGACGTCAAGAAGGCATTCGAGCCCTACTACGACCGGACATGGCTTAAGGAAGGCACCGACCCCAATCGGCTCTACGATCTTCAGAGGCAGCTCGAGGGATTCCACCTGTATGACGCCACGGATGTGGAGCGCTTTGCGAAGGCCTACTTCAACCCCCGGGCAACGCAGGATCGGATTCATGCGGCAATGGCCCCTGTGGTCGAGCGCTACGAGGAGGCTGACAAGGAGGAGCAGGCGGACTCCAGGGGTGCCCTGGGCGACTACGTCCGCCTCTATGCGTTCCTCTCCCAGCTGATCACGTTCGTGGACACCGATCTCGAGAAGCTCTACGTGTTCGGGCGCCTCTTGCTCAGGAAGCTGCCGGTGCCGAGAGAACGTCTGCCGGTTGAGATTCAGCAGGCGATCGACCTTGACTCGTATCGCATTCGTCAGACCGCAAGCGGCGGGATCGGGCTGGAGCGCGGGGCCGGTGAGCTACTGCCAGCCGGTGCAGAACCGCCGCGTGGCCCACCGACCGAGGAACTCGAACCACTGTCGCAGATCATCGAAGAGCTCAATCAGCGGTTCGGCGCCGGCCTGTCGGAGAAGGACAAGGTCTCGATCGCTCAACTCGAGGCTCGACTTGTCGGCAACGCGACGCTCGAGGCAAGCGCGCGGGTCAACACACCGGACAACTTCCGCCATGTCTTCAACCAAGTGGCGAACGACGAACTCCAGGATATGGTTGATTCCAACTTCAGGTTCTACAAGCAGGTGAATGACGACCCGGAATTCGCCGAGCATTTCCTGGCGTGGCTATTTGGCAGGTACATGCAGGAACAGAGCCTTGGTCAGCCAGGGCGCAACGGGTAGGCATAGGTGCCCGGTTGGGATTCGCTGATATCGGCGTGAGGGAGCGTAAGGCATGCCAACGTTCGGACAGAAGGGGCGGCGCAAGCAAGGGGTCTTCCGTGACACGTCGGCCACCATCAGCAATGCAGCGCGGCATCCGGATGACGAAGTCGGGAGGCGAAACCGTCATCTGCTTGCCATCGGACATGAGCAGGAGAACCTCTATCCGTCGTTGCGTGGGCCGACCGATGCCGTGCGGTTCTTCGGTGATCGGAAGATCAAGTGGTGGCGCTCGAGCCGTAGCGGAGACTCCAAGGGCACCGACGGTCCGACTAGGAACCTGGCGAGCTCACAGATCGCCTGCGTGAACTTCCTGCTGCCCCTGGCCGGCATTCCCGGTGCGCTCACTGCGTGCCTGCAGGCACTGGATCGTGACGTCGAGGCTGCTATCCCGATCAAGCACAACGGTCTGATCTCCCCAGTGGAGTTCGAGTGGCTTGGGATTGACTCCACGCTCGAGGAGAGCGCATACACACGGGGCGCCCATGCGACCAGTGCCGATGCCTTCATGCTTGCCGAGTGCGCGGGCGGATCGCGCCAGGCTTACCTGCTGGAATGGAAGTATGTGGAGGCCTACGAGGCGGGCCGGTACAAGGGGGAGGGGCGCGCGGGCGAGACGCGGCGCAAGCGCTACCAGAACCTCTACTGCGCTGCCGACTCGTCGTTTGTCGGTCAGGTCCCGCTCGACGAACTCCTGTACGAGCCCATCTACCAGATCGTCCGATTGCGCCTCCTGGCCGACCGCATGGTCAGATGTGGCGAGTTCGGTGTGAGTCAGGCGAAGGTGATCGTGGTATGCCCGCAGGAGAACCGTGAGTACCGTGAGCGCATCACGTCCTGTCCGCTGGCTGCGCGACTGCCGGAGAACGCCACGCTCGAAGCGGCCGCCAAGTCTCTCCTCAAGGATCCCGAGGGCTTAGCGATGATCTCGCCTGAGCAGCTCGGGGCCGCGGCGGTGAAGAGCATACCGAACGCTAAGCTCGCCGACTGGTACGCGTACCATCGCGAACGTTACGGCTGGTCAGGGTAGCGCCATATGCCGCGGTCAGCAGCCCGTGAAACCGCCGTAGGCTTGCCCAGGAGCCGTTTCCGGGGTATCGTGGGCCCTCCATTTCCCTGGAGGATGAGCCCACGTGGAAGCGGCGGAGACCGCGGTTTGCCTGGTGGTGAAGGCGGTGGTGTTGGGTGCTCGTTGGGCGGCGCGCAGGAGGCGGCTGTGCTTCGAGGAGTTGGCGGACCTCTCAGGTGAGCTGGGCCAGCTCCGGGCTGAGAACGTCGCGCTCCGGGACACCCTGGAGCTCCAGGCTGAGCAGATCGCACACCTCCGGCGTCGTCTGCGCCAGGCGAACGTCAGGCTGCCTTACTCGCCCGCAGAGCGTCTGCGAATCCTCTGGTGCGTGGAGTACTTCGGCATCCCTCGGCGGCAGATCCCCGAGCACTTTGGCGTGGTGCGCTCCACGGTCTGGCGCTGGCTGCGGCGTCTGCAGGACGGCGTGGGGTTGTGCGGCCGGAAGTGCCAGGCTTCTGTGGCCAAGACCTCGGAGGCGCTGGCACGGTTGGTGTGGGAGATGGCGTCGGCGAATCCGCAGTGGGGTCGGCGTCGGATCTCCTTGACGCTGGGATCGCTGGAGATCTTCCTCGCTGCCTCCACCGTGCGCAACCTCCTGATGCGGCCTCGGCCACAACCCGTAGGCGCAGCCGGTGCTGCTGCCAAGGCGCCACAGGACACCAAGCCAAGGCAGATTGTGGCTCGGTATCCGAATCACGTGTGGTCGGTGGATCGGACGCGGGTGATGCGCTGGGGCATCTTCCCGACCTGGGTGCTGGCAGCAATTGACCACTTCTCCCGCGCGGCGATGGCCGTGAAGCCTCTGGAAGGACCCAACGCAGGCTGGACCATGGAGGGTCTGGAGCAGGCATTCCGCCGCCACGGGGCGCCGAAGCACTTGATCACTGATCGGGAAGGTGTTTTCACCTGCGATGCCTTCAGGGATCTTCTGGAGCGATGGCAAGTCAGGCAACGCTTCGGCGCGGTGGGCCAGCACGGGTCCATTGCGGTCACCGAGCGTCTGATCTGGAGCCTGAAGCACGAGTGGCTCAAACGCGTGCCGATCATCAGGGGACTGGATCACTTGGATGTGGTGCTGGGTGAGTTTACCCAGTACCACAATGACTGGCGAGCGCATTCCACGCTGGACGGTGCGCTGCCCGCGCTAGTCCATGCAGGCCAACCGTGGCAGCCGCCGGAACGCACCGCCAAGCGCGCTCCCACCCACATCGAACGTCGCCTCTTCTCAACCGCGAAGGTCACCGCCTTCCGCCTGCCCGAAGCGGCCTAGCCGTCGCCGCCAACCCGATGACGGCCTTCCTTGCGCAGCGCTGCGGCGATCATGCATGGCCCAGCACCGCACTGCCTGAGGGTTGCCTCGGCAACCGGGGCCCGCGATGGATTCACCCGCAGCCGCGCACAGCCCGCGTACAGGGAAGAGAGACGCCCCGCAGAAGCTCAGCCACGGTATCACAGGCGGATAACCGCGGCAGACGGATTCACAGATCGTCAAGAAGACCCCTGTCCCCGGATCGCGTAACAGGGCCCGCAGGTTCCGGAACGCCGCGGTCATGGGTGGTCAAAGAGGGTAGCCTGCAGCGACGGAGTTCGCTCGCCACGCTCAGGACCGGCAAGCAGCGGGCAGGGGTTCCCCATGAGGCGCGAGAGGATACAGCACGGGTGCCCCTGCTTGTAGAGGATGATAACCTTCTCGCGCGACCGGGAGCAGGCAACGTGGAAGAGATTGCGAGCGGCCTCACACTGGACAGGGGTCACGGATCTGGGGTTGAAGAGCGGAGTGCCAGCGCTTGCGGCAAGCACATACGTGAAGTCAACCTCTTTGCCCTTTGCCGCGTGCGCGGTCATGAGAAGTAGCCTCGACCGGGCGACGTGGCGGCGTTCGACAGCAACAGCAGCGTCGAGGGCCCGGCGCGCGAAGCTAAGCAACTCCGTGGGGCTAGCCTCAGGGCTTCTCCTGGCAAACTGTGCCAAAGCCGACACGTAGCGTGATGTATGGCGGGGCAAGGCTGGGTCTGCAAGCCAGATGGGGATTCCCCCTCTGGGAGCCATCTGATTCCGGATCTGCTCCGAAAGCCGCGCTAGGTCCAGGATGGCGGGAGCTGGTGACGAGTTTGCTGTCGAGTACTCATGGAGAAGACTGAGGATACGAGAGCGCCGCGTCTCGTTGGACTTGACCCTGAGCTGCGCTGTCTTTGACGGACCGAACCAGATGCTCTTGTGGTCGTGATCGGAGGCTGTGCGTTCCAGGTGCTCCAGGGCAAGCTCACTGGCAAGAGCGGCCTGAGTCGCGGGCACCGTCCCAAGGCGCGCAGCTAGGGCGTTGGCCAAAACGGATAGGAAAGCGCCAGTATCTTCCTCAATGCCGACAATAGCGTGCGGGAGCGGCTCGCTCCCATCATACTTAGCGTTCAGGGCATGTGAGACAAGGCCGAGGAGGAGCCACGTTGGGCAGAGCACGGCAACACGGCAGCCGCGAGCGACAAGCTGTCTCGCCTCGCGCTTCATGCGGCTAACGTACGTCCTGGGCCACTCGCCCTTGCAGTAGCCCGCGATCTCAGCTTTGCAGGGGCGCGTGGGGGTGCGCACCTCTGCCACTGCACGGAAGCGGCGACGTAGGTCACCGGCGTTGGGCGGTCGTTCGCAAGCACATGTGATTGTGTCGGCAAACTCGGCAAGGAGCTTGTTGCGCTCGGACCTGGGACGTTCGGCCAGGATATACTTGCTTATTGCGTTCAGGTCCCGCTCACGACAGAAGGCCTCCAGCCGCGCCTGCGGGCGCGCGCCTCTCCATTCATAGACGGCCTGGTTCGGGTCCGCCATGCAGATGAGCGTGGAGTCGGAAGCGAGTTGGCGGATAAACTCCCACTCGATGCCGTTGGTGTCTTGGAACTCGTCTATGAAGATGAACGGATAGCGCTTGGCCATCCGCCCCCTGAGGACGGCAGACTCAGCGAGGATGCGGTACGAGAAGTAGGGCCAACTGTCATAGTGCAGGCGGCCCTGGGCGTACTGCTTGTTGAGCCAGTCGGCTGCGTCGCTAACCGAAGTGCTCTTGGAGCCCTCAGGCCGCCGAGAATCCATGAGACCCTGAGCAATGCTGGTGGCATTGGACGCCTCCCATTGCTTTCCCCTGTCGATCTCGCTCCCATCGTCGGTGAGAATGTCGGCGTGGCGCTCCTTGAGGAACTCCTCCACCTCATGCGGCAGCCAGGTCTGCCACTTGCGGCGTATGCCGCAGTAGTGAGCGTAGGCGTCGAGGAGGCGTTTGTAGAAGGCGTGGTAGTTGATGATCTCGACGCGTTTGCGCGCCTCCCGGCGGCATGCGGGCGTCTTGTCGAGTTCGGTCTGGATCTGATCGACAGCACTCACGGTGAAGGTGAGAACGAGTGCGCGCTGGTTGTCTTCGAGGCGGGCGGCCGCCTCCAACGCTAAGAGAACGGCCGTGTAAGTCTTGCCGGAGCCGGGGCCGCCCTGGACGAGCACGGTACGCTCCTTTCGCTGAAAGAGAGCGGCCCGGATGCCGTCGACCGTCTCTTTGTTCCACTGGCGCTCACTCACCCGGTCGGCCTCAGCTTCAGCACATGGACTTTACGGCCGTCGGGTGGCTTGTAGCCGGCCTTGACGAATTCGGTGATCTGGGAGAATAGGTCGGAGATGCCGGTCGGGATAGCTCCATGCTTCATGCAGGCTCGGGCCCAGATGCGGGCGTAGCGGGCGCGCTTGCCGAAGATGTTTTGGGTGTCGGATCCAGACTTCACTTTACAGCGGCCAAGGAACCACCCGCGCACGGCTTCGCAGTATTCTGAGGCACCCAGCAGCCCACCTAGACACTGAGGGATTTGCTCGTCGGAGGTGGTGGCCTGCTCGATCGCGCTTCTCAGGTCCGGCTGTGACTGTAGACCGTTGAGGACCCACTGGCGGAAGGTTCTCTCACTTGCGTCGTACACCTCGCCCCACTCGATGAGGATGGCCTCAAGTACCTCTGGAGTCAGGTCAAGCGCCATCATACACTCGAAGTCGCGGGCATCCTCCTCGTCCGGCATCCGCAGAACAAAATCGGCTGCCTCTTCGATGTCGTCATGGCGCTGCCGGCCATCGGGGTCGGAGTCATGAAGGGCGATTGGGGCGCGGTCGAAGTGCTTGAGCACGCGGGCAATCGGAGCGATGTTGCTGATGCCGTCGGCCGCGACGAAGGCGATGTCATGACCGTCGAGGCCCGCATAGCCATCGAGCACGTCCCGCGCCCATTCGCGGTCGAAGACGGGGATGGCGCCAGCTTCAGTGCTGCCTTCAACGATGAGCGCGGCGCGCGCGAACAGTGCGGGGGCGATCTGAGGCCAGAAGCGATCCGCGTTCTTGCGGATCTGCTCGTCCTTTTCGCTTCCTAACCTTCGCGGGAGGTGCATCGGCTTGGCGGTGCCTTGCGTGTTGGACAGGAGCCAGACGCTTTGCGGATCGGACCACTCCACAACCGCAGGGCTGTGAGTAGCTACGAACAGTTGGCAGGCCGGTTCGCCGCCGCGGAGGGCCTGAAGCAGCGCGCGTTGGGCCTGCGGGTGGAGCCCGACCTCTGGCTCGTCGACGGCGATGCACCCAGCTGGAGCTTGGGCCTTCTGCTCGTCTTTGGCTGGCTTGTGTGAACCTTTGGCCCTCCTCCGCTCCTGGCACACCGCGTGGGCGGCGATCATGAAGGCGCGCTGCGTCCCGACTCCCTGCCGGCTGACGGGGATGCGCGCAGGCTGGCCCTCAGGCCCACAGTTCAGGCCAAGCTCCAGCATACGTTGCACCCAAGCATCCGTGAGAGCCGCGGTGACGCCCAAGTCAGGCAGTTCGGCGGCCGGGAGAACGGCGCGCATTCGCTGGGCTATGGCCGTAGACAGGCCCCGCAACTGGCTCCAGTCTGCTTGGTCGGCAAGCTGATGAGTCTTCTCTATCAAGTCGGTCAGGAACTTGGGAACCCCGTCGGGGCCGTACAGATCCAGCCCCTCCGCCTGTGCGGCCCGCGACAGGTGCGACCTTCGGGACAGACTCGCGATCTGCCACAGCGGATCGTTGTAGGGAGCCACCCAGAAACCAAGTGCCTCTCGGTGGCGTATGCCCAATCTCTGGCAGTCTTGAGAAGTTGGCGTGCCAAACTTGGGGAAGAAGGCGACGGCACGGTCGTCTGGGTCCGGGCGGTCCCACTCGTAGAAGAGGGCAACTCTGAGCATCGAATCGCGCTCGTCCAGGGCCGCTGTGCTCTCGTACTGCTCGGCCGGGGCCCACGACAGAAGCTCCGTATTCTTGGGTTCGTCGAGCTCAGGGAACGACTGCCACTCTTCCTCCGCCAATCCCAAACTAGCGCCGATTCTCACCGCGTGTTCTTGAGAGCCACCAGGCGCTCTGGCGAGGTTATGAACATCGAAGTGGGTGAAGGTCTCCTCGCCCAACCGAGTGTATTCGGGCGAGAGCAGAAGCCGAAGCGCCTCGATGACCGTGGACTTGCCGCAGTTGGATGGGCCTATAAGGGTGTTCTGCCCGGCGTGCGGGTGCCACTCGAACTGCTTGATGCAGCGAAAGTTCTCGATGTCGACGCGGATGATACGCATGTTCCCCTCCGAGGGTTAGGGAGGTGGCGCACTACATGCGCCTGGCTACTGAGTATACCACGGCCGATGTGTGTTGGAAGAGGCGCGGTGGTCGCACCCGTGCGTAGCGGCCGAACCGGTATCGAGCCGCCCAGAACGGGCTTCGGGGTCTGCGGGGACACCGCTTGCCTGTAGCTCAGCCCACGCAGTTCGTGGACCGTGACCGTCGCCAATGGGCTCATATGCGCCGGTATCGGTCCACTGCCGCCGCCAACGCGGTTGGCTACGACCTGACTCGACAGGGCAGGAGGCCACCTCCTGTGTTAGAATGGCCGGTAGAGGAGGTAAGGCGGAATGCAAGATACTGACCGGAGGCTTGACGCTCTCGTGTTTTCGCTGGGTTGGGTAGTACTGATCTGGTGGGCCTGGCTGATGGCAGGCTGGGCGTCGTATGTGGCTCGGGTGGCGGGGAGGCTTCGCTTCATCCCCGATGCTTGGTGGCCTTCCCCGGAGGTTCACCTGATCCTCATCGCCGTTGCCAAGTTGATGCTAGTGGGTCTCTTGATGGCCTGGATCGGCGTCGTTCTCTACCGCCGGCGGCTGCGATGGCTCTGCCGCTGAGTTGTTGCCCAGCAGCCCATTCAGCTTCCCCACCGCGGCCTGCTTCGTGCGGGTGTCCGAGTGCAGGTACTTGGCCGTGGTCTCCAACTCCGAATGCCCCATCAGTTCCTGCACGGTGCGGATGTCCACCCCATTGCGGATGAGGTGGGTGGCGAAGGTGTGCCGGAGCTTGTGCGGGGTGATGCCCTGGCCGGCGAGGCCCGCTTTGTGGATGACGATCTTCAGCATGCGGTTGATGCAGCGGCCATGGATGGGGTGGCCTTTCCAGGCACTCACGAACAGGTGCCGGCTCTGGGTCTTGGTGCGATGGGGGAGGTATGCCTGGATGGCCTCCACCGCCTGATCGGTGAGGGGCACGACCCGCTCCTTGTCTCCCTTGCCCCGGATCAGCAGCTGCCGCTCATCCAGGTTCAGGTCGTCCAGGGTGATCCCCACGGCTTCTGAGCGGCGGATGCCGGTGGAGAGCAGGAGCACCACCGCGCACTTGGTCCAGGGCGTATCGGCGGCGGCGATCAGCTGCTGTGCCATCTCCTCGCTCAGGAACACCGGGACATACTCAGAGACCCGGGGCAGGGGCAGACGCCGGGCGGGGTTGCCCTGGAGGTATCCCATGTCCTGCAGGAACCCGAAGAGCGAGGCCAGGCAGGCGTACTTGCGCCTCAGGGTGAGCGGGGCTGCGCCCTTCCGGCTGACGCCGAACTGGATGATCTGCTCCCGCTTGATCTCGGCCGGGGCGGGGACCCGGCCCAGTCGGCTCTCCAGGAACTCCCGGAACATGCGCAGGTCGGTTCCGTAGGCTCGCACCGTCAAGGGCGAGTAGCCGCGGTAGTGCTGGACGTAGTCGAGGAACTCCTTGACCGCTTGATCGTAGCTGATGCCGGCGGCCGCTTCGTCAGGCACTGCTGTTGCTGCTGGTGAGCTGGTCATGCTGGCGCCTCCTGTGGCGATTGTGCTGGCTCATTCATCACTTGGAGGCCGGCAGCAAGTCCAGGCCTTGAGTGGCTCCTTTTTCCCTACTTATGTGACACTATGCAGACACCGGGGAAGGGCCAGAAGAGGCAGCAAGTTGCTGGCTCTTTCGGAGCTGGAGCGGCGGCGGCCAAGCGAGCGGCAGCCCGGGCGCCGCAGGCTTCTGCCAGAGGTCACGTCGAAGTGCCAAAAGGGCCGAAAGAGCTGGGAGATTCCCAGCTTTTTCGCAGACCGGGCATTGCCGGACAAGGAGAATGGAGTGGGCCGATAAGCCGAGGTCGCGATTCAGCGGTGGAGGAACGGTGGAGGTTTGGTGGAGGATTTCAGGGGTTGTTGGCGGGTTCTGCGCGATTCCGCGCTGGTTTCGAGGGCTGACGATGGTGCTATTCTGCCAGGTAGTTGCTGGCAGAACTGGCTCCTGCGAAGGCGCGGATGCATGCTCGACCCGAGCGGGCAGCGGTGGAGGATCGGTGGAGGAACGGTGGAGGATAGGCGCGGCTCGCGGTGGAGGAACGGTGGAGGGTGGGGTGGAGGAGCGGGCGGCGGATGGCGGGGGAGGAAGGGACCGGCGAATTCGTGCCCCCATCGCCGAAGTGTCCGAGGATCTCGGAGCGTATCTGGTCGCTGACGCCCGTCAGACGGTGGCGGCCGACTCCCGGCGCCGCTCAGTCCCCGGCCGGCTTGCGGGTTCGGCCGGGTTTCCGGTAGTAGGTGCGCTGTCTGGTAGCATCGCCACAGGCGGGGCTGCAGTATTGCTTGTTGGCGCGTCCGGGGTAGAACAACCTGCTGCAGCCCGGGCACTGGCGCAGCACCGCGCGCTGCTGTACGAGCTCGCCCAGCTGAAGATAGATCGGAGCCATCAAGTCGTGGCAGTGCACGACCCGCACGACGACCAGATCCTCTCCACTCGAGTCGGGCTCCGGCGATCTTGGCGGAGCGTCGATGGGCCAGGAGATCTGCCATGACCTGGCGACGTGGGCTTCGGCTTTGGTGAGTTGGCGAGCGACGAGAGCCGCGGCCCACAGGCGGCAGTCCTTTCCACTCATCGGCTCGAGCTCGGCTGGCTCTCGACCCGACCCGGGCTCTCCCTCGGCGCTTGGTGGCCCTTTCTCGTCGACCACATCCCGGAACAGCTGCCCCTCGACGATGTAGATGTCGGCGATCCGTTTCCCCGCCGGCACCCCGCCCAGCAGGCGCCGCAAGCATGGCAGGTCGTTGTCCCTCAGGCCCAGGTAGAGATCGTAGGTGAGACGGAGCTCCCGCGCCTGCTCGCGGACCCACCACAGCGGCTCGCAGGCGAGGCGGATCACCTCCATGGGCAGCCGCTCGCGGTCGGCCGGCCGCAGCCGTGCCGCCCAGGGGGGGAAGACCCCTTCATTGGTCGACACCGCTCCCCCTAGTGGTCCATAGCGGCGATAGAAGGCGACCACCTCATCGTCGGAGGGAGACTGCTCGCGGCCGAACAGGTGCATGACAGTGGTGAGCAGATCCCGCTCCTGCAGGGGCAGGTAGTCAGAGAAAGCAACCTGGTCAATGAGCGCGGCGTTCCCCTCTCCCTTGAAGTACTCGACCATGCGCTGGTCGTCGACGGCGCCGCCGGCGGGTGCTTCGCCCTCCCGCAGCCGCCGTATCCGGGCCTGGACCCCGTACCGACCCCATCTCGCCAAGCCGCGCGCTGTCTCCAGTCGGTCGTCCATCTGTCTCTCGCTATATCCGTTTCCGTAACACACGTCGCTAATCGCTAGAAGACTATTGACAACACATCAGAGCAGTCGTACTATATGCCAGTCTTATACCACAGCCAGCCGCCGGAGTCAAGGGAGAGGAGCCGGCCAGGGGACGCCGCGGTCATGCTCACCACACAGCAGCAACCGCAGCCGTGGTCTCAACTGCCGGGCGAGAGCGGGCCCGCCTACGAGGCCTTTCGCGTCTTTCTGGAGCTGGGATCCGGGCGCAGCGTAGCGGAGGTCGTGCGCCGCCTGGGCAAGAAGGAGAGCCTGATCTGGCGGTGGGTCACCCGACATGATTGGCGGCACCGGGCGTGGCTGTGGGACGCGAAGCAAGCAGGGGAAGACGAGGCGGCCGTGCGCCAGCATCGGGAGGGGGTGTTGCAGGAACGGCTAGAGGATCTCGATCGAATGGGCCGGGCCTGCCTGGCCTTCTTCCGGACGATGGTGCGCCGGGACCCGGAGACGGGGGAGGTCAGCTTCGATGTCCGCTTCACTCCCCAGGTAGCGTTGCGGTTTCTGGAGCTGGCACTGAGAGCCCAGGGCGCCTTCCACCAACCCACCGCTGAGGACAAGTCCGATGAGCGGCCGGCGGGCGACCTGTTTGGGCTGGCCGATGCAGAGCTGCTCGAACTGATCGATCTCGCCCGAGAGCGGGCCGACCAACAACACCAGAGAAAGGACAATGGCAATGAACCACGCCAGGGCAGCACGCAGCATGAGCAGCACCGGGAGCAAGAGGACGAGCGCAACTGATCGTCTCCGGCTCGACATCATCGAGGTACCAATCGAGCGCCTCCGGCCTTGGCCGGGCAATCCACGGGCGATGCCGGCCTCCGAGATGGAAAGCCTGCGCCGGTCGGTGTCCCACTGGGGGATGGTGGAGCCGCTGGTGGTGCGACGGTCGGACCAACTGGTGATCGGCGGGCATCAGCGATTGGAGGCGGCGAAGGCGCTGGGAATGGCTACCGTGCCGGTGGTGTATGTTGAGCTGTCTGACCCGGAGGCGAAGGCCTTGAACCTCGCCCTCAACAGAATCCGGGGAGAGTGGGATCTCCCCAAGTTGGGGGAGTTACTCGAGGATCTGCAGCGCCTACCGGAGATCGACGAAAGCATCACCGGCTTCAGCGGCGATGAAATCGATTTGCTCTTGGCGGTGCTCGAACGCGACCGCGCCCCCGATCCGCGAGAGGAGAGCTTCCCGGAGGCGGCGGAGGCCTTGCAGCAATGGAGAGAGCAGGCCCCGACTAGAGTCAGCAAGGGGGAGCTGTGGCAGCTAGGCCGGCACCGGCTGTACTGCGGAGATAGTCTCGCACCAGGTGGATTCGAGCGTCTCTGCAACGGAGAGAAGGCGGACCTGGTGCTGACGGATCCACCCTATGGGATTTCGTATCAGTCAACGCTGGCAGGGCGGGGCCGGCGCAAGAAGGCGATCGCGAATGATGGCCAGGAGGAGTTCGAGGGGTTCCTGGATCGTGCCCTTCCTGCCATCAGATCGGTGATGAAGCGCGGTGCGGTGATGTATTGGTTTGCTGGCGGGGGTGGGGCGGAGCCGGTGCTGGCGAAGGCGCTGCTGGCGATCAGCCAGCACTTCACCCTCCTCAATACCCTTGTCTGGGATAAGGTAGATCTCGGCCTGGGCTGGCGGTGGCGCCGATCATGGGAGGCGATCATCGAGGCGAGTGTGGGCCGGCCCCGGGTCTGGCATGGAGGGACCGATAGGCGCAATGTGCTGCGCTTCCCCCGCGCCATTCCCCAGAGCGATGATCATCCCACCCCGAAGCCGGTGCCGCTGTTGGAGGAGATCGTACTGGCGGCCGGGCCTGCCCGGGGCACCGTGCTAGATCCCTTCGCCGGTTCCGGCTCCACCTTGATCGCGGCGGAGCGCACGGGCCGCAGCTGTCTGGCGGCCGAGTTAGAGCAGCGGTATTGCGACATCGTCATCGCCAGGTGGGAAGCGATCAGCGGAGGTCGCGCCCAGCGGCTCGAGGGGGGGAAGCGATGACGACCGCTCCCGTCTTACCCGGTGACAGTGATGGCTACCAGCGTCTATTGGGCCGGGCGCAAGAGGTGCTGTCCCTGCGGTCCGATCCCCGGCGCTGGATCGAGGCGAACCTGTGGCTGCGCAGCAAGGATCAGCGGATGGTGCCCTTTCGCCTCTGGCCGGCGCAGGCCCACTGGTATGAGCGTCGGTCCCGCTGGGATATCGTTCTGAAGGCCCGCCAGCTTGGCCTCACCAGTGTCATCGACGGCTGCTTCTTCGCCGACACGGTGCTGCGGCCCAACACCACCTCGGTGATCGTTGCCCATGACCTGGACTGCAGCGAGAAGATCTTCGCCACAGTAAGGGGATTCTGGGAGCGGCTTCCGGAGGAGGAGCGAGACAGGATCGGGGAGCCCCGCTATCTGACCAGGCGGGAGCTCTACTGGCCCTCCCTCAACTCCCGGTTCTGGGTGGGGACGGCTGGCTCGGTTGCTTCGGGCCGGGGCCACACCATCAACAACCTCCACTGCAGTGAGTTCGCCTACTGGCCCGACCCGGAGCGGGTGCTGGCAGGACTGACCGAGGCGGTGCCACTGAGTGGCCGGATCGCGATCGAGAGTACCGCCAACGGGCTGGGCAACCCTTTCCACGATCTCTGGATACAGGCAAAGCAGGGAGAGAACCCCTACCGTCCCCACTTCTACCCCTGGTGGTGGGATCAGGGATATCGGCTTCAGGGTGAGCCACTGGGCCCCCTCAGCGAAGAGGAGCAGCAGCTCAAGGATGCCTGCGGCCTGGATGATGACCAGTTGCGGTGGCGCCGGGAGAAGAGAAGACGACTCCGTGATGGATTCCCACAGGAGTATCCCGAGAACGACGGCCATTGCTTCCTGGCCAGCGGCCGCTGCTGCTTCGAGATGGGTGCATTGCTGGCGGCGCGGGCGCGCATCGCCGCAGAGCCCGAACCCGAGGCTATCTCACATCTGTCCGAGAAAGGGGGACAGTCGCTCACCCTCTCGCCAGGCCACCTTCTGATCTGGCGGCCGCCGGAGCAGGGCCGCGAGTATGTCGTCGGGGCGGATGTCGGAGAGGGCCTGGCCCACAGCGATCCCTCCGCCGCCTGTGTGCTGGACAGGGAGACCGGGGAGCAGGTGGCGGAACTGCACGGGCGCATTGCCCCGGGACGGTTCGCCCGCTTGCTGGCGGCGCTGGGGAGGCTCTACTTCGAAGCGGAGCTGGCGGTGGAGCGCAACAACCATGGCTACACCACGCTGGAGGCGCTCCACAGCACCCTCAACTACGTCCCCCTTTACCGCCACCGCCGCTACGACCAATCGGGGTCCGGCGGGGAGGTGATGGGCTGGCCCACCAATGTCCAGACCAAGCCGGTGATGATCGACGACCTGGCGGAGGCGGTCGCCGAGGGCCACCTGCGGATCCGGTCCGAAGGGCTGGTGGATGAATGTCTCACCTTCATCACCACCGACAGTGGATCGCGTGAGGCCCAGCCCGGCAAGCACGATGACCGGGTGATCGCCGCTGCTATCGCCTGGCAGGTGCGCAAGCGGCCCATGCCTCAGGTGGGAGGCTTTCAGGCGTAGCCGCCAGCGGCGGGAAATGCCGACCCCGCGCGTGCCCGGCGATGGGAACGCGCGCTTGTGGCGTCAGAAGATGCTATGCCGTTTGCCAAGCGGTCTGGACCGAACTGGCGTTTGTGGGTTGATAAGTCGGATTCGCTGCCTACAGCTGTGGGCAGCGGCTCCACCGTCGCCTGACGCCTGCAGTGGGATACTGGGACGCCCGTGCGTGTTCGAGGGCCAGAGCCCGAGCAGGCCCCGGGGCGCTCTCGCAGCGGCTCTGTGAACGTCCCACCGCCTTCGGATGGCTCGGCAGCAGGAATACCGACGGCTGGTCGGGAACTCGCTTTCGTAGGATTCAGGGACATCCGAGGTGTAGCTTTGTGAAGGGGCAATTCCGTTTCACGAATGCTGACACCCAACACTTCTGCCGCCGGCTCGCCGGCAATCGCCACGCGCTTCCGCTTGAACGAAGGCCCGTCCACTGCGTTATCGTGGGAGGTGCACAATGATGCGAGATAGCCGACATCTGGTCGCACATCGCGTCGCGCTCTGCTGCGTCTTGCTGCTTCTCAGTGTCTCCTGTGCCTATGGGGCGGTAGTGTATGTTGACGCGGGTGCCCCAGGCCCTGCTCATGACGGCTCGTCGTGGAGCACCGCGTTCACCAGCCTTCAGCAAGGGCTGGATGCGGCCTTCGCGGGTGACGAGATCTGGGTGGCCGAGGGTACCTACTACGAGCGCATTACGCTCAAAGCAGGTGTAGCACTATACGGGGGATTCGCTGGCGACGAAGTGCTCCGAGAGTCACGCGATTGGCTAGCGAACGAAACGGTACTGGATGGGGGCGGGGGTGGGAGGGTAGTGACGGCGACTAACCTGGTGGCGGGGTCAAGCACGCTGGACGGCTTCACCATTCGCAATGGGAGCGCCAGTGGCGGCGGAGGTGTCTACTGCTCTCAAGCATCGCCTACGCTGGCCAATGACATGGTCGTCGGAAACGTATCTACCAGTACCGGCGGGGGAATCTACTGCAGCAACAGCTCTCCCTGGATTGTGGGAAGCACAGTCGCCGGGAACACAGCCGCTACTCTTGGTGGGGGAATCTACTGCGCCAACAGCTCCCCGGTGATCTCCTGCAGCTACTTGCGGGGGAACACGGCTTCGCAGGGGGGAGGTATGTACGTGACGGGATCGAGTGCTCCCACGGTCGAGAGCAGTGCACTCACGGGTAACACGGCCACTGGGACTTACCAGGGCGGGGGGATCTACTACTCCACCTCCTCCGGCGGGATGGTAGCGAACAGCGCCATTGCAGGCAACGGCGCCGGCACTGGTGGCGGAATCTACTGCTCTGGCGCGACGCCGACGGTGGTGAACACCATCGTGGCCTTCAACGGCGCGCAAGGAATCTACCTGGCTTCCGGTACGCCGGTGCTGCGCTACAACTGCGTGTACGGGAATGCGGCCGCAAACTACGGGAACATGACGGACCCGA
>Ga0315279_10002607_pt1 | contig 26670 bp, 25 predicted proteins | sample YL17G06_20_MG_FD_203694 | JGI IMG/M metagenome (GOLD analysis project Ga0315279, IMG submission 203694) | Sediment microbial communities from Yellowstone Lake, YNP, Wyoming, USA - YL17G06_20 | ecosystem: Environmental > Aquatic > Freshwater > Lake > Sediment | place: USA: Wyoming | collected... | reverse complement strand
CGAAAACAGAAAATGGGAATAAATTTCGAAAAAGATTGGGAAAACATCAAAAAGGCTGTAGACGAATTTATGCCTAGAATTAGGACGGCGACAGGTTAATGCCAGAAGAAACACAAAAACAAATCACCGACATCATAGGCGATTTGGCAGACCAGAAGGAGAAGAAGATTGTCCAATTCTACAAAGACCACAAGGGTAAAAAGATAAAGCCAGTTGACCCGTTTGCGGCATATGAGAAAGAGCAATCTCAAGTAAAGCTGAAAACTGGAACGCTTATCGATGTTATGGTAGGCGGCGGGTTTGAGGCTGGTTCTTCAATGCTTCTCTTCGGAGAATACGGTTCAGGAAAGACTGAAACTTGTTTTACAGTTGCAGTTCTATGCCCAGATACAGTAATCTATATTGATTGTGAAGGTTCATTCAAATGGTCCAGAATAAAAGAGATGTGTGACAGTAGAGAACTAGATTATAAAGCGGTGTTTGCAAAAATCAAACTCTTCCAGCCAGCAAATTGGGTAGAATTAATGATGACTCTTGCACAACTGCCATCGCCAGCGGATGATGGCATAGGAAAAATTGGCGTAATAATCATCGACTCATTGACAAAGTTATTCCGTGGAATTGAGTTCGCTGGACGACAGGAACTTCAAGTAAAACAGCCACCGATTAGAGAACTTATGATAACTGGAACAGAAATAGCAAAGGCTTACGAATGTGCTTTGATATTTACTACACAAATCTACGAGTCTCCTAACGCAAGTGCATTCATGCCAAAATGGGCAAGTTTCAAAGCAGTTGGCGGCGCGTCAATAGAACACCAAGCCTCATATGTAATGTTCCTAAGACGGGCACAGGGAAACGTCCGCATCGCACGGCTGACAGATTCAGATTGGAAACCTTTATCTGAGCGACCATATCTCATAACTATCAAAGGAATTGAAGATTTACCAGATACGGAAACTGCGGCAAAAGTTCTTGAGAAAGCAGAAGCATATGAAACTGAAATGGCTGAAAAATTGAAGGACAAAGAGAAAAAGAAAAAGAAAGGCGAACAAACAACAGAACCACCAGAATCAGAAGCTAACGAACCCCCTGATGGGACACCAACAACTTAGGTGAGAATATGGGATTCACTTATACCCCACATATCGAATCTATTCTTCGTGGTAGAGGGATGTTCAAAGACGGCTCACTTAAATGTTGCGCTACTCATTGCATCTTTGACGTTGAGGGAAAATTAGGAAGAGAAATAGTAGTTATGGGTGTTGCAAAATGTCCGCAATGTGGTGCAGAAGCTACTTACCCAGACGATTTGGAATTTCAGGAATCAACACAGAAATCTTTGCTAAAATGTCCTGTTTGTAAAGGTCAAATTTCATTAACAATAGTTAAATGGACACAGGATGTAATCTCGAAACATCATCGTAGTAAACATCTTTATTTCCATAAAGAATGCTATGATGCTATGTATTGTGATGTAGAAGATGGAACTGAGGAAGATGTCGGAACAGCCTGAACAACCGTCTAAACAATATAACGAGGAAGACGAATTTTTCGAGGAAGAACAAGATGAGCGACCAGAACCCCAAAACGAACGAGATGAACGACAAGAAGAAAGACTCAAAAAACGAAGAGATTGGCTCAGAAGTCTTACTCAAGAAGACAGAAATTTCATCGCCAAATATGGAGAAGAAATGTGGAAAAACTGGCGAAATGCTGGATGGAGAAAAAATGGCGGAGAAAAAGAAGGGTTATAAAATAAGATATGAAACTGCTCATGGTCACGGTATAGTAGTTACTCTGCCATATGACCCGCGAAAACATATATGTGATGCTTGTGGTAAGTCAGTTGCCAAAGGGGAAATTCGTGTTACTGCGCTTCATCATTGGTGGTATGCTTATCAACCTAATACTGTGAAGGAAAGTCCTGAATTGGCTGTAGAAAATACTAGCGAACTTTGCTTTGGATGTCATCCTCTAGGTGACGCAATTAGAGCGTTGCTTTATGCTAATCCTACTCGTGTTGCTATGGTCGCCGAACTTCTTCGTGGAGAGCCGAGGGAAAAGTTTATAAAGGTGCTTGACGAAGTATCTAGGAGACTAAAGGAGCAAAATGTGGACTTGGCAAAAAAGATATTAGAGATGGGAAACAATAATGCCAAAAGCTGATGTAAAAGCATATTTAGCTCACACATTCTGTCATCGTCATTATGTACGTGATGTTCTTGCCCCAAAGATTCACGCATTAGGAATCAGAACGCGAAATCCTTTTTATGAATCGGATGGAAATACCAAATGGAAGCACATAAAAATTGCGGACGAGAAAGAAGCAAAAGGCGAAGAAGTAGATTATCTTCAAGTGGTAAAGATGGCTAACGCAAACGACAAAACTATAGTTACAAGAGATTTGCGGTACATAGACGGAACAGATTTCACCATAGCTTATATGACAATTCTAAGCAAAGGAACTTCCGACGAAATCTTTTACACGGGTGTAAGCAAACGGCGACCAGTATTTTTGTTATGTCCAGACCCAATTCTTTGTAATCATCCGTGGGTTGTCTATGAATGCAGATTTGGAAAAATTTGCCAGACAGAAGAAGAACTTATCATGGCGTTGAAGAAAAGATATGGATAAAAATGTTTTCACTCATCCAGACGGTACGTGGATTTCTTGTGAGGAATGTCAATACGCTGATAAGAAGGAAGGACGAAGATGTATCAATTATTGGAAACAAATGTTTTCTCCCCGTGCTGACCAACTATGTGAGGAAAATCTAATTGGATAAGGACCACATATCTAAAGAGGAATTTCTCCTAGAACTTTTTGGGATGTTTGGTAGAGAATTAGGGGACCCAATGCAACATTTTACAGATAATCCGAATGACATATTTCAATTCATAGAGGATTGTCGTATAAATAAGAAGCCAGCTTTTATAAGTGTAAATCCCAGAGATGCCCATGAGAAAGTTTCTGGAATAGAAAAATTATTCTTTGATTTTGACTATGCAGACAAAACATTCGTTAAAAAGTTAGAACAAAGAATAAAGGACCTAGCTAAACGAGAAGCAGTTTATGAAAAGAGAAAAGTAGATATGCAAAGGGAAGTTAGCTTTTTCATGTCAAAACTGAAGGGAAAAGGCATTATTCCTCTTGTAGTAAAAACGAGAAAAGGTTTTCACGTTTACATCTATCTCGACAAGGTTTATACCGTAACTGATAACAACGAAGAAATCCTCAAAGAGACCTATTACCAACTTCAACGCGGGTTTATGCGTGACAAAAAAGGCGGCTACAAATATCTCGATAACGCGGTTATCGGAGATTTCAAACGTCTGTGTAGAATACCAACTTCTATTCACGAAATAAGCGGTGAAGAATGCTATCTTATTGAGAATATAGAAGGAGAAAAAATCACAAAAGCAAAGTTTCGTGGTATAGACGATTTTAGATTGAATGGTCTGAAAGACGAAGATTGGTTGCGTGGTGTCGGCTTGGCATATGACGAAATCAAGAAGAGAGAACTCGCGGCAATAAAAAGTAAAGAAGAACATAAAGAGAATTGGGAAATGGAACATGGATTTGTTGGTGAGATTAGACCTTGTTTTAGACGGAGAATGGAAGCTGGCGAAATGGGTCATCAAATGCGTTTGGCTCTTGAACTAGAAGCGTATTGGGCTGAGTATAATACTTTCGAAAAAATGAAGGAACTTTTCAGATGTTTTAACGATTATGATGGGGACAATCCAGTTAGTAGTAAATGTCGGGACCAGATTGAGTGGTTTTTCAAAACTAAAGTTCCCGAAATAAAAAAGAGTAGAAAGTGGAAGCCGTATCGTTGCACCACGATTGAAGACCTCAACTGGTGTGACAAGTTACAATGTCCAATCTACAGACGAAGGAATGAGAGAAATGAATAAAAACCATAAACACAAATTTATTTGGGATGAAAATAATGATAATCCAATCTATGAAGTAGAAAGATGTAGATGTGGGAAGGTGAGGATGAAGTAAAATGAATAAAAACCAGAGAAGAAATAGACCAAGAAAGAAAGAAGTATCTCAAGAAAAATGGGATATGGATTTCGAAAATCTGAGGCGACAATTCGAATATGCAGAACGGAAAAAACGAGAAAAAGAAGAACAATCGTCCAGCGGGAATCAAACCCAGAAATAAGCAATCCCACGCCCAATATGTCTGGATAAATAATATGTATTGCCGATTGGACGCGCAAGATGCTAGACTAGATAATATAGAGGAATTTCTCAAATTTCTTGGATATGATAACCGCAAGGTTTATAAGGAAGAAAACAAACAACTTAGTAACGAGAGGAATACTCCATGAGGAAACCAATAAAAGAGCCTGAAAGAAAAATCATTGAAGGGCTTTCAAGAAAGCATGAAAAACCTGATAAAGAACCACCAACTCCACAATCAACTGAAAATGACTATACAATAAAGGATTCTGGCTCACGTAGAGAATTCGGAACGGGTGCGGTTAGAGATATGGCTAAAGGGAAAGGTCGGTTTGACCTTTTGCCGTGGGCTGTTATTCGGGCAATTGCTATTCATTATCAGAAAGGTTGCGAAAAATATGGGGACCGAAATTGGGAAAAAGGTTTGCCCGTTAAGTCATTCTTGGACTCGGCTATACGTCATTTGGCTCAAGTTATTGATGGACGATATGACGAGAACCATGCAATAGCGGCAATATGGAATATGATTTGTGCTTATCAAACTATTCTATGGATTCAGGAAGGTAAACTTCCCGAAAATCTTTATGACATGCCGCGTAAAATTATTCTTCCAGACCCCTATGGTGAATACATAATGGAAATGATTGACGGAAAACCAACAATAGTCGCCGCTACCGAAGGTAAACTAAATGATTGGTCTAAGATTCCAACATTAAAACAGTTAGAGGAAACAATGAGGAATGAACTAGAAGTGACTAAAAAATCCCAAAAAAGAGAGGATTATAGAGATGACGACTCGACTCGGATTCTTATAGAAGAGAAAAAGTCCAATAAATCTATAAAAAAGGCATAAAAATCATCGATAATTCCGTAATACACTAACCATAACCTTTAAATACTTGTTTGATATATTCTATAGCGTGGTAACTATGAGTACAAAGACACGAAAAACGGTTAAGCGTAAACCAGCTAATTTTAACACTCGTGATTTACATGAGTATATCATAGAGGAAGTACAACGAACTGGAAAGAGCAAAGAGGAAATCTTAGAGGAAACATTCCATGATGGTTACGTGGTCATTAGTGAGGCTGGCGATGGAGCATTTAAGGTTGAGGGCGGACAGCTTTTTAAACCAGCGGGTGAAAAAGTAGATGACCTAACAGAGTGTCGTCGATTGAGGGAAAGATTTGGTCCTATATCCGCTTGTGTTGAATATATCAAAGACATTATTCTTGGAAGTGGTGTTGATGTTGTACTTGACGATATAACTGACCCACATCAGAAAGACGTAAAGGAAGAACTTAAACAGTGGATGGATAATATTTATCAGGATACTTACACTAGAGGTCTAAATTCTATTCTTAACATTCTTGTTGATAATGCCCTTACTGACGGATTTGCCGCCGCTGAAATAGTTTATGAAGTCGAAGCGGGAGACCAATTTGCAAAGTACGCCAAGCCAATAACGAGTTCGGTTGTGTCACAAGAAGGTGGAAAACTTGCGAAGTCCGATTATGTATCTTATGAAATAACTGACCCAATATGGAGCGAACTGAAAGGAATAGCTAGACTTAAAATATTTCTTGATGCGCCTACGAGATTGAGACTCTACCGAAGAGGCACATCTTTTGAGGCTGATTATTGGGTTCTCGACCAGCCTAACGTTGCTGGTGCTCAAGGTGGTATGACTTCTGCAACACAGAAAAATCTGCAACAAGGTACGCCTATGCAATTTACAAGGGAAGATTTGTTAGCTGGTTCGCCATCAAATCCAAAACAAATGACCCAAAAACCGTCTGCGTACTTTTTGCCGTGGCAGATATTCTCGCTCGCATTAACTCGAAGAACTTGGCTAGAAAAAGGACCGAGCATAATTCTTCCAGCTATGAGAACTGCTCAACTACTTGAGAAAATTATGAATTCGGTTGGTGAAGGAATCTACCGCGCGGGCAATAAGAAATACTTCATTATCTGTGGAACCAAAGACCGTCCGTGGGGTGCAATACATATCAGAAACTTACTGTCACAAATCAAGGATGCTTCTGAGAAAAACTGGTCAACAATTCCAGTTCCAGCGGGTTTTGATTTGAAAGAGGCTGGCGGACAGGTTTTCGAAGCGCAAAACGCGATTAATTACTTCTTGAGAGTTATCGCTGGCATTATGCATGTTAATGCGTCTGTTCTTGGGCTAGATACTCGTGAAGGAAGAAACGTAACGGATTTTTCATATTCTTCACACATAAGATTGAAGGAAGAATTGCTGAATCAGATACGAACGCAACTTTTCCGATTGCATATGTGGACAACGTATGGTGAAAAGAAGAGTAAACAAGGTGGGTATAATGAGCCTCAATGGGTTCCAAGAATAAGAGCAAAGACAGAAGATTTGCTTAATCCAGCAGACCGTTTGAAGTTAGACATAGATATTCTTAATGCGGCTAATCCTGTAATGCCACAGACTAAACTTGAAGTTGAACGTGACATCGTGAAAACCAGAGGATGGGAAGTTATTCTTCCAAGTCAAGAAGAGTTTATGGAAGACTTGAAGAAACAACAGGCAGAAATGAAAAAGAAACTAGATGAGCAAGACAAAAAGGCACAAGAAGGACCAGCAAAGACAATGGGACCGCCTCAACCACCAAGCGAAGAGAAACAACAAAAACGTCAAGAAGCTGGCGTAAACAAAGGAAAAGTCGGCGCAAAACCAACTCCCAATAGAGGAACAACCAGAAACCCAGCAGAAGCTAAGAGACAAGTAAGTGAAACTTTGATAGAAGAAACAATTCCAGATGCAACAAAAGTTGGAGATAGCTTTATGATTGTTAATCCATTTGCTTCTTCGATTACCGCTAAGGACAACGAATTTAGTGGAATAGCGATAGAAGTTAGACAACTATCTGGTGAACAAGGAATTATTGCTCGATACAATACCGACCTCACAAGGATTTATATTGACCCGATTGTTCCAACGGCATTCTATAAGCCAATAATTGCTCGTGAAATCTTGGAATGGGTTTTGGAATTTGAGTTGGATGTTCCGTTTGTTGAGGCTGAGAGAATGGCTTTAGAACTAGAAATGAAATTCGTTAAAAGATTGGGAATAAATCCTGATGTCTATAAGAAAAAATGTAGAGAACTTGAAGCCGAAATCGCCACGAGAAAAAATGTTATAGACCCGCCAGACATAGTACATCATGAAAAAGTTACAGAGGAATCTAAACCTATAGAAGTTAAACAAGAACCTCAGAAAGTTGAACTTACAATCAAGACGGAACCAATTAGGACAGAAAAACAAGAAATAGAAATCAAAACTGAGAAGCAAGAAGTGGAAATCACTCTTAAGGAAGACCCAGAGAAAAAGAAAGAGGAAGCTGACCTTCGGAAAAAGAAAAAGGAAATCTTAGAGAACATGGATAAGAAGCTCAAAGAAGATGAGTAGAAATGTCTGAGCAAATAGATAACCTTCAAATCTACGCTGACGAACAATGTACTCAACCAATTTCTACTATTGGATGGAACAATTCTATAAAAATAAAACTTGCAGATGGGACAGAAAAAATTCTTCCTAATACTGCTCGTGGCGGAGATAGCGCAACAATTACGGTTTGGATTAAGAATGAGTCTCCGTATGACTATGGCATAACTGGTATTTCATTTGATGACAATCGAGTTCAAGTGATTCTTTCCGAATCTTGGGTATATCCTAATCGACCAACACGGCTAACAATTATTTTCTCTGTTCCAGCTAATCCAACAAAGTCTGACATCATAAAAGCTGGAAAAATAAGCATATCTGGCTATTATATCTATAAATCCTAAGTTTTTTTCTGTTAAGGACAACCGAAAAGTTTATATACTAGGTTGACTATGTTATTTCTTGTGATATTGAATGGTATTCAAGTTCGAACACCCAGAAAATAGACACCAAAGATATTACGCAAGACATAGAGAAGAAATCAAAACTCAACAGAAGGATAGAAAAAAGAATATGACGGAGAAACAACGTGAGGAAAAGCGAACATATGAACGAGCGTATTCTAAAAGAGAAAAATTCAAGAGTCATAGGCATATTTATTTTCTAAAACTTATGGAAAAATATAAGACCGAAGTATTTGAATTACTTGGTAATAAGTGTATTAGATGTAGTTTTTCAGATAGACGAGCATTCCAAATCGACCATATTTATGGTAATGGTCATCAGCAAAGAAAAGGAATGGGTACAGAAAGTTTCTTGAAATATGTTTTAAATCACCCAGAAGAATTTCAATTGCTTTGTGCTAATTGCAACCAGATAAAACGAGTAGAAAATAAAGAAAATTAAAAAGTGTTAAGTAAAATAGAAAGGTTTATATACTTGTTTAACCAACCTACTCAACGAGAGATGAACAAAGATGGTGGCTACCGTTTTAGTTCAAGAAGTAACAGGTGGAACTGACGCAAATCCTACCTATCAGACCGTAACGAACAGAGTTCGTCTAATGACCACAGATGCTTTCACGAACCAAACACTCGCACAGACAACCAATCCAGTTATTATTCCCTCTGCGGCTGGTGCTGGATATGGTTCAACTGACTTCAACTATAGCTATTGGAAGCACGTTTGTCTGGACATAGCTGGTTCAGGCTTTATCATAACAAACATAAAGCACTATTCGAATGGTGACATCAATTCGCCATCTTCGGGTTACTGGACGACAGGTACAGGCGGCGGACTTTATCGTGGAAACAGAGATGCTGGTGACATAGGATGCGCGGCGGCAGACTATATTGTTGCCGTTGGAACGGCTGGAACAACTGGCAATCCAATTAGCGTTTCACACACGTTCTACAGCGGACAAACTACACCAATGCTAGATGTAAACTCTGACACATCTGGTTCGGCTCCCGTTGTTGACAGCGTTGAACATAGTACGGCTGGAAAGAGCAAAATGATTTGCTTACAAGCCAAAGTTTGCTATGATGCTGTTCAGGGAACCCAGACAGCAAAAACCTTAACTTGGCAGTATGATGAAAGTTAAGCACCTGTGAGAATTCAATCTCGTAGTTAAGTCCCAATTAAATGGGCAACACCCTTTTTTACCGCAATGTTTATATACTAGAATGATGTTCTGTTTTCTAGTGGTTCGCTATGTCAAATGAAACATTTCATCCATTAGTTTACTTCTGGATTGCATTCTATAAAGACAAAAGGTGTCTCCCGCAATTCGACATCGAAAACGGAAGAGAAAATGATTTCGAAAGTATAGACCAAACGAAGCTAGACAAATTTGGTTTGTTTCCGTTTGATACAGCTTTTGTTACAAAAGTAAATAGAGCCAAAGGCTTTGTGGTCGCAAAAGAGTCGGCGGGGCTATCTCCAATTATAATGAGACTTAAAGAGAATCAACGTCTTATTTTCTTTCGGAGAAACAAGGTTCACACTTTCACCTTTCAACATTGTGACAAATGTGGTTATAATTGGCAATGGATGGGCGGTCATAAAGAGGGAGAAGGAACCGAAGTTGGACTTCTGATATTCTCTAATCACATTATACAAAAGTACAACAATAAAGATGTCGTTTGTGCCCAATGTCCTAAATGCGGTTCTTTTAATGCTATAATTTGTCCAGACTGTGGGACTCTGATAAACGAGATGAAACGCTCAACTTCGGAAGAGCACTTTTTTATGTGTCCGAAATGCAAAAAAGATGTTCCTAGATATATCAAAATGTTTGAGGACCAATTGCGAACTTTGGTGTATATTATGGGTTATCAAGTTACAGTCGATGGGAAAAATTCCAAACAGGTAATGTTTATTGATGAAAATGGAATAGTAGAGATGGATACCAATCTCTAATAAAATCATTTTTTGTTAAGTTAGGGCGATAGCTTTATATACTCCTTTCAATCTTGTTATCAAGAATAAAACAGAGGATAGATTGAAAGATGGGTTGGCTAACTGGCTGGACTTATCGTAAAAGCCATTTGATTACGGGGTCTGCGGGAGCGGTAGCTAACTATCAGACTTGTATCAAAGTTTACAAGACAACTGGCACAGATGGAACCGAAACTGTTAGAGGAATAACTGCTGGCAAAGTATATGTCGGCTCGAATTGTAGAGATGATTTCGGCGACATAAGGTTCACAGATAACGATGGAATTACAGAACTGGACTACTGGATGGAATCATCGACATCTGGTACAAGTGCGGTTTTCTGGGTCGAAGTCAAAGACAGTCTCGCGTCTGACCAGACAATTTATGTCTACTATGGAAAATCCGATGAGGTAACTACAAGTAATGGAACAAACACATTCAAAGTTTTCTTCAACGGAGACTCTGCTGGATGGACAGTAACCGACCCTAATACCAGATTCTCATTTGGTAGCGGAAAATTGACTTGGACAAACCTTACCAGAAACGAAGATGCATATGTCTACAAGAGCGTTAGTGCTCTCGGTAGTACATTTCTTATTAGATTTTCGGCAATGACAGATTTGATAGATACAAACGCTATTGTTGGAATGATGCAACATAGCGACAACGTTGACGATAATGGAGCTTTTGATAATGGTTGGGCAATTGAAGACAACCATAATCAATATCTCTATCTCAAACGAAGAAAAGCAGATGTAGCCGCTTATTCTTCCGCATGTGCTGGAAGAAGTGATGCAACCCAATACTGGTATGTTATGTATATCAGCGGGAATAACTTGACGCTGAAATGTTATTCGAATTCTACTTTTGTAACTCAAGTAGGTTCAACTATTACAAGAGACATTTCAGACATAACGTTAGCAAACCTAGTTTATTTCTTTTTGGTTTCATCTTTGAATAGTGGAAGCAACTTAAGATGTAGTGGTTATGTAACGGAAGTAATTGTTCGCCAATGGATTAGTTCAGAACCAGCCCATTCAACTTGGGGCGGCGAGGAAGTATTAACTCATGCAAAAACCTATGATATTGATATGCTTTCGGTTGCATGGGGCAAAGAATTATATGATATTGATACTACACTTAAAAAAGAGGGAGTATTAAAAACATCTTTAATAGATGTCCACTTTAAAGGTGTTAATTGGCTCGGAAATTGGGCACATAGAAAGAGTCACGTAATCAATGCTCAGGTAGGCGCGGGTACAAATTATCAAGTATGTATTAAGGTCTATAAGACTACTGGAACTGATGGTACTGAGGTTATGGGTAACATTACTGCTGGAAAAGTGTATGTTGGCTCAGATTGTCGTGACGACTTCGGGGACATTAGATTTACCAGTTGGGATGGAGAAACATTATTGGATTATTGGATGGACCCAGATTTACTTGTATCAGGAACAAGTGCCGTTTTTTGGGTAGAAATCGCAGATGACTTAGACGTAGTAAATAGAACAATTTATATCTACTATCAAAAACCTAGTGCAACAGACGCAAGTAGTGGAGAAAATACTTTTCTAATGTTTTTCAATGGTAACGCAACGGGTTGGACAGTAGTTGACCCTAATAATAAATTCTCGTTTGCAAACGGGAAGTTGACTTATACTGTTTTAGGTAGGGGAGAAAAGGCTTATGTTTGTAAGGCTCTTGCTGTAACAGATTATAGAGTTAGATGGAAAAGAAATGTTGCGAGCGCAGACTCTTCTCACGTTCATGAAGAAATGGTTAACGCTAGATTAGCCAATGACATGTCAGCAAATACTTATCAACATGGATATGACGACGAAACAAAGGATTATCAATATTACAGACGAAGAGTAAATGGAGTCAATGGAAGTTCTGCCAAAAGAGTTGTAAGTTATGGTACTACGTATTGGATTGATGTTAGAGTTTATGGTGCTACATTAACTGCGTATAGAACGATTTATACCGATGCCGCAAGGACAGCTGGTGCTTTAGGTCCAGATAGTCTCGACGTATCTGGCGTTACAAATTGTGCTTATTTTCACCTGATTCAAGGGACAAATGATTCTTCTGGAAGTCAGGGAACGGGTTGGCTTACAAATGCTTATATGACAAAATATATAAGTCCTGAACCCGTTCATTCAACTTGGGGTGACGAAGAAGCAATACCAGTTTGTAATTTAGACGTAGTATTTAAAAAAACTGGCGTTACTACAACATCCTCAATAGATTTTATTATTTCATCAAATTATTGGTATTCCGATTGGAAGTACAGAAAATCTCACAATATTAACGCCGCAACGGGAGCGGGTACTAACTATCAGGTCATGATAAAAATCTATAAGGGAAGCGGCACAGATGGGACAGAATCGGTAGATAATTTAACGGCTGGCAAAGTTTATTGTAACAATCATTGTCGTGACGACTTTGGAGACATTAGATTCACGACCAATGACGGCAAAACATTAATGGATTATTGGATTCAGGAAGTTTCGAGCGGGAACTACGCAATTTTTTGGATAGAAATTCCAAATAACTTGGACTATTTTGGGATTATGATATATGTTTATTATGGAAAATCTGACGAGGCAACAACGAGTAATGGAGATAATACATTCATATTTTTCGACCATTTTGACGGTGCGAGCATAGATACTTCTAAATGGAGTGGCGATACTGGAAGTGTTACTGTTGTATCAAGCATAGCAACTTTATCTGGATGGGCAAAGCATATACGTGGAAAAACTCCTGTAGCTCGTCCATGTAGATTTATGTCAAATGTAAAAATAAGCGTTGATGGTATTGATACATTTTTTGGAATAGGAGATACACCAAACGTCCCAGATTATCCTTATATGCCTCTAAATGGTATTTTATATTATTCTCAATCAGGAGCAAGTAACAAATTATTGACCTCTATAAATGGAACTTTTCACGAGCAAGCAAGTAACATTTCTGGTATGTCATCGTATCATGATAGGCAAATAAAATATCATGTGACGCATTCTTATTGTAGTAAAGATAATATTCAGGAAAAAGATATAACAACCTATATCCCGACACAAAGTATGGTTCCGTGGTATGAATCTCGTACTTCTATAGATGTACTTATTGATTGGGTTTTTATGGCAAAGTATGTCAGTTCTGAGCCTGTTCATAGTGTGTGGGGTATTGAAGAAGAGCATCCTAAGTTAACTTATTCTATTGATGTTGTGCTTTTGAATTTTGGCGGTATTAGTTTTAAACTAGATACATTACTAAAGAAACTCAATGTTATAACTTCAACTCTTGTTGACATTAAAATATCTCCCGCTTGGTTAGCTGGGTGGCTATATAGGAAAAGTCACATAATCACAGGTTCAGCGGGGGCGGGTACAGATTACCAAGTCTGTATAAAAGTGTATAAGGGTAGCGGAACCGATGGAACTGAAACTGTGAATGGTAATATCGTTGGCAAAGTTTATTGTAACAATCTTTGTCATGACGACTTTGGAGACATTAGATTCACAGATGACGATGCTATGACTCTTCTCAAATATTGGATTCAGGAAGTTTCGAGCGGAAACTACGCAATATTCTGGATTAAAGTAACTGAAGATTTGGACTTCGACTCCACGATATATGTTTATTATGATAATGATATTGCTACATCTATCGCAGATGGCGAAAATACCTTTAGAATGTTTGATGAAGATTGGACAGAATTTTCCGCGTTTCCAGAATACACTATAGCTACAGCTAATGGAACTCCGAGATGTTTTATTGCGAGATTGATTATATGTCCAAATGGAGATATACTAGCTGGCTACAATAGGTCATCTGATGAGAATCAAATACATTCTGAAATTTATCTTAAGAAATCAACAGATGGCGGGATTACTTGGGGGGCAGAAACAAAAATAATTCCCAAAACTGGAAGTTATGGAGCTATAGCCGCTACATTCTCAATAAATTCTGCGGGTACAATATTTTTACGCTATATACGATGGTATAGCACGTCAATAGACGAAATATGGCAAGTTGAAAGTACAGATAATGGCGATACTTGGGAGAACAATAGGTGTATTTTCGATTCTTCTGCACATGGATACAATGATTGTGAAAATAACGGTATAATAATTCAGAACGGAACTTATGCTGGAAGATTGATAGTTCCTATATCGTGGGGAAGTGGGACAACTTGGACTTCTGGGTGTCTATACTCAGATGATGATGGAACTACTTGGACCGAGGGGGGAGCAGTTCCTAAAGGTGGTTATCAATGTGATGAGCCTACAGTAGTTGAATTATCAACTGACGGGCAAATTTATATGCTTATGAGAAATACATCAGGTGGAAGGTTGCTTCAAACAACAAGTGATGACGGCGGGTTAACTTGGTCAACTGCATCTCAATCAGGTTTGACTAATAATGATTCGCCAGCATGTTTGCTTAGGACAAGTTTTTCACCCAACATAATTCTAGTATCTTGGGATAATCAATCAGGAATTTTAAGACGACCTTTAGATGTAGCTCTATCAACAGACGATTGTGCAACGTGGATTAATACTAAGGTTATCAAAAATGCTGGAATACCTACGGCTTATCCATCTATTGTTTACACAAATGATGGATATATAGTTCTTGCGTATTGGGATTATACAACTCCCGAAGATGTAAAGAATACCAGATTTGAACTGTCATTATTGACTAACCCAATTTGGCAAGGGAATACTAATAGTGTCACTTTGTCGTCTGGAATAGCAACATTATCTGGAAGTAATCAGCATATAGATGGAACAATCAAACACTCTCCGCCATTCAGACTTATGCATAAAGTCAAGATTTCATCTGATAGTGTTGAGGGGGCTATTTTAGGTACAGGAGATGCGGGGAATGATTATAGTTATATTCCTGAAAATGGCGAGTTTTATTATTCAATGAGTACAGGAAATGGCAACCATAGAATATATGTTAGAAACAGCGATTCAAATACTTCTAAAGCGACCAACATAAGTGGATTAAGTGGCTATCATATAAGAGAGATTACCCACACTTCGACTCACGTAATATTCAAAAACGATGGCTCTCAAGAAGTAGATATAACTTCTAATATTCCCACACAAGATGTTTCGATTTGGTATGAAAGTAAAACAAATTGTAATGTTTTGATTGATTGGGCGTTTCTAGCTAAGTATATCAGTCCAGAACCCGCACACGATACTTGGGGAATAGAAGAAAGTGTTGTTCGTACAATCATCGATAGTATAGACGTTCTACTCAAGAAATTCGGGGCGTTAAAAACAGATAGTATAGATGTTCTCTTCAAGAGTCTGGGAATTTCAAAAACAGATTCTATTGATGTGTTGTTCCAAAAGCTAGGCATAACTATAACTGATGTAATAGATGTTTTGTTGACAAAAAGATTTAAACCAACAAGTTCTATAGATGTAATGTTTAAGAAATTGAGAATAACCGAGACAGACTCGATAGATATATTGTTTAAAAAATTAGGACTGAACCAGACATACGATACTGATGTTCTACTTAGTAACGCGAAACAACTTAGTTGCTTCTTAGATGTAATGCTTATGTCTGCAAAAATAATCGGTATTGGCGGCGGTCATCCAGTAGAAATGGATAGAAGAATTGCAAAAGGAATCGTAAAGTATATCGAACGTAACTTCAACTTCAAAGTAATTGCTCTTAAAGTAGTTTCCGTGCGCCATCAACAAAAAATCCCAGCGGAAGAATTACAAATAGCTCAAAAGGTCGAATCAAATAAATCTGTTTCGGAATTAAAGATAGTAGAAAAATCATCTCACTCTAATAGAATGGCTGAGTTGGATATAGTAAAACCATATTCACAATATATCTCTCTAAACAAACTAGCAATAGCAAGAGAATGTCCTCAATCCGTTTCTCTAATCGAACTGGCAGTAGTAAAAGAACAGTTATATTCAATTGCTTTAATGGAATTACAGCTTTCTAAAGAACAAATAGCTGGATTTGGAATTGACTCATTAAACATTTTATCAGAACGAGGAATGATTTTCGCTTCTGCTGGATTAGACATTGTTTCAAAGAATACGCTCTCGATTTCCGTAGAATCCCTATCTACCAGAAAGAAGAAAATGACCAAACGGGAACTTATAGACCTCTTAGACAAGCTAGACGAACTAGATGAATAATCCGCAACATTTATATAGTAGAACTTACTTACCCACCCCAATCTTGAAATGAGGTCTTGGGCGGGCAGAGTTGTGGTGAATTGATTTTTAATCAACTGATTAACCTTACCAACCGAAAGACTTAAATACTTATATATACTCTATATATTATAAGTGAAAAACATATGTCGGAAGAGAGAAAGAGGAAAAATCATGAGTATTATTTAACTCACAAACAATATTTTAGAGATTTTATGAGGAATTGGTCGAGAAACCATAAAGATGAGGTTTCACAATATCGTAAAACCTTGAAGTTGAAAATGCTCATTCATTATGCTGGTAATCCGCCTAAATGTGCCTGTTGTGGGGAAAGCGAACTAAGATTTCTTACTATTGACCATACTAAAGGTAATGGTGCAGAGCACAGAAAACAAATAACAGGCGACCCACAAAAATGTTCTGGGAGTAGTATTTTTCAATGGATATTAAAAAACAATTTTCCAGAAGGGTTCCAAGTTCTCTGTATGAATTGTAACATGGCTAAAAGTAATAGTAAGGTTCAATTCTGTCCAGTTCATCATCCAGAACTATATTATTGACCGTAATGTTTATAAGGTAGTAAGACAATATTCTTTGTGAGTGAATATAGTATGCCATCATTTGACGGCGATAGAAAGAATTTGGCTGGTACAATATCTCTATTCTTAAAAGACCCCAAAGGAAAGAAGTATATTGATGATTATGTAGCTGGAACGACTAATACAGTTATCATAAATCTTGACGAATTGGCGGCATTTCAAAAAGCAACTTTTGACCAATTGACTGAGGACGCATCGAAGTATGGAATGGCGGCTCTTGAAGATGCGGTAATTAGCGAAGTTGTAAATATGACCGCTGGCTCAAAAACAATTGATAAAGCACATATAAGCATAACTGGAACTTTTCCGCTAAGTTTGATTCATGAAATTGGAGCGGACGATATTGGTCATATTGTTAAAGTTCATGGTCTTGTAAATAAAACTGCTAAAATTCTTCCAATGTATATAGAAGCTATTTTTAAATGTGTTATGTGCGGGGCAGAATCTCAATCAATTGTGCAAGGAAATCCGTGGACACTTACTAAACCATTTCCTAAATGTGATGCTTGTAATGATAGAACAACTTGGGAACCTGTGCCACAATTAAGCACATTAGAAGATAGTCAAGAGTTTACAGTTCAAGAAGCATATGACGATATATCCAGTTCAAAAATTCCAAGACCTATACGATGTATCACATTCAAAAATCATCTTCTAAACTTTGTGAATTGTGGAGATGACATAGAAGCTATTTGTGTGGTAAATGCTATGTCAGCTTCACAGAAATTTGTCAAAACAAAATTCAATGTAATCTATCTGGAAGTTCTTGCCGTTAATAAAAGACGCAAAGACCCAGATGCGATGGTATTCACATTAGAAGAGGAATTACAAATTACCGAATTAGCTAAAGACCCAGAAGTTTATGTGAATATGATTAACTCTCTCGCTCCCTCACTTTATGGTCATGAGAATGAGAAGGAAGCTGTTCTTTTGGCAATTTTCGGTTCGCCCGAAGAGGTTCGAGAAGACATCACAATCAGGGGCAATATTCATATTCTCATGGTTGGAGACCCAGCTACAGCGAAAAGTCAACTTCTTCGTTCGGCTGTAGAATTATCGCCCAGAGGAATGTATGCAATGGGTAGAGGCACAACGGCGGCTGGATTAACTGCGGCACTTCATAAAGACGGTGATAGTGGCGAATGGGAAATCTCGGCTGGTGTACTTGTTTTAGCTGACGAAGGTGTAGCCGCAATAGACGAAATCGATAAGATGAAGGAAGAAGACCGAGTAAACATTCACGAAGCGATGGAACAACAAACAGTCTCAATTGATAAAGCTGGTTATCACGTTCAGTTAAAGGCTAGGACGGCTCTGATAGCGGCGGCTAATCCTAGTCTGGGAAGATATGACCAATACAAGTCTGTGTTCGAAAATCTTCCAAAGTTTCCGCCAAGTTTGTTCAGCAGATTCGACCTTATCTTTAAAGTGCTTGATATTCCAAACGAGCAGATGGATAGGGAAGTTGTGGACCATATCATAGAAAATGCCGATAGAAAATCTCCAATAGACAGAAAACTTTTACGTAAATATATTGCTTATTCTAAGAAACTCAAACCCAAACTTTCTAAAGAAGCGGCTGAATCTTTGAAGAATTACTTTGTTGCAGTAAGAAAAACTTACACAACTGACCAGAAAACTTTTCCGTTCTCATACAGGCAGTTTGAAGCGTTAAAGCGATTAACTCTCGCGCGGGCAAGGTCTCTTCTTAAACTCGAAGCTGACGCAAAAGATGTGGAATGTGTCAAACGATTATTTGATGTGTTCCTTAAAGACACCGTTGGTAATGATGTAACTCAACTTGAAACTGGTCAGTCTACATCTTCAATGGATATTCAAAAGATTATGATGGAAGCATTCAAAAGTCACGATATGACAAAGAACGACCTTAGAAACTTGATACATTGTGATGATAACGACAAGTTCGAGAAAGCATTTACAAAATTGATTGGGGAAAGCTATATTATGTTGAAGGGTATAGCTCTTAACAATCAAGAAGTGTATGGTTTTCCGTAACCTTTAAATAGTCCGTTGACTCTACTTCTTTAGGTGTATTCCATGCCTAAAACGATAGTTAATCGATTAAAGGAGTTTTTTGGAAAATCAGATGAGAAATGGGATTGGGAGAACTTTCATTCAACTGAGAATTATCCAGTTTCACCAAACCTTATCGATTGGATTATAGGACAAGAACATGCCATAGAGGAATGTAAACTTTGTATTGATGAGTGGGTAAACAAACTTGGGTGGCTTAATGAGAAAAAGTGGTGGAAGCCATTTGATATTATCGAGAAGCCTAAGAAGGAATTGGCAATAAAAATCGGCAAACATAAAATTCACCTTTTCAATTATGGAAAGAAAGAACTCATATTCAATCCTAAGCCTTTGCCTAAAGAAATGTTGCCCTCTGGACCTTTTCTACTCATGTTAGGAGATGCTGGAACAGGCAAAAGTCTTTTGGGTCGCGCTATGCAAAGTTATATGACTGACCTTTACAACAAGAAAGGAATAACACTCTATGATGTTTGTGCGTGGAACAATAAAACTTTACCTAGCGAACCGAAGATTTCAATTCATCCAACACCAGAGGGTACGGCGATAGTTACGCAAGCCCATACGATTGAAGCCGCAAAAGGTAGAAGAACTAGATGGGCTTTCAAATCTTTAATATATACACTATTAGGATTTGGAGCGTTAATTCTAGGCTATTTCATAGGATATATAGGTGCTTATGGCTGGGTTACAAATATTACGGATGCGTTTGGACGACCAGTTCAAAGTATGTTTTCAAATTTCTTTGAATACTTAATTTCTGGTGTTGTAATGGGAAATATTCAGGTTATTCTGGCTGGCATTATGGCTATGGCTATGGGTGGAATGCTCTGGATATTTGGGAGTATGATAGGAAGAGGCTTATTTGGCGGCGGACAGAAAGGAATTGGAAATGCTGAGAATACTAATGCCCCAAAATTACTTATTGACAACTCAACTGGCAAAGCACCTTTCGTTGATGCTACTGGACACCGAAGTTCTCAATTGTTTGGTAGTATTGCTTGGGACCCATTTCAGACAGGTGGGATGGGAACGCCAGAACACCAGAGAGTAACTGTTGGTGATGTCCACAGAGCGCACTTAGGAATACTTTACATAGATGAAGTGAAGAATCTGAATCCAGCGGAAGCGATAACTTTACTGACTGTTCTTGAAGATGGACAATTACCAGTTTCAATGAGGGGTTCAGTAAGTGGTGGTGATACTGCGGCAATGGCTGTAGCAACAGAACCAATTCCATGTATGAATTTCTTGATAGCCGCTGGAAACTTAGACAGTTTGCCAATGATTCATCCAGCACTATTGGACCGCATTCACGGCTATGGTAAGATGGTTTATATGAGCAACGATATGCCTAACACACCAGAGAATCGCAGAAAATATGTGCAATTTATTTCTCAGGAAGTAAAACGATTCCATCTATTGCCTCTCAGTAGGGACGCTTGCATAGCGGTGATTGAGGAAGCAATCAGAAAAAGTGGAAAAAATAATATGATAACGTGTAAGTTTAGACCTATGATTGGCACGATAAAGACGGCAAGTGTTCTAGCTCAAAATGAAGGGGTAAAAATAGTTGAGAGAAAACATGTTAATGAAGCATTAAATGAACATTGCAAATCAATTGCTCTACAAGTTATGGAGAAACACATTGAGAACCAGACTGTATATAATATATTGATTGACCCAACAGAAAAACCAAAAGTAGGACAAATTCACGGTTTAGCTGTAAACACAATAAATGCAGAAGGAACAGATATGGTAGGTTCAGTCTTGACAATTCGAGCGTCCTGTTTGCAAAAAACTGGTCCAAAATCTCTTGGGTACTTTACCGTTACAGGCGTTGCAACAAAAGATTCGTCTTACGTTCAGCATTCTATTGCAAAGGTTCGGCACGTTATTCTTCAACTATATGGTATTGATGTAGAACAAGAGTGCTATACACACGTTGACTTCGCTCAGGAACATGGCGTTGAAGGTCCAAGTGCTGGAATAACTATGACTTTGGCTTTGGCTTCAGTCTTACTCCAAAAGAAAATACGACAAGATGTAGCGGTCACGGGTGAAATAAATATAGCAAGCGATAATTTGAAAGCTGGTGAATCTGGAATAGTAGTTACTCCTATTGGCGGGGCACATGAGAAAATCTTGGCGGCTCAGAGAATGGGCTTCAAGAAGGTCTGTATTCCAATGCGGAACTATGAAAAGAATATTAACCCATCCGACTATACGATAAAAGTCGTTGGATGCCGAACGATACAGGATTACATACGGGAGTGTTTCGTATAATGAAAGTGCTCGTAATAGATGCTCATCCAGATGATAGTGAATCTGCGGCTGGCGGTTCAATCACAAGATTTATTCGTGAAGGGCACATAGTTTCAACAGTCTATTTTGCACCATGTAACGAGGACCCGTTAAACAAAGGACATCTTTCGGACCACGAACGAGTATGCAAAAAATTAGGAATTGCCGAAGTAATCGAGTATCGATACCCGCGCGACAGACTTGAGGAACACAAACAAGACATCAGAAACGACATGTGGATACTTAGAGAGAAAATCAAACCAGATTTGGTGTTGTGTCCAAGCATTCATGACTTTCATCAGGACCACAGAACAATTGCTGAATGTTGCATTACAATCTTTAGAGATTCCTCAACTGTTATTGCTTATGAGATTCTTCGAAGTTCTACACCAGATTTCAAACCAAACTATTTCATAATTCTTAAACCCGAAGATGTCAAAAAGAAACTCGATGCTCTGGATTTATATCTTACTCAGGCAAAGGTTAGACCTTATGCTACAAGCAGAGCAAAATATGAGGCTCAGACTAGAATGCGCGGAGTTCAAGTAAAGACTGATTTTGCAGAAGCATTTGAACTTGTCTGGGGGAGATTAGATTGAGCAGAGTTTTCTGGCTTCTTCATGGCGAATACGACAATTTTAAATATAACGCCAATGTTGGCGATACAGCAATTAACCAGATGATAAAAAAGTGGCTTGAAAAATATTTCCCAAATTACGTGCATTATTATGCCTATGGTGCACAAGTAGAAAACATTTTGAAAGAAATCAAGAAAGAAGACATAGTTCTGATGCATGAATATAACGTTGCGTGGGACTACACTTCATGGCTTCAAAAATTCATAACCAGAATATATGAGCGGTTGAAGATTTCTGGAAGCAGAATCGTTCAGTTGCCGTCAACTGTATGTTGGGTAAATCCAAACGACAAAATTCTGTTTGACAATCCAAACCTTCTCTTTCTTGTTCGTGACCCCGTTAGTCTTCAAATTGCGAAAGAAAACTTTAACTGTGAATCTGAACTTATGCCAGATTTTGCCTATTATTTACAATCCGAAGTGCTACCAAAAAGTGTCGGACGAGAAAAAGTCTGCATGATTTTACGCTCTCTCGCTCTACTTGGTGCTGACCAACAGAATTTAAGTGTGGATGAAAGCAACGAAATAATCAGAGTGACAAAAGATACCCATCTTTTAAAAACACTTACATATGATTTGAACACAACTTTTCGAACTAACACAATAGAATGTGCAAAAAACTTCGGGAACTATGAAGTAATAATGACTGACAGATTTCACGGTGTAGTTTTTTCTGCATTAACAAATACTCCTTGTATTGCAGTTACTTATGGTTGTAAAATTCCACATAAATTGCTTCAACAAGAATTTTTCCCTTCTCTAAAATGCATTTATGACAATAACGAGATTCACGACGCTCTCCAAGAAGTTCTTTCCAAGCCAGTAGTAGTTAAAGATACAACCGACTATTTTGTTTCTCTTGCACAGAGAATAAAGGGATGGGAACCCCATAAAGGCGATTAAAATGACGAAAGTAGTTTTGATAACTGGTGGAACTCAAGGTATAGGTAAAGGCATAGCTATGGCGTTTGCTAAACGGGGCGTGTCAATTGTTCTTAATTATCATTCTAACGATGAGGAAGCCCAGAAAGCCAGAGAAGAAATTTACAATGCTACGAAAATTCATGTAGAACTTTACAAGGCTGACATTTCAAATGAGGAACAAGTTAAAAAGATGATTATTACAATTAAGGAATGGTTCGGTCAAATAGATGTTCTCGTGAATAATGCTGGTATTTTCAAAGATGCGGTAAGTTGGAAAATGGATAAAGAAACTTGGGATTCGGTATTGGCTACAAATCTTACTGGCACATTTTTGTGCACAAAATATGTTTTGCCACTTATGCGGGAACGGGGGTTTGGACGAATAATAAACGTATCATCTATAGTGGGACAAACTGGCGTGTTTGGAGCAAGTAACTATGCGGCTTCAAAAGCTGGTCTAATAGGGTTCACTAAATCAGTTGCAAAAGAAGTTGCTATCAAAGGAATAACCGTGAATTGTATTGCTCTAGGTTATATAAATGCTGGAATGAATCTAAGATTGCCAGACGATATGCGGGATAAAATTAAGGAATTTATTCCTATGAAGCGATTTGGCACGGTAGAAGAGGTTGCAGAAACCGTAATCTTTTTAAGTTCGAAATTTGCTAGTTATATTACTGGTGAAGTTATCAACATAAATGGTGGTCTATATTGATTCATCCAACCGTTAAGATAGGAAAAAACGTCAAGATAGTTTCGGCAGACGTTACAATTGGCGAAGGTACAGAGATAGGAGACAATACGACAATTATTGCTTACGAAAAATTGGTTATAGGGAAATTCTGCAAGATTCGTCCAAACGCAAAATTTAAGGCGCGTTCAATCGAGATTGGCGATTACTTCTATTCAGACGACAATCCGCGTTCGTTGATAGTCGGCGGTGGTGGTGCAGATAGACCAACCGCAACACTTAAAATAGGTGACAGGTGTGTGATTCATGATAGCTTTATTAATGTCTTTATGCCTGTAAAGATTGGTGATGACGTAGGGCTAAGTTCTAACTCAGACATTCTCACTCATGGATTTTGGGCTTCAGTTCTCGATGGCTATAAAGGGAAATTTGGTCCTGTAACAATCAAGAGTGGGTCCATTATTGGCTACCGAGCAATAATAATGCCAAACGTGACAATTGGCGAACACGCAAGCGTAGGCGCGGGGGCAATCGTAACTAAAGATGTTCCAGACTTTGCTATCGTTGCTGGCGTTCCCGCAAAGATTATCTCTCAAGGTCCGCCAACTAAACCAACACGAGAAGAAAAGAATAATATATGTTGGCAGATTATGATGCAATACGCTAATTTGCTCGAAGACAAAGTTGACAATGTTAAAATTGTAAATGAAAACGGATTTCTGAAAATCACAGGATTTTATAAAGAACCATTCGAAATAAGATATGACAACTGTATGGTCGTGGTAGAACATGGGAAGAATTTTATAGCAATAGACCTTATCTTTCTTGGTGTCTGTGGCGAAGATAGTGAAATCTCTGACGATTTACGCGACTTCTTGAGACATTATGGAATTAGGATATTTTCTGCTCGATGGTTCAAGTCTATAGATTCTAAAATTAAGCGGAGATTAAGCACATGACAAAGAAACTTTGTATCATTGCATGGTTTGATTGTCGAGATTATTTCCAATGGTTTGTTGCTTTGAATAAATATGCGTCAAAATTCGATATTATGGTGTCGTCAATAAACGCTTCACCAGTACATAGGAAGGTTTATAGCGATTTTGTGCACGACCCATATTGGAACTCTTTAAAAGAAGCTGATTATATTTTTGCTTATGCAACAAGACGCTCATCAAGAAATGAGCCATCAGGTATTAGTTGGTGGAGTTTGCCAATTTTTGCAAAACCATTTATGAAACCCGACGCTAAAATGCTTGCCCAATGGGACGATGAATGGTTATGGTTGTTTAATCCTAATGGGTCTTGGTGGGATTTGAAATTAATGCCAAACCCAGACAATCATGGCGGACCAGAACAATTTTTCAAAGATACAAAAATACTCGAAATTCCAGACGGAATTATTAAGGTGACAGATAACCCGTCGTTTGAAAAGTACACTACAAAACCAGTATTCAAAATATTATTGCCTCATCTTTTTAGATACGGTGTAGATAAATATAATGAAATCCATAAAGGAAAAAATCTGGCAATAATGTATCATTCTACTAAAAGTCACAATATTCATTCAGTTCTTGAAAATGTTATAAGACCTAAGAATTATGCTGTGACAGTATTTAATGGTAGTATTAGACAATCAGATGTTGATGCTTTTCGTGCGCGAGAAAAACTTCCAGTTAATAGCGAAGTATATATACGAATGGAATATGTAGCGTACACGGATTTGCTTTGGAGAAAATGCGATGTAGGTCTGGATAATAGTGATGGTTATGGCGGATGGTCAAGATTTGGTATGGAATGTGCAATAAGTTGTGTACCATGTGTCGGCTCAAGTAACTCTGTTCATGATATATTTCCAGAACTTTATACAGAGGTAAATGATTTTGCCAAACAGATTGAACTTATAGAGCGGCTTCGAACAGACCCAAAATTCTACCATGAAATGGTTGTAGCTGGACGTAAGCGGCTTTTAGATTTGCTTGATGATGAGAAATTGTGTAGGATATTTCTTGATTGTTTCGAGAAAGTTGGTTTATCAAAAAGCAAAGTTTTATTAGAACATTTTCAACCAGAAGACACACACTATCATCCAGATATACACCAAGCTCGTCCGCATCCATAAGGTGATGTTATGAATATCTCAATTGAGCAGATACGTGACGATTTTGATAAATATTATAGTAACAGAAAGAAAGCATTTGAGAAAGTTGATGAGTTAGTGAAAGATATATCCGAACACGGTTTGAAAACCCCAGTAACAGTTCATAAAATAGGGAATAATTTTTATGAAGTTGTAGAGGGTGTTCATAGATTACGGGCATTAAAGAGACTAGGTTGGAAGGAAGTGCCCTGTAAAATTGTAATGTATGGACCGCACAATGGTCCATGTCCTACGGAGACAGATAGATGAAAATAATTGCTGTAATACTGGTTTACAATTGTGGAGATGTTCTTCTTAATACTTTGAAAAGTATTGATGGTAAAGTTGACGAAATCCATTGCTATGATACTTGTTGGTTAATATCCCCGAAAACTTTACACTCTTCTGACAATACTAAAACCGTCATCGAAAATTTCTCTATTACTTCAAAAACAAAAGCAGATTATACCGAATTACCTTCTCCAATGAGCGAAGGTCATGCAAGAACCGCTTCTATAAAAAACATAAATGATGGAGATTGGGTTTTTGTTATTGACTCTGATGAAGTAGTAACAGTATGGGGTGACGATATTCGTTCCATTCTTGAGACAAGTAATGAAAAAGGATATTTTTGGTTTATGGAATTTTCTCTTTTTAAACTTTGTAGACTTTTCAAAAAAACAAAAGATATGGGTTACTTTTTCTGTACTGTTATGTCTGGTGGAAAGTCATTGGGGGAGTTGAGAGCAATTAACATCAATATACATCATGATTATAACAAACGAAAACATGAAAAACGCGCGTCAGGGACAGCCCAGAGACCACATCCATAACCTTTATATAGTCGGTTTACTTTATATTTCTTGGTGTCGTTATGCCAGAAGATGATTATTGCCCAGAGGAAGAGGAAGCCGAAGAGAAAGCTATAGGTCCGAAATGTGATGTTTGTGGCAAATCAACTGATAGTTTATATCCCCTTCTCGTGAAACGTGAAAGAAGAGGGATGTATGAGATGGTTCAAATTTATCTTTGTGCTACGCATATTTTAGAAAGGATGGAAGAAG
>Ga0315279_10002605_pt1 | contig 26677 bp, 24 predicted proteins | sample YL17G06_20_MG_FD_203694 | JGI IMG/M metagenome (GOLD analysis project Ga0315279, IMG submission 203694) | Sediment microbial communities from Yellowstone Lake, YNP, Wyoming, USA - YL17G06_20 | ecosystem: Environmental > Aquatic > Freshwater > Lake > Sediment | place: USA: Wyoming | collected... | reverse complement strand
AACGAATATTATAAGTAAGCATTCAGCTGCAGCAGATCATATCGACGACTCTTTTTCCTTTCAATTGATCGAGTATTCACCAGCACCTGAAGCGGTGTTCAAAGCCGTTTTGGAGGGTTGTCTGAAGAAGCGGTGTTTAGGCTTTTCCTACTATTCACCCGCAACGGAAGAAAAAAGTGAAAGAACGGTTGAACCTTATCACCTTTTCAACTACATGGGAACGTGGCATCTCATCGGTTACTGCCGTTTAAGAGAGGAGATCAGAGATTTTGCTTTGAGCAGGATCTCGGAGGCAAAGGTTTTGACCGAGTCCTTTAAAATACCGGCTGATTTTGACTTTAAAAAATATTTTCTTTCGACATTCGGTCTCTATAAAGGGAAAACCACGAAAGAAGTTACCCTGCGGTTTACGCCGGAAAAGTCGAAGTGGATCAAAGACCAGATATGGCATAAAGACCAGAAGGTAAAATACCTTAAAGGCGGCTCTCTCGAATTGAGTTTTCCCGTGTCTGATTTCTCAGAAATAATGAGAGAGATATTGAAACACGGTGATGATGTAGAAGTCATCAAGCCCAAAACCCTCAGAGATTTGATCAAAGCCGAAGCAAAAAATATTTTAAAGATATATTAAAATCCTGCCTCATATTATCATCTCATTTTGTTCGTAACCATCCGAAATTATTAATAAAGACCTCGGACACTCCCTGGGGGACATCATATAGTAAAATGTGTCATGTAGAGAGCTGAGTGCAGAATTAAAGATTCGGTTATCAAGGAGGATATTATGAATAAGGAAGAGTCAATATCTATTAGTAATCAAGATTTGTTAAAGGCCCTGCAGGGGAAGTATCTCTGTGCCCGGAAGCAATTGCAACAGGCCAGAAGCAATAGGCAAAGGAGAAGGCTCAAAGAACATGTCGATGACCTAAAGATGGATTTAGCATGGGCACTTCTTGACTGTGGAGAATATGAGAAAGGGCTGGCCTTATGCATCTCGGTTTGTGGAAGGCAATACAGAGAGAGGAAGTATAATGGTATAGGCAGGGCATTGACAGAAATGAAGCATTACGATGAAGCAAGAAGGATCTTAGAAAAAGGGTTAAAAGAATTCCCAGAATCCTTTGCACTTTGGACAGGCCTTGGGATTTTACATGACATCCTGGGCGATCATTTCGAATCGCTGAAGTGTTTTGAAGCGGCCATAGAGTTTGACCCTACAAAAAATTCGGGTCCCCTTTATAACAAGGCTTTGGCCCTGATGGGCCTGGGATCATATACTGATGCTGCATCAATTATTGACCACCTTATTGAAGAATATCCGGAGGACCCGAAGTATTTTGCAGATAGGGGCAACTGTGCACTGGAGACCGGGTATCCCCGTGAGGCACTTCAATATTATCAAAAAGCTATAGATCTCTTATCTGAATCTCCAGATGCACATACCGGCGTCTGTATTTATGCTGGGTTTTGTTCTGCGTATTTGGGGTTGGGAATGAAGAGAGAGGCAATAGAGATTGCTCTCGAAGGGATCAAAAGATTTCCAGATGAAGATTCAGCATTGTATCACAATGCAGGCGCCGCCTTTTTTGAGATGGGCTGGCGAAAGGAGGCGATGGAAGTCCTCAAAAAGGGAGTAGACAAATTTCCTGAGGATGAAGAGATGAAGAAGTTTCTAAAGGACATTGAGGATGATATGGACGATCCTGATAAAGGTGACAAACCGCCTTTGCTTGGAGCCCTTTTACTCATGGCACTGATCTATAAAAAAATGAGGAAGAAATGACTTTGCTTTAGTCTGTCATTCTGAGCCCATTCGCTTCGCTCAGGGTAAACTCCGCGAAGAATCTGGAATTTATCCAATAACGAACTCACTCTTTTTTACAAACTTTTTGAAGCAAAAACATAGGGGCGGTTCTCCGCGGCCGCCTTTTTGAGAGGCCCGCAGAGTGAATCCTCTACGTTTATTTATCGAATACGGTCACGGATGACGGACACGCTTGCGCGCCGTAGCGCTTCAGCGCGCAGGCACGGAAACGTTATTTTCTAAGTAATGGAGAAGAAAATGAAAAAATCGAATGCGAAGACTAAAGGGGGAAAGATTATCACTTTCACCAACAGATGCAACTTACTAATTGTTGAAGATGAACCATCATTTCGGGATTTTATCGGAAAGATGACCCAGAGTAGGTTTCCCAAGTTGAGAATCCAATCGGCAGAAGATGGTCTCGAGGGTTTTGAGAAAGTTAAGGCATTTAAACCTCGTATCGTTTGGACCTGTGTGAAATTGCCACGTATGAGCGGTCTTGAGTTGATAGAGTTGATTCGGCAAGATCCAGACCGTAAGAACACAAAAATTATTGTATGTACCGGGTGCCACACTATGAAAGATGTGAAAACACGTGTCCTCGAGTTAAAAGTTGATAGATTTTTTCCTAAGCCATTCAAAATTGAGGAGGCTCTATCAGCAATTGCTGCCTGCTTGTCGTAATATTATTCTCACTCCAAAAAACTGGGTCTCTTTTGCTCATGATATTATTTTATGAAAACAGGAAGAAATCAGATTTTGAAAGGAGAAGGGATATGGCAAAGAAAGGAAAGACAAGATTTTTATTCGGACGGGATATGTCTGAGGAAAAGATGCTGGATGCTGTAATAAGGATGGCAAAAGAGTATGGTATTCCGTTTGTGGATAATCGAAAGGAACACGGCATTCCGATTGTGGATAGCAGGAAAAAAGAGAGCCAAAAAGACAGAGGGGAAGGTAAACCCCGTATATCCCTGCCCTAAAGGATGGGGCTTTTCTTTATCCTTAGATTTGAAATTGCCTTCATCCCCAGTGTGAAGATTGGGGCTTTCGGGATTATACGGGGTAAAAAACGGTAATCGCATGAATCGTAATAAACCGGAGGATAAACCTAAAAGCAAGGAAGAGGTCTTTAAAAAGGCCTTCGAGGATATGTGTAAGGGACTCGACAAGTTTGGGCCTAAAGAAATTTTGAATTTAATGGTGGTCCATTCTCACCGGGATGATATCGTCCATCATTTGCTGGTCCAGTTTCCCACGGTGGTCGCCTTGGGCGAATTTTTACGCACTCTACCAGTTCGGAAGGTCAACAAAAGAACTTTGAAACGTCTCCAGAGAAGTGGTTGCATTGTTTGATGGACAAGATGGAATGGAAAATGGGAGGTTTATGGGGAAGGTGAAAAATTTGTCACTTCTGTATGAAATTGGTCAATTTTGAACCAGTCAATTTTTATACTTTCATATAACAAGTCATTTAAAATCAATAAGTTAGTTAATGTTTGTATTCTGGCACAAATAATGCTCATTTTATTATTACAATCATACAGGGGGAATTAAATGCCCCAAAAAAATTATCCAAAATACAAAAAGAGGAAGAATAAGGCTTTAAGTAGTGTGTTTACGAAGGGAGAAAAAGGATTCTTGAAAGATACATATGCCATCATCGATGATGATTCAACAAATCCTGACCCAGACCTTAAATTAACAAAGAAAGAAAAAGATAAATTTAAAAAGCTTGTGAGGGAAGTTGTTAGAGGCGAGAGGTAAAAATAATAAGGTAATTTTAAAGGGCAACGGCCTGAATGAAGCGAGGGTTACACAAAGAAAAACGGATGGAAAGGAGATTAGATGAGTCTGTGGCTTGGTAGTTTATCGAATTCTTTATCGGGTTACGACGGAGGGTATGATGGACCGACCGAAATTGTGAAGCCTGCAATCATTTTTGCCCATCTTGCCATGCCGGTACCTCGTTCTTGGTGGGAGCGCTGCTTGCAACGGGGAAAGCCGCGAGAAGATCATGTGCAGGTACTGAGTGGTTTATTCGATGAGTTGAAGGAATTCCCTAAACTAAAAGGACGGATTAGTTATAGTCTCCTCGTAGCAATGGCATTCTTGGATGAGGAGGCCAAGCCTTCCTTTGGTATTCAGCCTAATCAGCAATCCATAGAACAGTATATCGCAGCAGCAGAAAAGGTGCTCTCGGACCGACCCGATGTGAGGAGGTTAGGGAAGGTAGTAACAAAGATGGCAAATACTCTTCCAGAAGCAGAATTACTTCAACCTAAGGTAACGCCAAAGGGTAGAAATGGGAACGGTGATTCAAGCCAGGTGGGAATGCGGTTTTCGAAGCCGGAGGGAAGCAACATGGTAAAGTTTACCTGTCCGAAGTGCAAGATGGAACTGAACGAAGTCCTATATGTGGACGAATCCGTAATGGAGTTCGTTGAGGGCGATGACTACTACATACCCTGGAAATCAATTATGAGTACTACAAAGTGCACCCGGTGCGGTAGCATACTTGAGCAGCACCAGGAAGGAACGAAGGCGAAGATCGCTTGTCCGAACTGCCGGATCAGACTGGATGTAGGCATTGGTGTCATAGAAGCGCTGATGGAATATGATGAGAACGAAGAAGGGTATTTGCATGGTAAAAAGGTCTCAGGCCCAAAAATCACTAGGTGCTTAAATTGTGGCGCCGATCTCAGAGGCATTAATTTCTGAAATTTGCCGTGAGCTACTTCCCCCACGCCGAAGGAGTGAGATGGTCCAAAAAGGATTTAGGTGGATCTTCGCAACCATTGGATTCTTCAGCATCGCAGAAATTCCGAGCATTTGCTAGGACTAAATGGGAAGGAAGCTTTCTAAATGCCAAACTATTCAAATAGTAAATTATCAACTTATGAAGATTGTCCGCAGAAATATAAGCTCAAGTATATTGTCCGCATCAAGCCCTCTGGAGAAGGGATCGAAGCATTTCTTGGTAACAGGGTGCATGAGACTTTTGAAAAGCTATATAAAGAACTTTTATTAACGAAGCTCAACAGTCTTGATGAATTACTTGAATTTTACAATTCCCAGTGGGAAAAGAAGTGGCACGAGAATGTGGTGGTTACAAGAAAAGAGTTTACAGTAGACCATTACCGAAATACTGGAAGAGAAGCGGTAAGCAGTTATTACAAACGCTATTCCCCCTTCAATCAATCCAAGACACTTTCAACTGAATTTCAAATTAACTTTAAAATAAACGATATTACCATAACCGGGAAGATAGACAGACTGAGCCATAATGGGGATGGTTTTTACGAAATACACGATTACAAGACATCTCGCTCCCTGCCCACCCAGAATGAGTTAGATCATGATTGGCAGCTTGGGCTTTATCAAATTGGAGTCCAAGAGAAATTTAGAGATGCCAAAGAAATAAATCTCATCTGGCATTACCTCATTTTTGATAAAGAGTTTAGCTCAACAAGATCAGATGCCCAATTGAAAGATCTCGAAAAAAAGGTCCTCTCTCTTATAAAAGCCATAGAAAAAGAGACAATATTTAACCCTAAAGAGAGCAACCTCTGTGATTGGTGTGAATATTTTGAATACTGTCCAGCAAAACAACATGAAATAAAGGTTGAGGCTTTACCCCCAAACAAATATCTGAAAGACGATGGGGTGACTCTTGTAAACAAGTATGCTTCAATCAAGGGAAAAATAAAGGAACTTAAGGATCAGGAAAAAATACTTAAGGAGGATCTGGACTTGGTGGAGGAGGCCGCAGTAAAGTATGCCAAAAAGGAGGGGATTTCCAAGATAACAGGGAGCGATCATCTTTTGAAGATCGTTGAGAGCGAAGACCTTACGTTTCCGCTAAAAAAAGAAGAAGGACGCAATGAACTTGAAGAATATATTAAGAAAGCAGGGATATGGGAGCAGGTTTCGGACATCAGTCAGTCAAAACTTTCGGAGGTAGTCGAAGATGATACCTTTGATAAAAAAATAATGGATCAACTGTTAAAATTTGGAGAAAGAATACCCAAGACCTCCGTGAGATTGACAAAGAAAAAAGTGGAAGATGAGTGATTGTATCGAGGCTTGGAATTTGGAAGAGGTATTAACAAACCTGGAAGCCATACAATTTCTTTATGCTGTGGGGTTAAGGAATTCGATGAAGATTGAAAAATAAATCTTATTTGAAGGGATTATTTCTTAGGGGAATTTTATGTGGTTATTTACAACTATTGGTTTTTTCAGCATTGTCCAAAAGCGGGGTAATTCATTTCTTACTGTTCGGGCGAGGGTCGCATCCGATCTTAATAGGCTTCGTGAAAAGTACATGCCGGAATTGTCGGGGACAATTAAGGGGCAGGGTTCAGACTATCCTTACCGTGCGACCATAAGTCATGAAGATTTCGCGCAAGGAATGGAGAAGATCGTAAAGGCCATCCACTATGGTAACTTCAAAGCTGAGGTGGAAGCAAAAATGGGAAGTAAGCGAGAAACAATATATCATGAGGTCTGGAGCTCACTTCTGGAACTTGAAAAGGAAAGAGAATGAAAGAGAAAGCTTACGGGGGAGTCATTATCAACGATCAAGGGAAAATTCTTCTCAGAGAACCGAAAGGACATTTTGATGGTTATGTCTGGACATTTCCCAAAGGGAGGCAAAGTCCTGGTGAGACCTCGGAAGAGACGGCACTTAGAGAAGTTCTTGAAGAAACTGGAATTAAAACAGAGATTAAGGAGCGTTTACCAGGTGTTTATGAAGGTGGAACTACTGAAAACATTTATTTCCTTATGTCGTTTGTCGAGGATACAGGAAGATTTGATAAAGAGACACAATCTGTCCGATGGGTGAATCCAGAAGAGGCCAAGGATCTGATCTCGATGACCACCAATCAAACTGGACGCAAACGGGATCTTAGAGTCCTTGAAGAAGCTCTGAGACTAATTTGAGATTTGGTTATCTAAAGGAACAAAGTCATGAATCTTACAAAAGAAGCAAAAGAGATTATACGGACATTGGAAGAAAACAACTTTTATGCGGAGTGTCCATGTTGCGGGGAGCCAATTTTATTGAAAGATGCGGGGTTGTTCTACCTTGATGATTTTTCGCCCAACGCAGAGAAGCTATACCAGCAGAAGCTTGCTGAATGCAAGATCCGGGAAAAGGAACTTCGAGAAAAAAGAAAGAAAATTTCCCTCAAATCTAAAATTAGCACCAAAGCCATTAACATTGGGTTCATTCTTGAAAGAATTGCGCCTGCGATGAAAGGATTCCTTTTTGACCACAACGATTGCCGGTCTTTATTTGACCCCATTGACTACCTGATCTTCGAAGGGTTGAATAAGAAAAACTCTGTAAGCAAAATACTATTCGTTGAGATTAAGACAGGAGGGGCCATTCTTACTAAAAAGGAGAAGGAGATCCGCAAGCTTGTTGAGGGGAAACAGGTTGTTTGGGAAACTTATAAAAAGGGGGCGAAGGGATGAAATCTGATGTTATCAAGTTATTCACGTTACATCGTCAAATTTTCGGGGTTTGTCCAAAGTGCCAGGATTTATTTCGCCTGAGCGATTGCAAGATTTTTATAAAAAAGAAGCCTGTTCTTGACTGGATGGATAAGGTTAGCTCGGAAAAAGAAAGATTAGATAAGGTCGAAGAAAAGCTTGAAGAGAAGAAAGCCGATTTACAGAGAAAAGCACAAGAGAAAGGTCGCATAAGTGCTCAACTGGCTGTGAAGAAAATTGATCCTATCTTCACACCTCGCAAACTCAATCCCGATGATGCAAAGGTTATATTTCATCCCATCGATTACATTGTCTTCAATGGAATGAAAGCCCCGGAGCCAATTAAGAATATAATCCTTCTCGATAGGGAGGAAAAAGGAACGGATCATCGAGTCCTCCAGAAGAGCATTGAAAAAGTTGTCGAACGCGAAAACTACGAATGGCAAACCTTAAGGGTTCTGGAAGATGGGAAAATCAAGGTGGAGTGATAAGGAGAAACCCCGAGATTGGGGGTGAGTTTATTTAGATATTGCATTTTTTTCTGAATTCTGATATTCTGAATTCAGAAAATATAATTTGGAGGAAAAGAGGTAAAAGATGAGACCATTTACAGCAGAAGTCAAGTCCCGCGGTCAGGTAACCATCCCCAAAAAAATAAGGGTGACGAGTCATCTTGAGGAAGGGCAGGTCGTTTCCATCATCCCGGTAGGGGATTCAGTGATTATCACCCCTAAAAGGCTTGAACTGGACGAAGCAAGAAGAGAGATGAAGAAAATCCTTAAGGCATCCGGAGTATCTTTAGAAGATCTTCTGGAAGGGCTCAAAGAGGAACGAGAAAAGGTATATCAAGAGACTTATGGGAAAAAAAGTCGTTAGAGTCTTCCTCGATTCAAATGTGATTCTCTCAGGTCTCCTTTCAGACAAAGGAGCGCCCCGCATCCTACTGGATCTATTAAGCATCGGACCTCCTTTTCTGATCGGTTTAACCGGAAGATATAATTTGATAGAAATGGAAAGAAATATAAAGAATAAGATGCCTGGGATCCTCTCTGTTTATAAAGAATATTTTCCAAAATTAAACCTCAAGATCATCCCATTACCCCCCAAAGGGGAATTAAGAGAATATTTTGGGAAGATTGCCGATAAGGATATCCCGGTCCTTGTTTCAGCCCTCCGGGGTAAAGTGGATTTTTTGATAACAGGAGATAAACAGCACTTTGGAAAAATGAAGGAACTCGATAAATATCCATTTCATGTCGTGACCCCTTCAGAATTTATTGATTCTGTTCTCCCTGAGATTCTAAAAGGACTCGAAGAAAAAGAATGAATGGAGGTTGGTTATCCTTACGCGTTACGGTTGAGATGATTGTCATCTCGTTGTTTTTTTGATATAGTGGGGCAAATTCCGGTGGGGGCAAATTTCTGGAAGGAAAAAATAAATGTGAGAATTCAACAACGGCCCCTCCGTATTCACCCCCGTATATTTGAGATTGATAATTGCTGTAACAATATGAGAGGTGAAATAAAATGAAGATCACGCCTAGTCAATTAACGATTGCACAACTGTTAAGCAGTAAAAATGAACAGTTCTTTATTCCTGCCTATCAAAGACGTTATGCGTGGGGGAATAAGCAGCTTTTAGACCTATTTGTAGATATTCATTTGCTTGATAAGAACGATTCACATTTTTTAGGGACGATTTTGTTACTTACAGAATCGCATAAAGCAAATATTAACATGCTGGAGGTTGTTGACGGGCAACAAAGGATAATATCACTATCTCTCTTAATGGAAGCCATTAAAGATAGATTTGCAGAGTTGGACAGGGAAGATATTGTGAATGAAATAGAAGTATATCTTTATTGCCAAGGGATAGATCGTAAAAGACAAAATAAAATTGTTTTAGGTGATCTTGACGAACCGGATTATTCAAAGGTGCTCAAGTTAAAAAATGAAACGGATATAATTGCTGAATCAGAAATAAAGAACAAAAAACTTCTGAATGCTTATATTGAATCTAAAAAATGGGTCACAAAATATGATTTCGATCAGCTTAATGAATATTATTTTAAGCTAATAAATAATGCAATAGTAGTCCGTCTGGATACAGAGAAAGCAAAAGATGCCTATAAGTTATTTGAAACTATAAACAATAGAGGATTGGAGCTCAGCCCGACAGACATTATCAAAAACTACCTGCTAGGGCACGCCTCAACAGTTAGTGAGAAGGTCTTGAAAGAGGTTAGAGAATCTTGGAAGAGTGTGATTGTAAGTTTAGATGGTATTGATACGGATGATTTTTTTAGGCAATATTTGATGGGAATATTGCAGAGAAAGGTAACCTTCTCAAAATTAAGTTCTGAATTCAAAAAGCATTATTTAACTACTGTAAAAGAAGCCGTTTCTTTACCCGAATATCGTTTTCTTAATGAATTCAAGAAATACGAGAATGGAGAGGAAAATCATGGTGACGAAAATAGCGAATCCGAGCCAACAAGCGACGAGCAAAAGATTATCTCTCCTAAGGCAACTAATAGAATATCAATAATAGACTTTGCTAAATCTCTGAAAAAAGCAGCAGATATATACGGAAAAATAATCAATAGAACATTCGATAACAAAAACATTAATCAACATATTTATAACTTGCAAAGAATAGAATCTACACCCGCTTATACTTTCCTTCTAAACTTATTTCAACAAAACATCGACGATAAAACAGCAATCAAAATATTGAAATTAATTGAATCTTTTATGCTGAGAAGACATATCTGCGAATATAGGACGGCGGAACTTGATGATATTTTCTCCAAGCTTACTAATTACTGCAGAGAGAACACTGTAAATGAAATGAAGAATCAACTGACCAAGCACTTTCCTAAAAATGGGGAGTTTGAAGAAAAATTTGCAACACATAGCTTTAAGGGCAACGAAGACAGGGCTAAATATGTGTTAGAACAATTTGAATATAATATGATAGGCGACCAAGGAGAATACGTTATTAATTCTGGCAATGAGGTGCACCTGGAACACATCATCCCTCAAACAATCGATAGTAAAAAAGCACGTAAAGAATATGGCGATTGGGTTAGTTATCTTGGGAGTGAGGCATTAACGAAACATGCACAGTATGTAGATAGGATCGGTAACTATACATTGCTTGGGCAAAAATTGAACATCAAAGCATCAAATAATCCCTTTAGAGCTAAGAAAAAGGAATACAAAAAATCAAACATTCAACTGACGCTAGATATTGCAGCTAATTTTTCAAGATTTAAATTCAAACAGGTGGAAATGCGAGCGGTTAATTTTGTAAAAATTGCAGTAAAAATTTGGAACTTGTGAATTTTATAAAGAAAAGAATTTCTGGGTTTAAGGTTGGCGGCCAGTGGCGATTTAGCAAGGATAATATTGACCAGTGGTCTGAATCGTATCCTTTTTTAAGGGAAGGCCTCGTATAAAAAATAAAGCTTGTTAACTGAATATCACGCAAAATATTTCGCGCATGAGTTACTGCGTTCATCAACAAAAGTAAGAAGGATTCATTACACCTTTTGGTTCTGACAAAGGCGGGAGGCAATTCAATAAAACCATGAATAATCTATCCAAAGAAATTCTAAATTAGTTTGTCACATTTTACGGAACGCGGTTTAATTTAAGGCGCCTTATTAATTACCTCGTAACCAATGAGAAGCCATATAGAACCTATTTACAAATTATTCGATGAAGATTCCCGCCTTACTAATGGAAACCTGCAGATCATAGCCTGCGCAGGGGCTGGCAAGACTGAATTTATTTCAGCAAGAGTTGCTTACCTGATTGCAAAAGACATGGCGAAACCCGAGAACATTGTCGCCTTTACCTTCACGGAGAGGGCTGCAAAAGAGCTTAAATTTCGGATAAGGAGTAAAATTCGAGAATTCATCGGGCACCAGCCTGACCTTGGCGATTTGTATGTCGGAACAATCCACAGTTTCTGTTTTGAATTGCTCAAAGAGTTTGTTCCTGGCTACAGAGCTTACGATGTGCTGGATGAGGGAAAACGTTATGCATTCATTAGCTCAATCAGATGGGAATTGGGTTATAAAGATCTTCTTGAATGGTTGGAATCTAAAGCAAGTAAGCCATTCGGAATGACGAGAGAAAGCTGGGTATTGAACACTTTAATACGCGGCTTCGATATAGTCCGCGAAGAAATGTTGAACCCTGAGGACATAGCTGCTTGCGATGGTTTTATTACAGCGAAAGAAAAATATGATGAGGCCCTTCGTGAGAGACGTTTTCTTGACTTTAGCAGCATGATGTCTCTCACCGTCAACCATCTGAGCGATGACAGGAGTATCTTAAATGAGGTCAGAAAAAGGTTCACACACATTACAGTAGACGAGTATCAAGATGTGAACCGCATTCAGGAAAAATTGATCAACCTTCTTGCGGGCAAAAAAGGAAATCTCTGTGTGGTAGGGGATGACGATCAGTCTATCTATCAATGGAGAGGCTCTACGATTGAGAATATCATGACCTTCACAAAACGGTATAAATCTGTCTGCACTCATCATCTTCCTATCAACTATCGTTCAACAGACGACATCATCTCTCTTGGAAACAAGCTCATTTCGATCAACAAATACAGACTTCTCAAATCGATGAAATCTTCTGGTAAGAAAACCGATAGAGGAGATATCTACAAACTTGATTTCTCAACCCAGCAGGAAGAAATAGAATTTATTGTAGATCGAATAAACGGTTTGGTTGGTACTGAGTGGGTTGAAAAGGATGGCAAAAGGAGGGGGCTGGCATACTCAGATATTGCGGTCTTTTTGCGGTCAGTAAAGTATGACAGCAGACCATACATAGACGCATTTGACGAGGCTGGGATTCCCTATGCTGTATCCGGTATTGGAGGACTCTTTGACACCCCGGAAGCAAAAGTAGTTTTCAATTTTCTATCTTATCTGGGCGATTTTGACTCGATTACAGGAAAAGATCTCTATACCGAAACCCGAAACATTTTTTCTTTGCCACCTGAACAACAATTCATCAAAGTAGTAGATGATTTAAAGGATGAACTGAAGACAAAACGGAGGATTTCTTTGCAGGAGTTGTACGGAGAGATCTTAGTTTTGCTCGGAATCACTGATGAAAGGTGGCATGAAGAGGAACATGAAATAGAGATGTACAATCTGGGGAGATTGAGTCAGGCAATATCCGATTACGAAGGGACGAGAACTTATTGTACCTTCAAAGATATAAAGAGGTTTTGTTGGTTTATTATACATTACGCCGAAGGGGCCTATGATGCAGGAGCCGGAGAAGACCCAACTCTCCTTATCAACGCTGTTCAGGTAATGACTCTCCATGCTACTAAGGGGTTGGGTTTCCCTGTTGTTTTCATGCCTTTCTGCGTAGAGAGAGCAAATCGGGCGACAGATTCAGGTTTCTTAAATCCTAAGAGATTTGATTTTACAAGATACCAAGGCAGTCCGGAAGATGAACGGCGTCTCTTCTATGTTGGCATGACCCGTTCAAAAAAATTCCTTTTCATTACCACTTCACGGGATCCGGCACCTTACAAGAAAAGGAAGAAGGTTCCATCCCCCTTCTTCAAAGAGTTTAACGATAAATTCTGTATCACAGATCCTATTCCGGATTCCGTTAAAAGAAGAAAGCTGCCACCCCAGCCGTCGGTAGAGGATTACCAGTTTCCTACCAGTTATTCAGAGTTGAGCGACTATATTCGGTGTGAATACGACTATAAGATGCGGTACATTTATGGATTTAATCCTATCCTTGTTCAGGCCTTGGGTTATGGCAGACAGGTTCACAACATCCTCAATCTCCTGCACAAAATTGCACAGAGTACTGGGAAAATTCCATCTGAAGAGCACGCCGCCGAATTGCTCCAACAACATTTTTATTTACGTTACGCAGCAGAGGAACAAGAGGAAACATTAAAAAGGAGTGCCCTCAGGAGCCTACTGCGATATCTGGGGATGTGGCGGGAAGATTTTACTCTTTCTGTAAAGACAGAACGCTCTTTCGAGATGGATGTAGAAAACGCACTGCTCACTGGAACAATCGATCTTCTAAAGCGTGACGGTGTGGATGATAATATTTTGGAAATCATTGACTTTAAGACGGGTAATGAAAAGCGATTAGATGAAGAGCTAAACCTGCAGGTCCAGCTTTATACGGTTGCCGCAAGGAATGCTCTTAATCTTAATGTGGAGAAAGCATACATTCATTTTCTCGATGAGAAGAAACAGGCAAGGGTTGAAATCATGACTACACCGAAACAACTTAACCTTGCTATGCGAACGGTAGCGGATGCGATAAGCGGTATAACGAATCGCCGTTTTAATAGAAACCCTCGGAATGCAAAAATGTGTGCTGGGTGTGACTGGAAAAGCCTATGCCCGAAAAAGAAAAAATAAAACCTTCTTATTTAGGACACTGGAACCGTCTCCGGCAAAGGTTTAAGCAAGCCGGCTTTGAGGGCTTCCACGACTATGAGATGATTGAGCTCCTCCTGACCTATGTGATACACGGTAAGGATACAAAACCGTATGCAAAGGCTTTAATAGAAAAATTTGGGTCCTTATCGAATATCCTTGATGCCCGGCCAGAGGAGATCCAAGAAGTAACGGGAATAGGCCCGGAAAGTGCATTATTTTTCAAGACATTAAGAGAAACTGTGAGTAAGTATTTGAAAGACAAAGCATTTGAAGGAAAGTTTTTTTTGAACATTTCAGACCTTGTTGATTATCTCAAGTCTCAATTGGGAGGGAAACAGAATGAAGTGGTTCACGTCCTTTATCTGAATAGCAAGAATGAGCTTCTCCATGCAGAGAATCTTGGGGAAGGGACAGTTTCTGAGGCAATAGCTTTTCCACGCAGGATTGTTGAAGAAGCATTGCGACGGAATGCAACTTCTGTGATTTTGGCACACAATCATCCCGGTGGATTAGCTACGCCTTCTGATACTGACACTTCACTCACTTCGGCAGTTAAAAAAGCACTCAAAACAGTTGAAATAACTCTCCAAGAACACATCATTATTTCTGGCGACGGGTATTACAGCTATAGGACAAATGGTTTTTTTGATGAAGGTTAGCTCAGAAAAAGGAAGAGATGAGGGATAAATGTATGGCCAATGAAAACAAAAACATTCCTATGGGACTTTATTGGCAGGGGAAAAAGACAGAGATTGAAAGGGTTGCTTTGCCTTTCCAGACGATTGAAACGGTGAACGAAAGCAGGGCTACAAGGGAAAAGGAGAAAAAAGTCGGTCGTGATATTTTTCAGGTAACGTCTGGTGGTAATTGGTACAACCGACTCATTTGGGGCGACAATAAGTACATCATGGCATCACTTCTTGAAGAGTTTGCCGGAAAGATTGATCTTATTTACATTGACCCGCCCTTTGCAACTGGTGCGGATTTCAGCGTGAAGATTGAAGTAGGTGATGTAGAGTGGACAAAAGAACCATCTGCCATTGAGGATAAAGCTTATCGAGATACTTGGGGGAAAGGCTTAGATTCGTACCTGCAGATGATGTACGAGCGGCTGGTGTTGATGAGGGAGTTGTTGAGTGAGAAGGGGAGCATTTATGTGCATTGTGATTGGAGGGTAAATAGTTTTTTAAGTATTATTTTAGATGACATTTTTGGAACTGATAATTCAGTAAATGAAATTATATGGCATTATTATAATATTGCACCGAGCAGTAAAAGATTCTTTGCAAAAAATCATGATAATATTTTTTGGTATACAAAAGAAAAAAAAGGGCAAATTTTTAATTTAGAGGAACTAAGAATCCCATATGAAGAAGGAAGTGCATATGCAAAAAAAGGATGGTCAAAAGATTCAAAATATTTACCTAATCCTAAAGGCAAATTAATGGACGATGTATGGAGAATTCCTACTATAAATAATATGGCTACAGAAAGAGTCGGTTATGCAACACAAAAACCCGAAGCCCTGTTGGAACGCATAATCAAAGCCTCTTCGAACGAAAGCGATCTTGTAGCCGACTTTTTCTGTGGCTCTGGCACGACCGGCGCTGTGGCGGAGAAATTGGGACGGCGTTGGATTATGGCAGATTTAAGTCGCTTCGCCATCCATACAACCCGAAAAAGATTACTGGGTATCGAGGGATGCAAACCATTTGTTGTACGGAACCTTGGTAAATATGAGCGCCAGTATTGGCAAGGGTTAACATTCAAAAAGCGCAGTGACGAACAAATCCCGATTTACGAATACATTCAATTTATCCTCGAACTATACAACGCCGAACCCATTTCAGGCATGCTTCATATACATGGTAAAAAAGGGAAACGCCTCGTTCACATTGGTACTGTCGATTCTCCGGTTACACTATCCGAGATTCAAGAAGCTGTTGAAGAGGTTAAGAAGACTGGTCAAAATTCGTTGGATATCTTGGCCTGGGAATGGGAAATGGGTTTACATGATGTCGTTGAAAAGGAAGCCAAAGCAAGCGGTGTTCAATTGCGACTATTCAATATTCCGAGGGATGTAATGGACCCAAAAGCAGTTGAGAAAGGAGAAATCACTTTCTATGAACTCGCTTATTTGGAGGTGGAAGTTTCTCGGAATAAAAACGATCGACTCATCGTGGAATTGAAAGATTTTGCAATTCCCAATCTTGATTTAATTCCTCAAGATGTGCGAGACAAAATAAAAAAATGGTCTGACTACATTGATTACTGGGCAGTTGACTGGGATTGGAATGAAGACACCTTCCATAATATGTGGCAATCATATAGAACCAGACAAAACCGAAAACTGGAATTGAAGTCGGATGGTCATCGATACGAAACGAGAGGACCACATCTCGCCATGGTTAAAGTAATCGACATATTTGGAAATGATACTACAAAAGTAATTGAGGTAAAAACTTAATGGACCGGAAGAAAAAGGCAAAGATTCCTGAAACCACGCCCATTATATCACTTGAACAGAAACTCCCGGAAGTACCCGGTAGAGACCCCTATACATGCCCTGATAAACATCTTGTTAAGGATGGAAAAGGTGGCTATATCGTTGAAACATTCCGGAGACCCAGTAAAACATTGCTTGTGAATCAGATCCGTAAAGAGGTGAATGGCTGGCGGGAAAGTAATTACAAGAAGCCATCCGGAATTTCTGGCACGTCACTGAGGTTACTCGAATGGTGGTTTGATGAGACCCATTATTCAGAAGATGGTAGTGAATTCAAATATTACTTTGCACAGAGAGAGGCAATAGAGGCTATTATTTATCTCTATGAGGTGAAAAAATTGTACGATGCAGCGGAACTGATTTTTAAATATATGGATGAGAAAGCCTATGGTGATGACCTATTCACAACTCGTAAAAAGATTGAAGAGACGACACGGAACACGCGGATACTCTCACGAGTTGTGCCGGAAACAGGTCTTGAGGCTCATCAGGAGCTTCCTCAGCCGGATCACTACCGATATGCTGTAAAAATGGCAACTGGTTCAGGCAAGACCCTCGTAATGGCTATGGCTATTGCCTGGTCGTATTTCCATAAGAAGTATGAAAAGAATTCGCCTTTGAGTAAGACATTTCTCATTATTGCACCCAACGTGATTGTCTTTGAGCGATTAAAAGGAGACTTTGAGAATGGGAAAATTTTCCAGTCGTGGGATTTGATTCCAAACGAATGGAAACATGACTGGCAGATGACATTCATAATGCGTGGTGAAACCCGTAAAACTACAACAGATGGTACGCTTTATCTCACCAACATCCACCAGTTATATGATGGGGGAGGAAATGGCGAAAAACAAGACCCCGTAAATCGACTCCTCGGCCCAAAGCCAAAGGATGCAACCGGCTCATGGGAAGAGGAGATCCTTGAAAGGCTAAAGAAACATAAAGACTTGATCATTATTAATGACGAAGCGCATCATGTCCATGATACAGACCTGGAATGGTATAAGGTTATTTTGAATCTCCAGAGAAACCTTAAAGAGGAATTTTCCACCAATCTCTCGTTGCAGCTCGATTTCTCTGCTACACCAAAGGATCAAAATGGAACTTTTTTCCCCTGGATCATCTGCGATTATCCTTTAGCACAGGCTATTGAAGATCGTATTGTGAAAGCACCTTTGATTGTTCATCAAACTGATAAAGCAGATCCTGAAAAGTATTCAAGAGCAAGTGTTGCATATGCCGAATGGATCAACATAGCCATATCCCGCTGGAAAGAACATTATCAAGCATATGGCAAGAGGGGCGCCAGACCTGTCCTATTCATTATGGCTGAGAATACGAGAGATGCGGATGACGTATATGATTTTCTTTTAACGAAAGATGATTTTAAGGGGAAAGACCGATTGCTCCTTATACATACTGACAAAACAGGTGAAATAACAAAAAAGTCCTTGGAAGATGCACGAAAAGCCGCTCGTTCAATAGACCTGCCAGCCAATAAAATTCGGGCAATAGTGAGCGTTCTCATGCTCAGAGAGGGCTGGGACGTTCGTAATGTTTCAGTAATCTTAGGACTCCGTCCTTTTACGGCAAAAGCGAATATACTTCCAGAACAATCGGTAGGGCGTGGTTTACGTCTCATGAAGAATATAGGTCCGAATTACATTCAGATCGTAGAGATAATCGGCACTCAAAAGTTTGAAGAATTCGTCAAAGAGTTGGAAGTTGAGGGGGTAGGGGTGGCTGTAACCATCGGGGGTGTTTCCCTTGGGAAGTATATTTACCCTGTGAAAATAAAATCTAAATACAACATAGAAATACCTATCCTTACTCCAACCCATACAAGAGAGTTTAAGGGCATTGATGATTCGCTTCTGAAAGGTCTACCCGGCAATCCCAGGGGTCTAACTCTGAAACCAGGCATTATTACTAAAGTTACGCTTGTTGAGACCATTACAGAGAAGAAGGTAGGTCAAAAGGAGGTAACCATAGATACCGGTTTACCAGATTCTAATGAGATCTTAACCCATCTCACAACACGTGTATCCAAGGAAGCGAGGATTGAAGGACAATTTGCTTTAGTTTACCCGATAGTGAAAAAGTATGTAAAAGACATATTCTTTGGCGGGATGGTAGATTTAGAGCACGAAACAATTCGGCGGTTGCTTACCGATGCCAAGAATGTAGCTGAAATCGTAACAACTTTGGCAAAGGTTATTGGTGATAAGAGCATTACGAAAACGATATCAAAATTGAAGTCAGAACCTTTGAGCCTAATCGAATTAGATGGTTTCTGGTGGAAAAGGGACTGGGCAGAACTGGATAAAACAGTCTTCAATATAACCCCGTGCTTCAATGATTTCGAGAAGCACTTTGCAAAATTCCTGGACACAGCGCCGGACATCACAAGATTTGCCAAATTAGCAGAGACTTATACTAAATTTTCAATTGAATATCTGAATCACAAAGGAGCGATCTCCTTTTATTACCCGGATTTTGTGGCTGAACAAAACTTTGGAAAAGGGTCTTTTAAAATGTGGCTGATCGAAACAAAAGGCTGGGAGCTTGTCGATGTTCCATTGAAAGACGCCAGAGCTAAAGATTGGTGCAAAGACGCAACGAAATTGACCGGGGTGAATTGGGAGTATCTAAAGGTAAAACACTTAACCTACATAGGCCTTACTAGTGACTTAAGTACAATGCCAGGAAAATCTTTCGAGGAATTTTTCAAAAGGCTCTCCCAACAGAAAGAGCTAATTTAATAAAAAAAGAATGGTGTCAGGTCTTGAAATGTGAATTATGGGGTCATCCATAAAAAAGTTGGCCCTGGCTCCGATTACTTAACGAAAGCACATGGCTTAATGTATTAAATGGGTAGCGATGGCTACGATGATGCCCAGTGATATTGGGGAGTTTGAAACAGAGGGTGAAAGGACCTTCTACAAATTCCTCGAGGGAGTGGCCAAACCGGATGCGCACTACCTCTGCTGGTATCTTCCGGAAGTCAATGGTAAGGAACCAGATTTTTTATTGTATTCCGATGAGGTGGGCCTTATCATCTTTGAGGTGAAGGACTGGGCCCTTAGGCAGATCGAGGAAGCCACCCCGCATCACTTTCTCCTCCAGATCAAAGGAAAGACTGAATCCAGAAAAAACCCCTTCCAGCAGGCCCATGACTACCTCATTTCGATTAAAGACAAGATCCAGAAGGATGGACACCTCGTCTCGAAAGAGCCAATGTACTTTGGAAAACCTAAGATCCCGCTGAGCTGCGGGGTGGTATTTCCAAACATCAACAAGTATGAATACACAGAAAAGGGTTTAGAAAAGGTCATCGGCATTGAGAAAATCTTTTTCTGGGATGATCTTCATCCCATGTCAGACATCTGCTGCGACTCCACAGGTCAATGCTTCCTGAAAGCCCTCAAGGAAAAATTCCCGCCGTTGTTTCCCTTCAAGATAAACGTGAAGGACTTGAACCACCTGAAGGAAATCATCTTTCCAATTGTCAAAATCGAACTCCCTAAAAGAAGCCGAGAAGACATAAGCGGGGAAGGGATCGAACGGCTGAAAGTCCTGGATAACCACCAGGAGGCCATCGCCCGTAAGTATGACGGAGGGCACCGGATCATTGTGGGTCCGTCAGGGAGCGGCAAGACCCTCATCCTTGTCCATAAAGCCGCCCTCCTCAAGCAGTACAATCCTGCCATCAAGAGCATCCTCTTTGTCTGCTTCAATATCACACTCGTCAATTACATCAAGAGGCTGCTCTCAGATAAGGGAATCGCCTTGGGCGAAGGGGGTGTCGAAGTTTACCATTTCTATCAGCTCTGCTCGAAGATAATGGGGGAAGAAGTTTCTTACGAGAGCGAGGATTCGGAGTATTATAGCCTTGTTGTTCAGGAGACATTATCTAAATTGAAGGGGAAAGAACTCAAATACGACGCCATCCTGATAGATGAGGGGCAGGATTTTTCAGACGACATGTACAGGGTTATTACCTCCATCTTAAACCCTAAAACAAATAACCTTACCATTGCCTTAGACGATCATCAGACCCTCTATGAACACTCCCAAACTTGGAAAGACTTGGGAATTCAAGTCCAGGGCCGTGTCCACAAAATATCCTATGTATACAGAAATACCAACGAAATTGCTGAATTTGCAGCGAAGTTTATTGGGAAAAAAGAGGCTGAACCAAAAGAAGAGCAGCAAGGATTATTCCATGACATCTATGGATTTAATGGACCCAAACCTGAGATGAAGCAATTTAAGAGTATTGAGGAGATGGTTATTTACATTGCAGACAATATTAAAAAACTGGTTGATTCGAAAGAATGCCCCTTTTCCGAAATAGCAATCATTTATGCCGTGAAAACACCCTGGAATATGCTGGATACGCATCTTCCCCAAATGTTTGAAAAGGCCCTGGAGGCGAAGGGAATTCTCTATAAATGGGCCTCGGAGGATTATCGGTCAAAGAGATCGTACGATGTAACGACAAACAGCGTGACGATTTCGACCATCCACAGCGTGAAGGGCCTTGATTATTCCTGTGTGTTTTTGGTTGGATTGGATTTTGTCGGTCCCAAGATAACGGCTTTGGATCAAACAAAAAATCTGGCCTATGTGGGTATCACCCGCGCAAGATATCGATTATTTATCCCCTATGTAAATAAGAATGAATTGATCAACGATTTGTTAAATTGCATATAGAAAGGACATAGAAAGGATAGGGGCCAGGTCTTGCAATCACGCATTTCATTAGACAGAGTAGGGGTCATTAAGGGCCTTATGCCTGAGGGCCTAATAAAAATTTTAGAAAGGAGAATGGCATGCAGAATCAGCAAAGAAGATTTAAGCAAATATTGAAAATCTTTAACCCAAAGATCAATGATTTGTCTATTATTGAAAACAAAAAAGGGTGGCACGAATACCTTGAGAGAGAAGAAGACTTCGTCATTAATCCCAAAGATCTTCAGGCGGCCATCTCTGCTATGCTTGGAGAGGTAAAGAATAAGCCTAAAGGGAATATGTTGTTCCGTTTTTTCCGCAGATATAATTTTACGGTAAAATGGGAGAATAAAACACCTGCTCGCGTGGAGGAAGCCCTGGAACGATTCATTCTTAGAACCAATTCATTAGATGATATTTATAACCAGATACCGATAGGCGGAAAAAAGGAATCCATTGACATTGGTATTGAAGAAGATGATTCTAAGTTCATCTTCGTTGAATTGAAATCGTGGGAAAGTAAAGAGCCACCCCTCTATGCGATTTTGGAGAGCTTGAAAAATTTAGAACTGTATAGGGTGATGCTTCGAGAAAGAGATGAGGGGTCTCAATATAGAGATATTCCCGAATATAAAGATGTGGATTTGATGGTTTTGGCACCTCTTGCCTATTATCAAAAATATGGGCTAATTTACAAGGGACAAGAACAGTATGATAGAGGAATTGGGAGGATGCAGAAATTATTGAATGAAATCAGTAATGCTTTTGATACCAAGATCTCCCTAATGTTTCTACAGTTGGAAAAGCAGAAGTTTTTAGAATGCTGTAATAGTGTGTTTGATAAAAGAAAACCAACTCGTCCAGATGAAAAGACGGTTATCTGGCTTCGGAAATCGGATACAATTCCGGAATTAAAAAGAGACCTATGGAAACCAGTCATTGCTTCGGATTGAAAATTATAAAAAATTTCGTTAGGTCATAATATGAAGATAGTTATCCATCGTGGTGCCCATGAGGTGGGTGGGAGTTGCGTAGAACTTAACTTCAAAGACTCTACGATCCTACTGGATGTTGGTCTTCCACTTGGCTACAATTTCGACGACGATATAGATTCCAGCCTTCCCCAGCCACTTTTCAAAGACCTGAGGCAAGGTACTAAGAAAATAGACGCTGTGATCCTTTCACATGCTCACCTCGACCATTACGGGCTAGCTGGTGTGCTACCTCAGGGAATACCAGTATATTGCGGAAAGGCATCGGTCGAATTGATGGCGTTATCCAAAGAGGTAAGCCCCAAGGGTATCCCCATGTTTAAATCTGAGGCTTTCCAAGATCGAAAAACATTTCAGGTCGGAGATTTTTCAGTAACACCATATCTTATGGACCATTCAGCGTTTGATGCTTATGGCTTTTTAATATCTTCAGGAGGGAAAAGCATTTTCTACACTGGCGATTTTCGTGGCCACGGCAGAAAGTCGAGGCTTTTTAAACTCCTTTTAAAAGATCCACCAAAAGTTGATGTTCTTCTCATGGAAGGTACCATGTTCGGTGAGCGTTCAGAGGAACGGGTAATTTCCGAAGATGAACTTGAAAAAAGATTTGTAAAGGTGATCGACGAAACCTCGGGGATAGTCCTTGTTACCACTGCCGGCCAAAACATAGACCGCTTGGTTACCATCTTCAAAGCTGCTCAGCAGACAAATAGGATGCTGATTTTAGACTTCTACACTGCTGAGGTCCTGGGGAGGCTTAAAAAATACGCACGGTTGCCACAGGCTTCCTGGCCAAGGATCAAGGTTTGTTATCCACAACGAATAGCCGATAGGTTTGAAAGGATTGGTTTAAAGGATATTTTATTAAGACATCGTAAGAATGGAATAAATTGGAAGCGGCTCAATGAAATTAAGGAAAGGGTGGTTATGCTGATCCGGGCCGGATTCCTTTGGGATCTGCGGACCTTTTTAGATCTTAAGGGAGGTACCTGGATTTATTCCATGTGGCATGGATACTTCGATCAAAGCGAATCTCTGAGAAATCTGCGAAATTACCTTAAAGAAAAGGACGTGCGGATTGAGGAACTGCATACCAGTGGCCACGCTACGATCTCCGAATTGACCGATCTGGCCAACGCCTTAAATCCCAAAATGGTCATTCCGATTCATACCTTTCATCCGCAAAAGTTCAAAGATCACTTCTCAAATGTTAGGCTGGTGGATAATGGAGAGGAATTGGATATCTGATATCAGAACCTTGCTCGCTTGCCGAATCTTTTCAGATTGCTCCTGATGCTGAGTTTTATTTAGCACAAGTTCATCTGCAGTTCAACGGAAGGAAAGCGAGGGATATCTTGGGCTTATAGACGTCTTTTTCTGTGCCCCATTTTCTTAATAATTGTTAACAGCAAAATAAGGGACAGAAAGGAATCCTGGGATCCGTCCTCATCTTCATTTTCGATTTCTTGTTCAAGGTTTACCAGACTGCTTTTGACGACTTCTTTTTCTTCGGGATTGCCATAAATCATGGCCTTAGCATTGGCGATTTTCATCTCCTCCAGAGATTCTTTCATCCATCCCAAATCCCGATAACATAACCCGAGATCATGATGAGCAAGAACATCATTCAGATCGGTGGATAAGATAGTCCTCAATTCTTCAATAGCGTCATTTGTCCACTTTAGGGATGCATATGCACTGGCTAAATAGAACCGCGAGTCGTTGTCTGCCGGATTGGCCTTAAGCAATTGGGTGTAAACCTTCACAGCCTCTTCAAACCATCCCAATCTCAAGAAACAGTAGCCAAGTTCACCGAGAATGGCTGCTCTACTCTTCGGTTCTTCTTCCAATTGAAGACAGCGCTGTAATTTGAATACCGCATCTTCAAAATGCTCATGATCCATGGAATGACGTGCCTCCTTCATCAGAACAGAAATAATTTGGTGTGTTTTGTCAGATTTATCCATATTGAGACCTCCTTGATACGTTCGACGGCGCCAAACCCCGATTTTAAAATCGGGGTTGAAAGCGCCGCTCAGTATCAACCCTGAGCATACCCCGGGCTTCAGACCGGGGAGTCGAATGGGTTGATTTACGAACCTATTATAGATCGAAACCTCCCCCAATAAGTGTCCTATGTTTGTTACCCCGATACATCTGACTCGTTTTTGTCCATTCATCCAAAAGCTTGAAGCATCTTTAATTAGATTTAGAGTAAACTTTAAATCCATATAATTACAATAACTTAAGATTATAATTTTGCCTCAAGTTGGGTCTTTTTAAAGGCTTCAGAGTCAGGTCTTGCGATCAAACATTTCCAAAAAGATAATGGTGAACATCATAACACTTGATGTCGTCCATAAAAAAGTTGGCCCTGCCACTAAACAGCATAGAGCATAGCGCAAAGCGCACAGCGAAAGAGAAGAAAGCTCAAACAAAGACCGTGACGCTTGACTGAATTTTGTAGTCAAAGATTCCAAACCCTCTGACTGAATTTTTCAGTCAAGTGTGGCAGGGTTCAAACCTCAAATCTAGGCTGTAACGCCTGACTGGCCGGCATGGTGCGCTGTCGAGCCCACAATATGAGATGATATTTACCCCGTTAGAAATAATGCCCCGCTCGGTTTCGAGTCGTAACGACTGGAATTTCTAACGGGGTGAACCTCTCCGGGAAGCACCATTTCAGGTGCTTCCATCTTTCAGTAAACATTTTCTAAAAACGCTCCTTCACTCAAAGAAGGGCCTGACCGATTCATCTTACCAGCAAATTATAAATTGGTTGACATTGTAATATAAAAGGGTTACGGTTGTAATACAAAAATATTACAAACCTTATGGACATCTCCAAAATATTTAAGTCGAAAACTCGAAAAGAATTATTCAGGCTGTATTTTACCAATCCGGATCATGAGTATTACCTCCGGGAGTTGGAGCGTATTCTCAATATCCCTGTGAGCATGATTCGAAAAGAACTTAATCGCCTGGAAGAAGACGGCATTTTTCTATCCAGTAGAAAGGGCAATTCGACTTATTATCTTCTTGATAAGTCCTATCCCTTATTTGATGAATTGAAGAGTATTGTGTTTAAAACGGTTGGCGTTCAAGGTTTACTGAAAGAAATGCTGAGCAAAACGAAGGGGATCGAGGTTGCCTTCATCTACGGCTCTTGTGCAAAACATGAAGAGACTGCAAAAAGCGATATTGATCTGCTCATTATAGGAAAGTTCGATGACTCCAGACTATTGAGGGAAATCGGGAAACTGGAGGGGGTGCTAAAAAGGGAGATCAATTATAGTATATTCAAAAGAGACGAATTGAAAAAGAAAATGAAAGAGAAGGATCCGTTTATTATAGATCTTCTTAAAAATCCAAAGATATTTCTTATCGGAGACCAAAATGACTTATGAGAAGTTCTTGGAAGAATCTCTATCCAAAGGATTATTGAGAAGACAGAAATCTGATTTAAGAACAGTTGAAAAATTGGTTTTGCGGGCCTACAAAGATTTGAAAACGGCAAAAGCTAATTTAGATATTGATGAGGGGATTGCTTATACCGTGGCTTATCTAGCTATGTTACATGCGGCGAGGGCATTTATTTTATTGAAGGGGCTCAGGCCAGCGGATGGATATCAGCATAAAACAGTTGTTGAGTTTATGTCCCATTTCTTGGGTAAAGAATTTGGAGGGATGGTAGAACAGTTTGACCGAATGCGGAGGAAACGAAATATTTTTACCTACGAGGTTGATATTTCAATCTCAAAATCAGAAGCGTCGAATGCCTTGGACAAGGCAACAAAGTTTGTGGATTTAATGAAATCGATCATTCAAAAAGAAAACCCTCAAATGGAATTCAAATTTTAAAGGAAAATTCAGGATGGTGTCATCCATAAAAAAGTTTGGCATTCCAATTCGGAATTCGGATTGCGGAATGCGGAATTAGCTCAAAGCTGAAGGCTCAAAAGAAGACCAAAGCGCCTGACTGAATTTTTCAGTCAAGTGTGGCAGGGTTCAAAGCTCACATCTAGACCGTGGGACTTGACTGAATTTTGTAGTCAAAGATTCCAAACCCTCTGACTGGTCGACAAGGGGTGCTGCAGAGGGTACCCGCCACCTGGTCTTAAAGGCGCGGGATAGATTTGGAGGAAGATGATAATTGTGGAGATTGGGTATACCGTTTCTCCCCAAAAGAAGATATGGAGTTCAGTATCATTTCGTGCTATCCTATTTGATAGATGTGGAGGTAAGTATGAAGACTCTAGACCGAATCACTTTCAATCAAGAAGTCATGGGCGGCAAGCCGTGCATTCGGGGGCTCCGTGTCACCGTGGGGGCAATTGTTGGTCTCATTGCAGCCGGACGGACCAAGAATGAGGTATTGAAGTTATATCCATACCTAGAGCCGGAAGATATTGATCAAGCCCTCGCATACGCTGCATGGCGAGTTGAGGAAATAGACGTCCCAATCATTACCGCATGAAAATTCTGATCGAGAAGCAATTGGGGTCAGGTCTATTTTGTTGGCATAATTATTATTAAGAAATGGGGGACACTTCCCTGTTTTTGGAAAGCCTGGTGTCATCCATAATAAAGTTGGCCATTCCAAATCAGCAAAGGGCATAGAACAGAGGGCATAGAGTAAAGATCAAAGCGCAAAGCTAAAACCTGAAAGAAAGCCCGTAACCCC
>Ga0315279_10002604_pt1 | contig 26679 bp, 24 predicted proteins | sample YL17G06_20_MG_FD_203694 | JGI IMG/M metagenome (GOLD analysis project Ga0315279, IMG submission 203694) | Sediment microbial communities from Yellowstone Lake, YNP, Wyoming, USA - YL17G06_20 | ecosystem: Environmental > Aquatic > Freshwater > Lake > Sediment | place: USA: Wyoming | collected... | reverse complement strand
CCTTCTCCGATGTGGCCACCGACCAGTGGGCCTACAAGTACATCGAGTACATCGCCCAGGACAGCGTGGCGGTGAGCCAGGGCTATGATGACGGGACCTATCGGCCTGACGTGATCGTGACCAGGGACCAGATGGCGGTATACGTGCAGCGGGCCTTCGACCTGCCTATGTGACGTCTTGGGAGACGCCGGTTGGCTGGGAGGTCAGCGACCTGAGCTTGCAGGTCCGTCCTACGCGCGCCCGACATGCGCATGTGGGCTTGCGGGGGGGGGCGGGATAGGTCCATGGTGTGGGACGTTTCAGCACCTCTTCGGGCGGAACGGACGGCACTGTGCCGCTACGAATCTGGCGGCTCCTTCCCGCCTGTCGCGATAGAAGAGCCGTTTGTCGCGTCATAACATTGGTTCGAGACCGACTGCCGGAGGCGCCCCCATGCTCTTGCCAAGCGCCCGTGGAGCCGGCCTCAGAGCCTTGAGGAGAACGGCGCCCGCAGGCGCCGCCCAAGGGTCTCATGTGGCAGCATTCCGGGGAGTCATGGGCAGGTCTACAGGGCGTTCAGGGGTGTCCCATCGCCATTTGGCATAGACAGCGAGTGCCGAGAACACGACAACGCAGGCTACAGGAGCATCCAGGGAGGCAGATGAGGCATGCTTGGATCTATCTCGAAGGCCTTGTCATAGCAGGTGAGTGCCTCCGCTGTGCGACCGACCGCGTCTAAGACAAGGCCTTTGTTGGTCCAGGCTCCGATGTATGCTGGGGCGATCTTCAGGGCCTTGTCATAACAGGTGAGTGCCTCCGCTGGCCGGCCGAGCGCGGCGAGGGCATCCCCCCTGTTTTTCCAGGCTCGGGTGTGCGCTGGGTCAATCTCCAGGGCCTTGTCATAACAGGTGAGCGCCTCTGCGGGGCGGCCGAGATTGTGGAGAGCAAGGCCTTTGTTATTCCAAGCTGGGACATACCTTGGGTCGATCTTCAGGGCCTGGTCATAACAGGTGAACTCCTCTGCGAAGCGGCCGAGGTTCTTGAGGACAATGCCTTCGTTGTTCCTGCCCATGTCAAGTGCGGATGAGACACCTGTCAGAGCTGCCACAATGCCCGGGTAGGGCTCCCGGGGTGCCGGACGAGTTTCTGGACACCACGGGGTCAAGTCTCTACGCCGATTTCGCCTCCAGCTGGGTCATACCGGCACGCCGATTAACACCCCTGCGTGGAAACCCTTATGTAAATCGCACACCTAACCCCTCCAACCGCCTGCTTAGTCGCCATGCTGCTTGCCTCCTTCCCCCTGCTTCGCGCCGCGCCTCACGCGGGGCCGCCGCGGGGGCAGTGAATACGTATGTATTCCCGTGCCTCCGCCCCCCGCCTCCGCCGGCCCGCCCACGTCATACCCGGCCGACCTCGCCCGGGCCAGGAAGTCCGCGATTGGCCCCCGCGTCCGGGTCAGCATCTTCCCTGCGAGCCGCACGTTCACGTCCCGCCCGAAGCGCAAAGACAGGGCGCTCGGCCCCAGTACCCGCCCCGCGATCACCAGCACCGGCACCAGCAGTCCGTGGGAGCTGGCCAAGTGCTCGTCGGTCAGCTCGCCGCGCTCGCGCCGCGTCGCACTCTCCACGTCAACCGCGATCTTCATCCCTCCAGCCTCCTTCCTCTTCCTCGCCCCACGCCTCCGCCAGCTTGCTCATCTCGCGCCTCCTTCCGATGCTAACGACAGCCTGCGAGACTGGTCGTCGGTGAGGTGTTCCGCCGGGGCGCGGACCTTCACCGCCACGTGGTCGGCGAAGGCGAAGGCCACGAAGGCCTCCGCGTCGCGCAGGGGGAATCCGAGCTCCTCCAGCGCCTCCACCGCCGTCGGCCTGTGCCACCGCGCCGCCATGCACACCTCGGTCAAGTTCACCCACCGGTCAATCATCCAATGCATGAGTCGGCCTCCTGTTCACTAGTGGCGGATGCCCGGAGGCCGGCCCGGCCCCCCGCAGGGGTGAGGACGGTGCCCACAGGGAGGGGCGCAGGTCGGTCCATCTATCCGCCTCCTGTTCAGGACCAAGCCGCTTCCTCTCTAAGCCAGGGAATCAGCCTCCGCACCAGCATCGCATAGGAGCAGCCCAGCAGCAATCGCCTGCTCTCGTATTCGTCTAAGGCGCCTTCGTCATCCAGAAAGTCAACCGCAGCTTGTCGCACGTCGGCCGGCACACCGTCTGTGCAGTTCCACAGCTTGCCGAGGTGCTGCAAGGCATCGATCTTTGAGGGGAATGCCATGAACCACTCCTCCTCCAACTCCTCCTCCCACGCCTTGCAGAATGGGTCGCGCAAGTGTCCGCCTACATGCATTGTCGCCTTCTCCGTTCCTGTGATCTCTCAGAATGGCAAGGGGGCCGGGACCCGGTTCGGTCGGAGGGGGGACATGCTGAGCCGGCCGCGCTAGCCCTCTCGCCAAGTCATAGGGGCCAGAACAACTGGCCCCGAGTGTCCTTGTCAGGCGCCCGTGGAGCCGGCCTGAGAGCCCTGAGGAGGACGGCGCCCAAAGGCGCCGCCAACCGGTCCCAGATGATACGGGAGGGAGTCAGCCTGGGCAAGCCCAGAACGCTCTCAGGACGGTCCTACGGGCCCTCGACACCTACATGCTGGATCAGCCCGAGGCAGTCGGTCATCCGTTCCAGGTGATCCAACGAGACGGGCTGGGTCAGCTCGGGGTAGGTCATTGGGCGACGCTCCCGACAACGGACGGCGGCGCCGGAACGACCACGGTCCTCGTTGCCGACACGCGGCGTTCCAGCTTGGGTCGCTGGTTGAACACTTGGCGCAGCAGGTTCCGGTAGCGTCCCCCGACCTCCGCCCAGAGCAGGCGCTGTCCATAGGCACGGGTCCGCGACTCCAGCTCGGCCTGCAGTTGCGGAGCGTCCAGTACGCGCAGTGCCGCCTCGGCAATGGACTCCGCGCTGGCGAAGTCCACCAGCAGGCCGCGCTCTCCCCCCAACAGGAATCTGGCATGGAGATAGGCCGTGGAGATGATCGCCCTACCCGCGGCCACCGCGTAGGCTAGCGTCCCGCTGCAGATCTGGTGCGGGTTGATATAGGGGGTGATGTAGATGTCGCTGGCCGCCAGGTAGCTGATGATCTCGTCCTTGGTCAGGTAGCGGTTCACGAACTGCACGTTATCCTCGATGCCCAGTTCCTGGGTCACCCGCGTCAGGCTCGCCCGGTAGTCATCCACGCCGTCCCGGAGGGCGCCGGGATGGGTCTGACCCACGATCAGGTAGACCAGCTCTGGATGACGGCGCAGCACCGGAGGCAGCGCCCGGATGGCGTACTCGAGGCCCTTACCAGACCCCACCAGCCCGAAGGTGCACATCACCTTCCTCCCCGCGATCCCCAGACGCTGCTTGAGCGCCTCCCGCCGTTCAATGGAGGGGGGTGGCGCGCCATGGTTGATGAAGGCAAGCTTCTTCAGCGCGACACCGTAATCGCGGCGCAGGATCTGGCTGGCGATAGGATTCATCACCATCACCCGCTCCGACTTCTCCGCCAGCGCGCGGACCATGTCGCGGGTCATCTGGTCGGGCTGCGGAAGCACAGTATGCAGGTTGGTGACCACCGGCTTGGCAATGGCGCCGAGGAACCGGTACATACCCCGCCCCTCTACGCCGCCGTAGATGCCGAACTCGTGCTGGATGCTGACCACGTCTACCGGCGAGTCATTGATGAACTCCGCGGCCGTTTGGTAGTCGTTTTCGTTTCGATCGTCCACTACGTGGATGACCGGGCGAGAGTACCGATGGTAACGAGCACCCCCCTCCATGGCGATCACGACCGGCTCGGCAAACGCTCCGCCTGCACCGGTGGCATGGATCAGGTCCTCACAGAAAGTGGCTACCCCGCATTCCCGCGGCGGATAGGTGCTGAGGTAAGCGACCTTCACCTCCTCCGCTCGCGCGGGGAGACCACGCACCTTCAAGGAGCCCACATATCGTGTCACTATCGTCATCTCCGTCCTTTCTGTCCTGACCTCTGAGAGCGCTGTGGACTGGCCTGCGGACTCGGGCGTCAGGTAGCGCCGGAGACGGCAGCTGCTCACACGTTCGTGCCGTGCGTGCCACGGACTGCGCCGCGACCTTACGGGTCGGAGAGAGAGGATCAGGGCGCGGGTGCGGCCATCACACACGCGCCGAGGGAGGGGCCTTAGGAAGGTCGCGGTGGTGCCGCTACCTGCCTCAGAAGTGACGATGACATCACCGCCACCAAACGCAAGAGGGATCACTCCCTGCTGGCGTAGGTGCCGGGGCTTCGGAGTCCATGCGACGAGTGGCCCGAAGAGGCTCGGCGGAAAGACCAGACTGAGTGAAGATTGTCGTTGCCTCGCAGGCTACAGGAAGCCAGATCGCTGACGGGCCCTACTAGCCGACGAGGTGACTTGCTCTCGACTGAACCCTTTGACCTTGACTGGCGGTTGTCCGACCAATCAGGCATGGGCGCCAAATACAGGCTACCACAATCTGTGGGCCGCGTCAAACGCTCCGACCGGGATCGCGCAGACAGGTGTTGAGGTGGAGCGACAGGCTGCGGACGAAGAAACACCTGAGCATGGGGCCCTATGTGGGTGTCGGACGCTTTGGGGCCTCTGTAGACAACCCCCGAGTGCCCAAGCGGCCGCAAGTGGCGGGGAGGCGGGGCCTGCATACTGTGTGATCGCGGGGTCACTTTGAGACCCATGTTGCGGCTTCGAGTTGGTCCCATGGTGAGGTCGAGAATTCCCCGGCGTGGCCTGAGTCGCACTCCTAAGACTGCACCAGACCGGGCACGAACCAGCGTTCCATCGACACTGGGGCGGCCCTGACCGCGGTTGCACGCCGATCTGACCTACACATACGGTCTTGAAGTGCGGGTGGGCAGGTTTCTGGACACTCCGGCGTTCGGCCGAAGGGGGGTTGCCTCCGGCGTCGCACCCGTCCATCATCCTGGTCAGGACGCGTCGTCGCCCCGCTTCTTACCGCGGCCGCTCCCTTTGACTCTCGCCCGTATCTCGACCACCGATCGCCTGACCTGTCGGCGCCGGAGCCTCCGTGCGCGCTTTCCCTGCCTGCCAGTCGCCTTCATCCTCTTGTCCCTTTCCCTACGAGCATCATCTCCTCGTCGCTGGCCGGTGTATGCCCAATGTTATCAGCCGACTGCCCGAGGAGAAGCCAGCGCCCACGCTCTGAGGCGGCTGGAGACAAAGCAGAAGGGCGAGACAATCGCCCTCCGCCTCGGCCCTCGCCGCGGAGATCAGTACTCAGGCGGCGGGGCGAGTGCTGGCATCTCCTTCTCCGGCTTCTCGGCAACCAGCGCCTCGGTGGTCAGCAGCATGCTCGCGATGGAGGCGGCGTTCTCGAGCGCGAAGCGCGTCACTTTCACCGGATCCATGATCCCGGCCTTCGCCATGTCCTCAATTTGCTCGGTGATGGCGTTGAAGCCGATGCCGGGGGCCTCATTCTTGATCTTCCCGACAATGACGGAGCCCTCTGCGCCGGCGTTGTGGGCGATGGTGCGGAGGGGCTCCTCAAGGGCGCGGCGGATGATGTCGACGCCGACCTTCTCATCACCCCGGACGTCCCTGCGGACCTTGTCGAGAACATGGGCCACGTTGAGATAGGTCACGCCACCACCAGGCACCATGCCCTCCTCGACTCCCGCCCGGGCAGCCGAGAGGGCGTCCTCAAGGCGGTGCTTCTTCTCCTTGAGCTCGGTCTCGGTGGCCGCGCCGACCTTGATCACGGCGACGCCGCCGGCCAGCTTGCCCAGGCGCTCCTGGAGCTTCTCCTTGTCGTACGAGGAGTCGGTTTCCTCGATCTGGCGACGGATCTGCTCCATGCGACCCTCGATGGCCTTGTGGGAGCCGGCGCCCTCGATGATGGTGGTCTCATCCTTGGTGATGATCACCTTCTTGGCATGGCCGAGCTCGTTGAGGGCGACGTTCTCGAGCTTCATGCCAAGATCCTTGGAGAGGAACGTGCCGCCGGTGAGGGTGGCGATGTCATCCATCACTGCCTTGCGGCGATCGCCGAAGCCGGGGGCCTTGACCGCGGCGGCCTGGAAGGTGCCGCGGAGCTTGTTGACGACCAGGGTGGCCAGCGCCTCACCGTCAACGTCCTCGGCGATGATGATGAGGGGCCGGCGGGAGGCAGCGACCTTCTCGAGGAGGGGCAGGATGTCTGCGACTACGCTGATCTTCTCCTCGTGGAGGAGGAGGAAGGGATCCTCCAGGATCGCCTCCATGCGCTCGGGGTCGGTGACGAAATAGGGGGAGATGTAGCCCTTGTCGAACTGCATGCCCTCGACGATGTCCACGGTGGTTTCGGTGCCCTTGGACTCCTCGACCGTGATGACGCCTTCCTTGCCCACCTTGTCCATGGCGTCGGCGACAAAGCGGCCCAGCTCGGGGTCATTGCCGGCGATGGAGGCGATGTGCTCGATCGCCTCCTTGGTGTCCACCGGCTTGGCGATGCGCTTGATCTCGGCCACCACCGCTTCCACTGCCCTCTCAATGCCCCGCTTGAGCGGCATCGGGTTGATGCCAGCGGCGACCATCTTCATGCCTTCCCCGAGGATGGCTTCGGCGAGAACGGTGGCGGTGGTGGTGCCGTCGCCGGCGACGTCATTGGTCTTGGAGGCGACCTCACGCACGAGCTGGGCACCCATGTTCTCGTAGGGCTCCTCCAGCTCAATCTCCTTGGCCACGGTCACGCCATCCTTGGTGATGGTGGGGGAACCCCACTTCTTGCTGAGGACCACGTTCCGGCCTTTGGGACCGAGCGTAGCTTTCACGGCGGCCGCCACCGCCCTCACCCCACGCTGCAGGGCTCGGCGCGCGTCTTCACTATAGCAGAGCATCTTCGCTGGCATTCCTCTGGTCCTCCGCTCTCTGGTTGACTGTGGCCGGAGACCGACTTCTTGCCTTTGACTCTCTTCGGCTCCGGGTTGATAGCGAGCACCGATCCCTCATCCAGGATCACTAGGTCCTCGCCGTCCACGGTGATCTCGGTTCCCCCGTACTTGGTGTAGATCACCACGTCACCCACTGCCACCTGCATCGCAGCACGCTGACCACTGTCGAGCACCTTGCCCGGACCCACCGCCACCACTTCGCCCTCCTGCGGCTTCTTCCTGGCCGTGTCGGGGAGGCCGATCCCTCCCCTGGTCACCTCTTCCTCGGGGCCAGGCCTTACCACGATGTGGTCCCCAAGTGGCTTCAGCATACCATCACCTCCGTCTTGTGACTGTCACGCTCAGCGCCAACGCCAAGACTGTGGCCCGCCGTCCGGCCCTGCCTGTGGCTGTCAAGTGGCAATCAGACACCTCTGACGTCCCTGTAGGCTTGCGTGCAACTCCCGGTCATTCTACCATGTGAGACCTTTGGGCGGCGCCTCCGGGCGCCGTTCTCTTCTCGGGAGTGTGTCTGCGTGGAGGTATCGCGCATCAGCGCCTATTGGCTCGCCGCCCATAGGGGTAGAACGCTCTCTGGTCCACCCAGGCAGTGTCCCAAGCCTACTTAACGCGCACAGGGACCCCTGATCGCCTGGCCCCTGCTCTCCTGCGCGGCTGCCTCTCCCGGTTCGCCCCCATGCGAGACGGAACCCCGGCCAGGACCCAAGCCGAGGGGGTAGCCGGAGTCGGGGGTGCCCTCAGGCCGGCTTCACGGGCGGTTGGCAGGGACACATGGGTTCACCCTCCAGGGAAACGGAGTGCCCACGATACACTATGGGATGCCGTCAGAGCAAGGCTAGGGCGGTTCTACGGTGAAGTAACCACTATAGGCGCTTCCATCGCCGCGTAACAAGGACAGAAGGAGTGAGAGGTGTCCCCTCTGCCCCCCCTCCTCGTGTTGTCCCACCTCCAGGCCACCCAGCTGCTGGCGGCACGGGACGCCCTGCAGCGGAGCGCCACTGTCTCGCCCGATCTGGGCCTAACCCAGGCGGAGGTCACGCTCTACCCGGATCGGGTGGCGTTCGGCGAGGAGAGGGATTTCACCTGGGCTGAGGTTGAGGAGATCGCGGCCGCGCCGAACACCTGCTTCGCGGTCTGCGCCGGCGGTCTGCATCCGATTCAGGCCTTCTCAGTCGTGACCCAGCGGTTCTGCAGTCTGATGGCGACCAAGGCGGCCCCGACGCTGCTGATCGCCGGGTTCCCGATGCATCGCATCAAGGACGCCGATCCCTGTCAAGACACGCTGAGCAAGATCCGCGCGATCGCGCCGGTCGTCGGGCGCGTGCTCGATACGGCGACCGGGCTCGGATATACCGCCATCGAGGCCAGCCGGACGGCCGCGCACGTGGTCACCATAGAGCTCGATCCAGCCGTGCTCGAGGTGGCCCGACTGAACCCGTGGTCGCAGGAGCTGTTCGGCAACGCCAAGATCACGCAGCTGGTGGGCGATAGCGCGGAACTCGTGGAGACGCTGCCCGGCGGGACGTTCTCGCGGATCATCCATGACCCGCCGACCTTCAGTCTCGCGGGCCAGCTGTACTCAGGCGCCTTCTACCGCCAGCTCGTCCGCCTGCTCACGCAGAACGGGCGGGTGTTCCACTACCTGGGCGACCCGAGCAGCGCGCTCGGACAGCGTGTCACTAAAGGCGCCCTCGGCCGCCTGCGCGAGGCAGGCTTCGCGCGGGTGCGCCCCTCGCCCCAGGCGTTCGGTGTGGTGGCGTACAAATCGTAGCCCGCCGCGCCCGTGGAGCTATATGTCCCTGTTAACCGCCAGTGGAGCCGGCCTGACATCACGCCACCGACCGGAAAGCCGTGACTCGCGTGTCTGGGGGAGGCCGCTGCTTGACGATACGCGACGGACCCCGGACAGTGACTCCCCGCCGAGGGGGTAGCCGGAGTCGGGGGTGCCCGGGGCCGTCAGCCCTGGAAGTCCTCCGAGATGAGCGGCACTCCTCCCCTTGCAGCCGTTACACCCGTCGTCATGTGCGCGATCAAGTGAGGTCTGTGGTTCGAATCCAGGGCAGGGTGCCCCACTAAGGTGCGAATGATGCGGTCGATGCCGAGATCAAGCAGTGGAGTCGGCGGAGGGCAGCGACGATGGTGCGCTGAGCGCATCCGCGGGTCTGCGCGCGAAGCGCGCTGTGAGAGGTGCCTGGTCGCGACTGTGTCATCCACTCCGAGGCAGGATCGCAGCCCCTCATGATCCGTTATCCCACGGCCGAACGGGGCTTCCGTCTGATCTGGATCGCGCCGATGGGTTTCTCGATAGCACGCTCACGATTCCTCTGCTACTGCTGCGCGTCCCCGACGAGTAACCCGCCGAACTACCAGCGCCCTGCCTGCCCGAGATCATGGCTTGTCGGCGGCGCGGACAGCATTACTATGGGGGGACAGGGACAACAGGTGGACAAGCGCGGGCTCCAGCCGCTCTCTCGCCAAGGGAATGCCTGGAACATCAGCGAGTGGCTATCGAGATCGGCCCTTTCGCCGCTTTCTTCTCGTGCTTCTCTCGACGCTTCTCCTTCAGGTCCCTCTTCGCAGTCTTGCCTTTTCCCTTCGGGGATTTGTCTCCCATTGTGACGCCTCTCCTTCCAGACGGGATTATGTCCCAACCGTAGTGTAAGGTTGGGCGACTCTCTTACGCATCTTAGGCCGCGACGCGGCCGTTGTCAACCCGCCTGACGGCTGACGGTTACCCACTTTGGTGAGCCTGCTGTGCGGGGAGATGCCGAGGATGGGGAAGGATGCCGAGTTGAGATTGGACTGGGCGGGGCTACCCGTGATCGCCACCGTGACGCGGCTGCTGTGTCGGGACCGGCACTGTGATTGGGCCCATAACGCAAGCTATGGGGCCAGTAGGCATGCTTCCCATGGCCGGTGCCGTAGTGGCTCGACACCAGCACCCGAAGCCACTGTGCTTCGGACGCCGTTTCCTAGGTCCGTTGCCGCCAAACCCTCCCGCCCCAGCAGGACTTCCCGCCCCCGCCGCCGTGAAGCCACCCAACGAGGCGCCCACACCCGGCGACAACGCCGCGAACGGCAGGAAGGCGAGGCATGACGCCAACCAGCGTCCAAACGCCCCACACAGGCGCCCACGGCGCGCCGTTTGCGGCAATGTGTGCATGCTGATCAGCTCTCGGTGGCGATCCACGGTCGCTTCGCGGGGTGGGCATCAACCCTACTCAACGCCCGCGGCTCGTGCTCTCATGGACCAGCGCCACCGATCACGGTTCCAGGATATAGTTTCTAGAGAGGACAGGCGTCATACGTGGTGCTACCCTATAGTTGCGATGACATACTCCATGCTTCTCTGCTTACACCAAATCTCCGCCGCTTTTCGCTTTCGCCGCACATCGTTGGAATCAACACGGCTTGGGTCTTTCACCTCCACGATAACCTTCCTGCCGTCTTCGTATTCAACAAGAAAGTCCGGCACGTACCGCCGTTGATGTTTCTGTCCGTCGATCCAGGGGATGGAGATGCCGTGGCGCTTCATCCACCTGACGACGTGCGGATCGCGCTCCAGTCGGTCCATCATCCGGCGCTCCAAGTCGCTCTGATAGCGCTCGAAGTTCCAAGGGCTTTTCTTGGGATTCCCGAGCTCGCCATGAATGCTAATCGCCATATTCGATGATCCCCGCTATCAGCCCAGGAATGGCCCCAGCCTTGGTCTTCATTTGTCGGAGCATCTTCCAGGCGTAGTCGACTCCCTCGCGCTCAGCCAATCCCAGGGAGGAACCGTTCAGGAATCTCTTGCGGACGTGCTGCACGAGGGCGCTGTATACGCGGTCCTTGAACGCCCCCGCGTAACCTGCTTCCACGGCCAATGCTTCTGCTATCTCCAGCATCCCGCTCTTCACGGCGTCCCGGATCGCTTCATCGGATATCTGAACACCCGCCCCGCCGGGCGCGGAGGGATCGGGAGCTGAGTGAATCGTTTTCCAGCCCGCCCCGCCGAGTTCCTGACCGACAACACCGGAGATGCCCACTTTCGTGATCTCAACCACGGTCGGGTCGTACTCGATGGCGTCCAGAGCCTCCTGCCAGTTCTTCAGCGGTTGCGGCGGCGGGGCGAAGTCGCCCAGATCGAACTCGCCGTCATCGACAAAGGACGGATCAACCGGCGGCACGTCAATCACAAGGTCCGGGTTGGCGAACTCCTGCTTGGGCGGCGGAGGCGGCAGGTCTTCCGTCTCGTCAAACTCCTGATCGATCAGAACGCCCTCGCGCTTGCGGGCGTTGAAAATGTCCCACAGCCATTGATGATCGAGCTTGGGATGATCCACCACGGCGCAGACTTGGGGTTCCGTCGGCTCGACCCCTTTCACTCGCACCCGCCGCAAGCCGCGTCCGATGACCTGCTGCCCGTAGACCCGCGAGCCGAACTTCCGCAGCAGCAGGATCACGCCGACCTCGGGCACGTCCCAGCCCTCGCGCAGCATCAGCACGCTGACCACGGCTTTATATGGCTTGCCAGTCTTCTGTTCCCTCCCCAACTCCCGCGCCTTCTGGCGGTCCGCCTCGTCGCTGTCTTCCGTGACCAGCAGCGTCTTGATCTTGAAATACTTGTTCAGCGTCTGTTCGGCCTTCTCGGCATCCGCCTTGCACACCGCCACCACGAACAGAATCGGCTGATAACGTCCCTTGGCCCGCCGCTCCTGCTCGTCGAGGCGTTTCAGGGCAATCGCCGTCTGCTGGCGCATCGGCTCGTCGTCCGTCACCCATTGCGTCGCGCTCAGCCCCAGCCGGTCCACCTCGTCCCAGTCGATCTCCTCGACCTTGCGTTTCTCGCCCGTCCGGGCGTCCGTGTAGGTGAGCTGCACCGTCTTGATGTCCGGCTGATAGACCACTGGCGTCTTGATGATCCCGTCGGCCAGCGCGTCCGTCACGCCGTACTCATAGATCATCTCGCTGTCGGGCGTCTTGCCGTCGGCCCGGTCGGGCGTCGCCGTCGTGTCCACCCGCAACACGACCTTCTCGCGCATCCGCAACAGCGTCGCCTCGTATTCCGGCGCGGGCGAATTGTGCGCTTCGTCGTTGAACAGGGCGAAGTCCGGACCGTTCATCAGCGCCGAAAGGTTGCTCTGCCCGCTCTTGTTGCTCTGGTAGAACTGGTGAATGTTCCCCAGGACCACGCTCGCGCTCAGCAAACTGGACCAGCCGCCTTCCTTGCCGCTCCCGAGCGTTGTCAGGTCGAAATCCCCCAGGCCCGACGCGACGGCCCACTCCGGCAGCAAATCCCGATCCTTGAACACCTTGCCGCCCTGGAAATCGTCCTCCAGCCGGTCCCGGACGATCAGGTTGGGGCACAGCAGCACGAACTTCTGGACGGCGTGCGCGATGCGAAGCCAGGCGATGATTGCCGCGATGACCGCCGTCTTCCCGCCGCCCGTCACCACGTTCAGCAGCAGCCCGTCCGCGCCGATCTCCGCCTTGTCCAGAATCTCGTGCGCGTACACCACCCGAAGGAACGATTCCCACTGATGCGGCCAGAGCGTCCCCGCCCGCGCCGCCTGGTCGTCGTCCGGCGAGGTGAGAAACTCGATGTATCTGTACGATTCCGCCTTCAGGCCGGGCATCCCGTCCCGCCGCCAGTCGCGGAAAGCGTCCTCGTATCTTGCGAATTGGTTGAACACGGGTTAGCTCACCACGTTAGTCGTTCTCTTATGACAGAAAGCCGCTTATTAGGCCAGCGACTTTCTGAACCAGCCCTACACACCCGCTGATTGCGGCCGCCCCTTTCACTGTCTCCCACGCGGCAGCGATGATGTTGTTGTTCGGCGTTGGCTTTGCCAATTGCGATTGGATGGTCTCGATGTCGGCTACGAACGCAAGTTTGTCGCGCTCCTCCGCACCAGAATCCGTAATGGCCTTTCGCAATTCGGCCAGCGCCTCGCCGATGTTGCCGAATTGTGCATCGACCTGATTTCCGTCTCCCAGGGTAATGATGTTTTGGCCTGTTGCTTCGATCTTGATGTCGTGAAACTTCGGCATGGTGAATTCTCCGGGTCCTTCAATTTTGTCTATCCCAGGCGCAGTGATCTGATAGTAGCTGGTTGTCGACGGGATGACGCTGCCTCCCCTCGGCTGGAACTCTTTCTTTACTTGTTTTTCTTCAATCCATCCCTGGCTAAGCAGATAGGTAAGATTGCTTTGGACTTCTTGTTGTGTCAACCCATGCTTGGCTTTAAGCTCAGCCTTTACGTCGCTGATCTTAATCGCCGAACCCTTCTTGCCCATCGCGCTCGTCGCGTTGCGGTTGCGCTCGTAGAAGTACTTGAGCATGAAGCGTCGGATCTGGTTAGTCGTAAGCGCCTCGCGCTTCGCCTTTGTGTCCCGCTTCATTCCGCCACCACCTCGCCGGTCCACAGACCCTCGCCGCCCATGTCATCCTGCACCTTGCACGCGATGCGCCTCCTGCCGGCGTCGGGGAACTGGTATCGCGCCTGCAATTCCGGCTCCTTCTTCGCCCCCCGCACGAAGGAATACCCGGGCGTGCTCGAAAACCGCTTTCCGTAGTCGAAATCCCACTGCACGTTGATGATCTTCGCCCCGGCGTTCATCACCACCGTCTCGCTCACGTCGAAGCGGTAGGTGCGCGACCCGATGCGCTTGTGGCCCACCTCAACACGCGGCGGCTGCACGAAGGTCAGGAAGTTCTCGTAGTCGGCGTTGTCCGTCGAAAGCGCCGCCACCTGCTCGCGGAAGCGCGGCGAATCAATGCGCACCTGGTCGAGGCGGATGAAGTTGAGGTCCGTCTGCTCCAGCCGCCGCAGCCGTTCGGCGGCGTCCAGCGCGTCCTGCCGGAAGGCCCAGGCCAGCATGATGCCGTCCCGCAGGTTGTCCTGCTTGTAGCGCAGCGTCTTGCGGATGGCATTGGCGAAGTCCTGCACGTCCCCCGCCGAGACGCCCTTCCTGGGGTTCGGCTCGCCCACCCAGACGGGAACCGCGCCCTTCATGCCGTGGATGGCGGGCTGATGTTCCTCCGCCACCGCGCCGAAGCACCTGAGCACGAAGGCGCGGAACTGCTCCGGCGGCATGGCGGCCAGGCGCTGTGTCTCGTAAACGCCCCAGTGCTCGATGGTGAAGTCCGGGATTGGTGTTGTGACCTCTTCGAGCATCAGTTGCTCGGCCCCACGCGATAGCCGGTCCGCCGTGATCGCCACCGCCACCCGCGACTGGTCGCAGGCCATCCACCGCCTCCCCAGTCGCTGCGCCACCGCTGCCGTGGTGCCGCCGCCGCAGAAGAAGTCCGCTACTACGTCGCCTTCGTTCGAGGAGGCTTGAATGATGCGCTCAAGCAGGGCTTCGGGCTTTTGGGTTGGATAGCCTATACGTTCTGATCCGCGCGTGTGAACCCGCTTGATTTCCCAAACATCTCGTAATGGCACTCCTTCTGAATCACCTTCTGTTTGACGCTTCACCCATGTACCGTCTTCGGTTGGGACTGTTGTCAGCCTTTTTCCACCATAGTCGCTAAGGGTTCTTTCGCTGGACGATTCGAATAACAGGTTGAAAGCATGCCTTCCGTTATCGCCCTTGGTGTACCACAGAATTGCGTCATGCATTCGCTGGAAGGATTTCGACTTGGTCGGCCACCTGCGGTAAAACCATATGATCTCGTTCTGAAAGGCGTCGTGTCCAAAGATTTTGTCCAACTCAACTTTCGCGTAGTGGCTTGAGTGCCAATCGAGGTGGACGTAGATGCTGCCGGTTTTCTTGAGCAGGCGCTTCATCTCGTAGAGGCGGGCGTTGAGCCAGATGAGGTAGCCTGGCATCCCCCCCTCCCAAATGTCCGAGAAGGAGCGCAGTTCGTTCTGGTCGCCGAAGATGACGTTGTATTGCCGCCCGGAGAAGAACGGCGGGTCGAGGTAGATGAGATCAATGCTATCCGAGGGCAGTTGGCGCATGACGTGCAGGTTGTCGCCCCAGAAGAGGCGGTTGGGTTCGAGGTCGGCATGGCCGAAGGCGACGCGCTCGACCACCTGGAAAGGCAAAAGAACCTGCGGGAATAGCTTGCGGAAGCCCCGGCGCCGGTCCCAGCCCAGCGGCTCCTTTTCGACCGGCACGCTGCCGAACCGCGTGGGCGGCCGCCAGAACTCCTCCTGCTGAGGCAGCGCGTCCGCCCGCTCGTCCCGCTCCTCCACTTCCGGCGGCATGACGAACTCACCCTTCTGCGGGCCGACGTAGTCCGCGCCACGCCCTGCGGGGGCGTTATCCTCGTTCTGTTTCCCGCTCTTCTCGTCCATTTCGTCCCTTTCCGCGGCGGTTCATCGGCTCATCGCCTCCAGGGCGTTGTCATACGCGGCCCGCTCCGCTTCGTCCCTGGGCAGGTTACCGTCATGATGGAGGAGCGACCCAGACGCTGTCGCAGGCGTTTCTGGATCTTGGTGAACTCAGCAATGGTCCCGGGGCCAACGCCCGAAAGAGCGCTAAGATGCTCCGGCTGGGCTGCTACGAGGTCGGCTACGGTCCCGAGCTTCAGCCTAATGCAGACGTTCGGGAGGCGCCCGGTCAACCCCAGCTCGCCTATCGGTATGTCTGGTCGAATGTTCACCCGATGTCCCCCTCTGCGTCAGCAGCTTCACAAGGGACAGTCTCTACCCCGGCATCGCAGGTGGCATGGACCGGAGATTCTGTGATGAGTCGCTGTGGCAACCCAAAGCCCCCTGCCTCATTGATGCAAGCACACGCTGACGCTAGTTCGGCGCTTGTCGCTGTCCTCCTGCCTCCCATTCCCCAGATGAGGCAAGCTGTGCCTCGTCTGGGGGTGGCGCGTAGTCTGCCGCGAGATGCCGTCAGAGGCGTAACGGCCGATCGTGAAGCTCAGGAGTTGGCTGCATCCTCCCGCTGCGCAGCCCAGTTCGCGAGCGATGTGCCCGGCTCGTAGCCGGCGGCCACATCGCGCTTGTACAATCGGCACGGACCGTGGTTAGTGGACGGGGAACGCTCCTTCTGTCGCGGAGCCGAGCCGGCCTCATCGTCGCGTAACAAGCAGACATGGGAACACTGCCGACTCAACACACCGGATGCGCCGCGCGCCACTCCTGCCGGACCAGTGCACGGTCAGCTAAGGCCTTCCTGAAAGCCTGCCGCCGGGGATCGTGCACCGGTGAACGTAGCGTCCCCCCTCCCAGTCGTACAGGCGTACCGGCGGCATCGCGGTGAACGTTTGTCCAAGCATCATCATGAAGGACTGTGGCATCGCCGCGAAGAGGTGGACGACGGCAGCCGGATGGTCGCGGAGCACCTTCTCGATCGCGTCGCGTGTCTGATCCACCATCGCCCTGCACGAGTGCTCGTCGAGGGCCTGCGGTCCGCCTGCTGGGCCCAACTGCAGACGGAGTGATGGCTGCACTTCGCCAGTCGCAATCAAGTCGTCAACACCCGCCGAGACATTCCTGCGGCCCAGGCTGATCTCGATCGTGAGCTCCCGCGTTCCGGCGGCAAGCACCAGGCACGGCTCTGCGAGTAGTTGTCCACCGGCCGGCTCGGCATCTGAGCACCAGATCTCCTGCGGGCGCTGCATTATGTTGAGCAGATACCGTGAGAACACTCGCCCGAACATGAACGCCGCCGGCAGACTCTTCGATCCATGGACGTGGAGTCTTGGGCGCCCGCAGGTCCGTGCTATCAGCCGCTCTGCATCCGATAGCCCTCGCAGCAACCGTGCCCAGTCCTCTTCACCGCCACCGGCCGCGAGCTCGCTCGCCGCGTTGATGCAGAGCGCATCCCCCGGGCCGTCTGGCATGCACTCGACAGTGCTGAACTGCAGGTGCAACCCTCTTCTAGGGGCGGCGCGCGCTAAGCGCCGCAGCACGATCTCGAGCACGCTGTTTGCCGCGCGCTCGCAGGCGCTCTGGACATCCTCGCCCGCCGGCACCACGATGCCGTGGTACCTGGCAAGATCCAGCCCGAACGCCGCTCGGCTCCGCCTCTGCACTTCGCCGAAGTCCAGACCCCGCGCGATGGCGAAGAGCAGGTAGTGGGGGTCGCGGCTGCGCACTTCGGCTGCTTCGTCCATCTCGACATCTCTGATGAACGGGCGCGTAAAGGCATTCTCGGTGGCATAGAGGACGAAGCCGAAGCAGTCCTCGCGGATAGCGCGCCGCGCCTCGGCTTCGCATTCGTCCGCCACTGAGAAGCCCCCCTCTTTGTCGACCCAAGGTGCTATGCCGCGCATTCTCAGCGCCGATGTGAGGTGCGCAATCTCGTCCGCGCTGCCGCTGTGGTAGGATACGAACAGTTTCTTGAGTGCCGCGGCGGCCCCGAGTCCTCCAATTCTGAGGCCCGCTCTGTGACCACAGAGCAGAGCGCGACACCCGTCAACGAACCTTCGCGAGATGCTCATCCCTTCCCGATCCCATGCGGTGCTTCAGGTCCAAGCCATCTGCCAGTCAGCAGCCACGCTTCGTAGAACCACAGCCACTCGGCGGCGAGTGCCACTAGCTCCGACAGGGGCCGCCCGCGGTGCCAGGTACCATCATCCGGATAGTAGAGGCAGAGCGAGCCATCCGCGTAGCGGTGGCGGACACCTCCGACCAGAGCTGGGCGCCTCACGAATACGCGCGGTCGTCCGTGGCCAGCCAATTGTGCCTCGACGACGTACTGAGGAGACCCGTCGGAAGGCTGGAGCGTTCCGCTCCACACCGACACCCCCCCCTGCGCCTTGTGGTACGCGAACCCTGGGAAATGGCGTCGCATGTCCACTACGTGTCGGACCGGTGGAATCTGCTGCACACGGAACTTGGGCAGCTTAGTGCTAGCCATCGCCGTAGAACCTAGTGGGCGGGGGCTGCACCTGTGACCCCGATGATGACGTTCCCACAGACACCCTTCCCGTTGGTCCCACGGCAATTGCGCCAGCGCGAATGGCCTCGGCTATCGTTTCTGCTTTCTGCTCCTCGGCCGGGAACTGGTCACCAAACACCTTTCGCCACAGCATGATGGCATCATCCGGCTCTTCCGCCTCAATGGCTCGGTCGGACCAGCCGAGGGCCTCGTCCAGCCTTTCCATGAAGGTCTCGAAGTGTGCTCTTTCCCACTTCGCGGTGACGATCTTGTTCGTCGCCGGGTCTTCGATGCTCGGCACCGATTCCGTCTTCTCATAGGCGTGGCCGCAGCGGTCGCGCATGGCGGATAGGGCGTCCCGGAACAATACGCCCCATCCCTTCCCGTCAGTCGTGATCCTACCGTCGTTGACCAGGCCATAGAGCATGCATTCGAGCCAGTAGCTCTTGGGCTTGCTGGAACGCTGGCGCATGTGAGTATCCCGCCACTGCTTCATCATCTTGATCAGCGGCACCACTTTCTCCCCGTGGGACTGGTTGAGGTCAGTAAGCATGGCTGCGTATCCGATTGGGTTCGACGTCACCCACTGCTGGTGGGGCTTGTCCGGAACCTTCAGCGCGCAGTCCACGCCATTGGCAGCGACAACGGGAACGATGTCCAAGTGGAAGTCATACTGGGCGAGCGTCATATGGACCGACCGGCGCTGCTCGCGCAACTCCACCTCGGTCACCCCGTCGAGCTTGCGCAGCGATGACTTGAGCAACTGCAGCACCTCCGCCGGAGTATTGCTCTCGTAGCCATCGGGCACCCGCACCAGCACATCTACGTCCTTGATGTCGTTGATGGCGGTGTGCCGGTCGTAGGATCCGGCCAGACAGGTGTGCGGAGCGACTGTGGGCAGGACGTCGCAGGCCTGCAGATGCTTCCTGACCAGGCCGTGGGCATCTTGTGCGGCGATCACGCGCTCTTCAGATGGCTCAATGCTACTGAGCAGCTTCTCGAAGTACTCTGGCAATGCATGCATTGGGGGGCTCCTTCGTCTAGGATACCGCTCTGGTCGGCGTTCCGCCCGGGAGCAGCATGTGCTCCACTAGCGGCCGTGCTGCTCCCGTGACGGTCCCATCGCTACTTCTTTTTCCTGCCGCTGTGCTCGTGCTGTGCCAGATCGCTGGCCGCGACACGCTTCACAGGCTTGCTCGTGTGCGGGTTCGCGAGTAGCTTCCCCGCGACGCTCGCCACACGCGGGCTCGTGGTCTTCCCCTTGCCTCTAGCCATGGCACTACCCCCTTTCCAGCTTCCGATTCGCGAGCCAACAACTGTTGACTGGCAGAAGCTGCAAGTAGTATACTGCAGACCAACAGGGCATGTCAACAGTAGTTTACTGCTGGCCGTAAGGACTAGTATGCAAAGGCGGTAGTCCCATGCGCAGTATGGCCGCGGGTAGCGGAACGAAGGAGCTCGCCGAGAGAGTAGCTACAGCGAGGAGGCAGAAGGGGCTATCAGTCGCCAAGCTCGCCGAGCTCGCCGGACTATCGAAAGCCTACATTTACCAGATTGAGAAGGGCGAGTGCCCGCGTCCCTCGGCCCAAGCTCTCTTCGACATAGCGACGGCCCTGGGCACAAGCATAGCCCATCTGTTGGGCAGGGCAGCAAAAGGACCCGAGCCCGGAGCCGTGCCGATCCCGGACAGCCTTAGGGAGTTCGCGGCGCAGCAGCCCAACCTCAAGCCAGAGGATGTCGAGATGCTGGCGAGGATCCGCTTCCGCGGGCACCAGCCGCAGAGCGTGGAAGACTGGGGCTACCTGTGGGAGACGATCAGAAGGATGGTCAAACGGTAGATGGCGCCCCCGACGCGATTCGTCCGGAGTGGCGGTCGCAAGTACTTCGGCGGGGCCGCCCTATCCCTAGTGGATCATACGGGGATACAGGATCCCGAGCTTGCTGTGGAACGCCAGGTGTGCGACCTGCTCGGCGAGGCCCAGGTTGCCTCTCCACCCGTTCCGCTTGACCTACTGGCTTCGTTCCGCGGGGTAGTGGCGGTGGAAGTGCTGGACATGTCGCACTCCGGCGTGCTCTTGGCGTCAGACCGGCATGGCTTCCGCATCCGGATTCGGGCCGCGGATCCCCGCGGCCGCCGGAGATTCTCGATTGCACACGAGATCACGCACTTGCTCATCCCGAGCTACCATGAGCATCCCGTGGATAAGGTGGATGGGTTGACGGGAGAGTTCCCGGCGGGAGACGAGGAGGAGTACCTGTGCGATGTTGGGGCCACGAGTATGCTGTTGCCTGAGGCGATGTTCCGGGCCGAATGCGGCAGACTGCGGCCCTCGATCGAGAGCCTGTTCGCCGTGGCGGAGATGTTCCAGTCTTCCATTGAATCGACCGCGCTCCGCATCGACCAACTCTCGGTCTGGCCATGCGTGCCAGTGGTCTGGGAATGGGGGATGAAGCCGTCGCAACAGACCCCCGAGGGGCAGGCGTCCTTGCTCGGTCTGGCCGAGGCGGTTCCACCCAGGGAGGAGTTCCGCGTCAAGTTCCATGCAGGCCGCAGGGCAAGTGTGTTCTTCCCCCGGCACAGGCACGCGCCGGGGGATAGCGCCATGGTTGCTGCCTGCACCAGTGGCGAGGAGTTCAAGGGGGAAAGTACATTTCTCATCGGCGAGCGCGCGGCTGAGTGTTATGTGGAGGCACGGCTCGTGCCCTATCGTGACAGCCAGGGCGACATGCGACGGCGGATCGTCTCCCTAGTCTTCGCCTGAGGCGGACGAGATCCGCGGCAGGCAGTGGCCAGGTCCCAGGACGCTGTCCGCCAGTGGGGCCCAGAAGCGCCGTTCTGTTCACTCCGTGAGCGGCTACCGGACTCTAGCGTCCGGCGCGGCCTCGATCCCCGCCGGTGATTCACCCTCGCGGTTGACTTAGGCCGTTCGGGTCTCGTCGTGCCGTCCGCACTTCTCGTGTTAGTACGGCTTGCCGGCCTCGGCCACTGCCTTCTGCCAGAGGAGACGGATAGCCTTGAGGAGGGGCGGAAGATGATATGAGTCCCCTCTGAAGGTGACCGTCCACGTTGCCAGTTCGAAGTTGCGCAGGTAGTCCTTCTCAGAAGCGCCCTTGATGCGCCCTGCAGGTCCCACGTTTGAATCGATGAAGGCACCGCTTCGGGAGGACTTCGCCCATTGCTCGAGATGCTCGTCGAAGTGTTCGAAGCGATCCCGGAAACACCGCGGCTTGAGCGGGGAGTCCCCCTTGACCGAGAGGCTCTTGCGCAGCATCTCGGCACGCTGTGGCAATGCCGGTCTGGGAGGCCAGAGGAGCTTGGAGATATTCCCGGCGGCCACAAGGAACGCTTGGACGGAGTACCAGAGGCGATCGTTATCCTCAGTCGCCAACGACTGTTCCATGTCCTCGGAAGCCACGATGGCAAATCTGCACTGCCGTTCGACTTCCCGCTGGAAGATGCGCAACAGGCGAGTCTCCATCTCTCCTCCCCCGCGAGCAGGCCCAAGTGCTCACAGCCAACTCGATTCTAGCACAGGATTCCTTGGCTGCGCCAGGCAAGGCAGATGATGGCGAGGGGCAGAGGACGGGAGTGCCGATCGAGGCCCACTCAACTCAGTTGTGGACCGCCTTGACGCTCACGATGAGAGCAGGTTGCCTTCTCGCCCGCGGCATCTCTAGTGCTCAGCCCCCCAGCGCCTCAGCGGCGCGCTTTGTCCAATCGGGATCTCTCAGCATCGCCGAGCCCACGGCTGCAAAGTCACAGTGACCCTCGGCCACGGCGCGTTCCGCTTCTCTCGGATCGCCTAGCCCGCCAGCAACTATGACGGGGAGACGGGTGAGCCCTTTCGCCCATCTGCCGATGGACTTGTCGGCACCGAAGTAGCCTGCGAAGGCACCGTCTGTTGAGATGTCCAGGATGTCCACGCCCATTCTCTCCAAGGGCTTGATCAGCTCCTCGAAGTCTTGGGAGGTGAAGCCTTCATCTCGCTTGTTGAAGATGCTGATCCGACACAGAAGCAGGGCTTGGTCGCCGATGCGGTCTCTGACCTGACCACAGGTCTCCAGAAGCATCCGCGCCCGATTATCGAGGTTGCCGCCATAGGCGTCAGTCCGGCGATTCCGGTGGGACGACAGAAAGGAGTCCAGCAGAAAACCGTGCGCGCCGTGGATTTCCACCGCCTCAAAACCGGCTCGCACCGCTCGCCAGGCCGCCTCCGCAAAGCGGGTCTCGATGGCATGGATTTCCTCAAGCGTCAGGGCCCGCGGGACAGGAGCGTCGGCACTCGATCGGACCGCGGAAGGCCCGACTATCTCCCCGCCAGCAAGCTCCGGGGATCCCTGTGGCCCCCCATGCACGAGCTGGACGGCGGCGACACAACCCTCGGCACGAATCGCTTCGGACAGTCGCTCAAGGCTTGACACATGCTGGTCTGAGTAGGCGCCCAGCCCGGCCTTCCAGCAGCGGCCCTTCTCGTCCACTGCAGTGGCCTCGACGATGATCATCGCCGTCCCAGCCGCCGCGCGCTCCCGGTAGTAGCGCAAGGCCGCTTCTGTGGGGTTCCCCTCCCCGTCCCCGCTGTTGTTGACCATCGGCGGCATTACGACCCGGTTCCGGAAGGTGAGATGCTTGACTTTGAGGGGGGTGAAGAGCGCGCTCATCGTTGTCCTTCCTGCCAAGGTGACCGGGAGGTCCTGCAGGCGCGTGGAGTCCGGTACAACTTGTCCTTCGCTGGCGGGTCAGGACAGTCCTGTCCCCGTCATCCGCCCGTGAAGCCGTCCTGAGAGCCCTGAGGGGAACGGCGCCCGGAGGCGCCGCCGGATGGTCCCATATATGGTAGAGGGCTCGAGAATCACAGGCAAGCCTACGGGGCTGTCAGCGGTGTCCCATCGCCATTTGACACCCGCACGTAGTGCCGGGTCGGGTCAGCGGGACCGCTGCCCACCTCCCTGGCGAATCCTCCCGCAACAAGCTGCTTCAGGTCTCGGTGGTCGGGCCAGCAGCACCGGCAGTACGACTGCCCTTAGTCGGCCCAGCAGCCCCTTCAGAAGGCGGCTTCTCAGGTTGACTCGGAACCTGCTCTCTGAACAGCGCAAGTTGCTCCTTCCGGCCGGTGTCTGCAGGCGCGCACACCTCCAGCATCGTTTCCAGAACATCGTCGAGCTTGCGGAAGTAGACCGTGAGCTCGTTCTTCGTCTCGTCTCCGTTCCACCTAGCCATGCCGCCTGCGACGAGGGCGTCACAGGCACGGACGCACCATGCCCTGCGGGGAACCTGTGGCTGTCTCTCCGTGCTTTCGGGACAGAGCACTTGAAACGAGAACCCTCTACCCAGCTCGTCCGCTATCTCGTCGGCAGTGAGCTTCACCTCCAGCTTCTGATTCCTGTGCAGGGCCCGGAAGCGCGGGCTATCCGACGCACGGGGTACTATGACCTGCTCCCAGATCAGCTGTGCCATGTACGGCAGAGGGGGCTCGGCGTCGTAAATCTTAACCGTTGAGTAGACGCTCACGAAAACCGCCATGGGGACGGACACACCGCGGCGCAGCCTGTCGTCGAAGGCTGCATCCGATAGCTGGCCCAATCGCTTCTCGAAGTGGAAAAACGGCTGCCGCTCATCGGACCTCACGAAGGACACTATTGAGAACGGCCGGTTGAACTGGATTTCACCAGCCCCCACCCGCCGCTGGTAGTAGTCACACACCGCCACGACGCGGGTCACATGGGTAAGCAGCACAATGTCATGTCGTTCCACGCGCTCGTCACGGCACGGCCATCCGCTCAGGTCATCGTCGTATGCTGTCAACTGCTCGAAAGCATCCAGCCAGTGGGTCTCGTCTCTGGGGAAGCTCTTCTTCGCATCGCCCAAGACCGCAGGGCCCAGAGGGTCTAGGACGCCAAAATCGGGCGTCACGAACTCTACCTTGTTTCCCCCTGGGGTGGTGGCCTTGGCCGGGGAGGGGCTCAGTCGCCGTCCCTGGAAGACCAGCACTTCCTCCCGGAGTTGCCCGCTAGCGTCGTTGAACCGGTAGAAGTTGACGAACCCGAGAATCGCAAAAACCGTGTCCGAGTAGTCGTCTATCCGCTCTCTGAGTTCATCCAACGAACTCATCTTAGTCCCCCTCTGTAGTCGTCGATGCGCCCCTCCGCATAGTCATCAAAGATGTGATGGATCAGCCGCTTGGTGGCCGCGATAGACCCCTTCATCTGAGGTACGATTGTGATCTCGTTCGCTGACAACACCCATACGTCGAAGGCACTGCCGTCGTAGTAATCCAGCACTGAGAGGTGCACGTAGGGATTGCCGTGAAGCACGGACACTGATGCCCGACCCAGCCGCTTCATGGCTTGCACGAATCGCCGTCTCTCGTCGTCCTGTGCTACCTGGTCGGCATCGAAGCGGATGACCAACGGTCGTGCTGACAAGTCTGAACGTTCCCTCCGCGAGCGTTGGCCGAATAAGTTCACGTTCTCGTGGATTCTCTTGCAGACAGGCTCCACGAACCCAGAGAACACCCCCTGGAACAGGCCGTCGGTTTGAGTGACCCCCTGTCGAGTGAACGATACTGTTGCCGGCACACTGTGGTCGCGGCACGCGTCGAACTTGAGCGACTGGAACCACCCGTTCTGCTGGTAGACCCAATCGAATGCTTCTTGGAGCTCCCAGTTGGGCCAGCTAACAAGTGGAACAACACGCCTCCGCCTTCCCTCAGCATACTCCCCGTAACGGATGCGAAGGGATGCCCTCCTGATCACGAGTCGGCTGAGACCATGCTCAGCCTGGAATGACTGCAACAGACGGCGTAGGGTCCGATGCGTGATGAACGTGGTCATCGCGACAGGGAACGACTTCTCCACAGCGGACTGCACCCACTTGAAAAACGGCGGGGACGCCAGTGTAAGCAGTACATATACCCCGGGGTACTCCGGGTGGTCATAGATGAAGAACCGCGGCTCGTCGGTCAGTCCGGTGGCGCTGTCTTCTGCAGGCAGGCTGCACCGGAACACGTGGACACCGTCGCCCGACCTGATCCTGGAGGCGCACCGCCTGAGGAGCGGTGACTGCTCCACCCAGTCGGCCGCCGGAAGATGGCAGTAGAACGGTAGGGCTCTGGCGACGAGCCGCTGTCCCCCGAGCACAGCATCCATCTCGCGGACCAGCGCCTCACGCCCATGAGAGTGTTCGTACAGCGGTCTCAGGAAGTCCAGGGACGACATCCCAGTGCCCTCGATCCGCGACGGAAGAATCCTCTGCCCAGGCCAACGCCTGTTTCAGCGGCCACACGCCGCGTCCCTTCAGGCTGCCGGCGCGAGACGGTCTGTAGCACTCTAGCAGGGGCAATAGCGGGTGTGGTCCGCACCATACGGTTTGACCCTCGCGGTGACTTCAGTTGGGCCGCAAGTGCGCGGGCGGCATCCATCTGTCTGCTGGGCCCTGCAACATGGGACCGTCTGTAGTGGTTACTTCGCCGTAGAAGCGCCCTAGCCTTGCTCTGCAGCGGTTATTCGGGCGTGAGACCTGACCTGGTCGGCTCATATGTGCCGTTCTCAGCCCACCGGTTCCAGGAAGCTCGACGGTTCACATCGGCAACTGGAACGCCCTCTGCACGTACACCGCCATCTGGTCGCGCGTGACGATCGCGTCCGGCCGATAGTTTCCATCATCATAGCCCTGGGTGACAGCCACGCTGTCCTGCGCGATGTACTCGATGTACTTGTAGGCCCAGTGGTCGGTGGCGACATCGGGGAACGTCGCCGTCTCCGGTGGGGTGTAGCTGGGCAGGTCAGGCCGGTCGGTGGGGGTGACGATGGCGCGGGCGACGAACACCGCCATCTGGCCGCGGTCCACGATGACATCCGGGCCATAGATCGTGGGGCTGTAGCCCTGGACGATGTCGTTGGCCACCGCATACTCCACCCACTGGTAGGCCCAGTGGTCGGTGGGCACGTCGGAGAAGGTGGCAGTGGCAGGGCCGGAGGGCACGTGCGCGTCACCCCCCGCCAGGGCGCGGGAGATGTACACCGCCATTGACGCCCGGTCAACAGGTTCTGTCGGCCGGTAGCTACCATCGTCATAGCCGCCCACGATGCCCGCGCCCACACAGGCGAGGATGTAATCGAGCGCCCAGTGGTCAGACGGATCAGTGGGCGTGATCGCCACATCCGAGAAGGAGACCTTCACGTAGCCGGGCTGGAGCTGCGTATCGGAGCCGCCGGCGTTGGTGACCGTCAAGCTGACGCTGTAGGCGCCGGCCTCGGTGTAGGTGTGGGAGGGAGACGGCTCGGTGGAGCTGGCGCCATCCCCGAAGTCCCAGGCCCAGGAAGTGGGGCCTCCAGTGGAGAGGTCGGTGAAGCTGACGGCCAGCGAGGACTTGCCCCGGAGCGGGGCGCCGGAGAAGTCGGCCGCCGGTGAGACCGGATGCACGGTGAGGGTCGTTGTCTGCGTGTCGCTCGCCCCCTCGGAACAGGTGGCCGTGGCAGAGAGCGAGATGGTCACATCGCTGCCGGTGGTGTTGCCCGGGGCGGTGTAGGTCGGGGTGCCCGAGTCGGGAGGTGAGAACAGGCCGCCCGCCCCGCCGTCATCCCAGGACCAGGTGAGGCTGTGGCCCCAGACGTCGGTGGCCGAGGCCGAGAGGTTGGTCGTGCCGCCAGAGGCCACTGTCGCTGGAGAGGCCGGACTGAGCGATACCGACACTGTGTCCGCGCCGTGGAGCGCCAGATTGTGGTTGCGCCCGGCCGCGATGGCAAAGATGCCGGATTGGGCCTGCGCTGGCACGGTGCACTGCCCGTACTCGTTGTAGCCCCAGGCCAGCACCTGGCCGCCGGAGGTCAGTGCCAGGCTGTGGACCTCTCCCCCACCGATGGCGACGATGCCGGACTGGGCCTGGGCCGGCACGGTGCACTGCCCGTACTCGTTGTAGCCCCAGGCGAGCACCT
>Ga0315279_10002603_pt1 | contig 26697 bp, 16 predicted proteins | sample YL17G06_20_MG_FD_203694 | JGI IMG/M metagenome (GOLD analysis project Ga0315279, IMG submission 203694) | Sediment microbial communities from Yellowstone Lake, YNP, Wyoming, USA - YL17G06_20 | ecosystem: Environmental > Aquatic > Freshwater > Lake > Sediment | place: USA: Wyoming | collected... | reverse complement strand
CACAGTTGGTATATACTGTGTCTCAGTAACAGTTTAAGGGCCGTGTGGCCGCTGTACTAGTGTGACGTGATACCGCCTGTCACGTCGGAGGTCGCGGGTTCGAATCCCGTCGCTCCCGCCATTTTTGAGGAAACGGAGGGTCGCCTCCTTAGTGGAGCCGGCCCTTTTTCTATTCCCGGCAGACTGACAGTCTGACCCACGGGATCAGCCATCCAATACCTTGTAGTCCACCGTCATGTGCGTGGGATGCTCGAGTTTTCGGGCAAGCATGAAGAGGAAATCGCTCAAGCGGTTTACGAACACGAGGAGGTCCGCGGCCTCGAACTCGGGGACATGCTCCTGCAAACGGACGAGGTTCCGCTCGAGCCGCCTCACCACCGTGCATGCCACGTCCGCTTGGCCCGATAACATGTTCGAGGCCGATACGATGAACGAGCGGGGAAGAGGCGTCTGCTCCTCAAGCCACTGTTGTTCCGCTTCGAGCTTCGCAAGATCGCCCGGCTTGAGGTCGCGCTTGCGGAATTCCGGATGCTTGTTCAGCGGGTCGCTGCACGCGGACCCGATCAGGAAGTACACGTGCAGCAGCCATAGAAGGAAATCCGCAAGCCGGTCGCAATCCTCCGGCCTCTCGTCCAGTATGCGGAGACGCACCAAGGCGGTTTGCGCCCGCAACTCGTCCACGGACCCGACGCACTCCATGATGGGATGCGATTTTGGAAAGGAATCCCCGCTCAGGGTTGTCGTCTCGCCTTTATCGCCTCGCTTTGTCGTTACTTGTGAACGCATATGTGGCCTCACGCGCGGCAATGTGGCACAGCCGCCCTCGGCTGTGTAACGAGGGAAAACGTCAGTTCTTCCTGGGTGCATAACACAGCCGAGGGCGGCTGTGCCACATTTTCTCACACATTCTCTTACACATTATCTCACAAACTCGTAGATACCCGGCCCTACTCTATTGTTATCGCCACGGGGCAGTGATCCGATCCCGTTACCGTCGAAAGGATTACTGATGATTTGACCCGCGGCATGAGCCCTGTGCTCGCGCAATGGTAATCAAGCCGCCAACCAACGTTGTTCGCGCGCGCATTGCCCATGTACGACCACCAAGTGTAATGCCCGCCCTCCTTCGTGAAATGCCGGAATGTGTCCACGTATCCGGCGCTCAGAAGCTTCGTCATTGCGGCCCGTTCTTCCGGGAGGTAACCCGGATTGCTCTCATTTTCTTTCGGCCGGGCAAGGTCGATCTCTGTATGGGCGATATTGTAGTCGCCTGAAAGGATCACTTGCCTGCCGTTGCGCCGCAGGTCGTTGCACAACTCCACGACGGCGTCGCAGAACGCAAGCTTGTAGCCGATCCTGGCGCGTTCCGGCTGGCTGTTCGGGAAGTACGCGTTGACCAGCGTGAACCCCTCGAACTCGAGTATCATGATGCGGCCTTCCGCGTCGAAAATGTTTATCCCGGACGGACGCACCGACAACGGCTCTCTCTTGGTGAACGTCGCGATGCCGCTGTAACCTTTGCGCTGTGCCGGGAACCAGAAGGCCCGGTAACCCGGGGGTTCCCGCAGTTCCACGCCGGCCTCATGGGGGCTAACCCGCGTTTCCTGCAAACAAAGAATGTCCGGATCGGTTTTTGCCAGCCAGTCCATGAACCCGTAACGCACGGCGGCCCGGATCCCATTCACGTTCCACGAAACGATGGTCGTCACCTTCGCCCTCCTCGCCGCGCCCGTTTTGCCGCAAACGCAGCATACGACGCGTCTCGCAGCCGATGCAACACGGATAGGCCGCGCGCAAGGCTCGTCCTCATCCTTCACTACCTCGTGTAACGAGCGCTGCTGCTCTCTGTAACATATATAGAGATTAAACGGGAAAGAAAGGCGGCGCGCGCTAAGCGCCAAGACTGGCCGATGGATGTTGTCATGAGAAGACACTGTAAGGCGGTATCGTGGCGAGGTCGCTTCCCCGCGAGGGCCGAGGACATCATCTTTTGCCCTTGTCACTGCAAGCTAACGCAGCACGGGGGGCCACCGCCCCTCTGGGTATGGGTTCTTTGTATCCTGGACGAGTTCTTTACCGACCCCTTTGGCAAAGAGCCTCCCATCATCGAGTAAACGTCCCAGACAGTGTATGGGTTCTTTGTATCTTGGACGAGTTCTTTACCGACCCCTTTGGCAAAGAGCCTCCCATCATCGAGTAAACGTCCCAGACAGTGGGAGCATCCAAGCTGGCAAAGCGAGAGACACACGTCCTACAACGAGACAACAGGGCGCCGCATTGCGTACTGGGCGGCAATTGCGCGGTGGCGTCCCTTTGGTTGAGCGGAATTCCCGACCTCAGTTCCGAAGGAAAGGAAAGCGTCCATGAGTACACATTGTCGACCAACATCAATGTCGCGTCGCTTGCCAGCGAGGGCCGAGGGGATTCGATGCGAAGTATGTGACCTCCCTCCGTGGCAGCAGATCCTCTATGCTGTCTATTTCTTCATAAAATACGGGCTGTTTGGCAAAGAACCTCCCACTGAGTGAATCAGCCGCAGGGCGAGCCAGGTCGTCGGTTTTCCGCGATTCTGGCCGGGGCAGTTGGTAGGGTCGAGCTCCCGCTCGACCATCCACACGCACAGAGACTGCATCAAGCTAGGCGTTCCTGAGTTCGGTCAAGCGGGAACTCGACCCTTGAATGTTCGTTGTACCGGGTTTACCCGGCGGGGTCTGTCAGCGGAACGGCCGCCTAAAGGCGGTACAACCAACACACTACCTACCGGTTATCAAGATGCCCGCCTTTATTCACGTTGTGAGATCGCTACCCCGTCTCAAGGCCATATGGTGGACTTGTAAGTCTTACCTGGGGATTGTGGAAATCGTTGGCGAACAGAAGCCGTTGGGAACTTGCGAAAACTGCTTGTTATCGTATATGCTTATTAGAAGCGGTTAGGCAATTGTTTACCGCTTGGTGAAAAGCGCGCAATGGGCCTTCGACGGGTCGGAAGTTATGTTTTGGTGGCGCTGCTTGTGGCGTTAGTCACGGTGATGTACGCCGAGCGGCGGAATCTCTTCGCGCGGTATTTTGAACACGAGGCCCGCGAAGGGCAGGTCGACACGGTCCGACAACAGTGCGAGGAGCTGCAAAAGGAAATCGATTCCTCGCGCCGGCGCGTCGAGAACTTGGGCAGCGACCCTCTCGAGATCGAGGCTGCGATACGCCGCAGCAAAGACCTCGTGCGGGAAGGCGAGAAGATTTACCGCATCGAAACAGGTCCGGCCGGAGCAGCCCAAGGGACGGGCAGCGGTTCGGGGCTGGCCACGCCGTAAGCGGGCGGCGGGCCAATGGTCCCACAAAAGAAGGACTTTGCTTCAAGACTGACACACGAAATAGAGTTAAACAGTCCGGACGAGGCCATAAAACTCTTTGGCAAGAATGGCGAACTGCGCAAGCGGATTCAGTCCGAGACAGGGGCTCGCATCGTCGACCGTGGGGCCAAGGTGGTCGTCATCGGCAACGAGTCGACGGCGGAAATGGTAGGAACCGTGCTGGGTGAGCTGTTGCAGGCCGTCCGACGCGGTCATGTGCCGACACTCGCCGATGTGAATTATGCCTTGGGCGAGGCCTGGGACGGAAGCGTTGCCGACCTCGGCAATGTCTTGACCGAATCCCCGCGGGGCGTTGTCCGCCCCGACTTCGGCATCAAACCGCGAACGCGCGGCCAGAGCGAGTATCTCGAAGCCATCCGCCAAAACGAGATCACCATGGTCGTCGGCCCGGCCGGCACCGGCAAGACGTATCTGGCGATGGCCGCGGCGGTTTCCGCTCTGCTCAATAAGCAGGTGAACCGGCTTGTGCTTACGCGACCGGCCGTCGAGGCGGGCGAGAGCCTGGGGTTCCTGCCGGGCGACCTCGAAGCCAAGGTGAACCCGTATCTGCGGCCTCTCTACGACGCACTGCACTCGATGGTGGACATCGAGCGGGTGCATCGTCTCATCGAGCGGCAGGCCATCGAGGTAGCCCCGCTTGCGTTCATGCGGGGCCGTACGCTGGATCACTCGTTCGCAATCCTCGACGAGGCCCAAAACACGACAACCGAGCAGATGCTCATGTTCCTGACGCGGCTGGGCGAAGGATCCCATGCCGTCGTGACGGGCGACATCACGCAGATCGATCTTCCGAAGGGCATGAAGTCCGGCATGGTCGAGGCCATCCGCATACTTCACCATACGCCTGAAATCGCCATAATCCGTTTAACCAAGCGCGACGTGGTGCGCCACCCGTTGGTCGAGAAGATTGTGAACGCTTACGAAGCCGATAAGGCTTCGTCCCAGACGGCGCAGGAGCCTGGTGCTGCACAAACGGGCGGCCCGCGATGATTTTCCAGAGGTCAGGCAAGAAGAGAATACGCCATGGGACGGCGGCTCACCGGGAATTTCGGGAAACGGAGGCCCCGCGGATCTTCAAATGGGGCGCAGAAGCGTTGTCGCTGACTGCGGCCTTTGTCATCCTCACCGCGTTCGTCACGGAACCCCCGAAGTTCCCGCGGAAGGCCATCGGCTACGATATAGACTCCCAATCCGTCGCGCTCGAAGAGATCCGCTCGGACATTTACTTCCAGGCGGAGGACCTCCAAGCCACAAGAATGAAACGCGACGAGGCCGCCGCGAAAGTCCCGGATACCTTCCGTGTGGACCGCGAGCAAGTCAAGGAGCGGCTTCGGCTCCTCGATGACCGGATCGAAGAGCTGAACTTGAAGCGAGAGCAGGTCGCGGAAGTCGTCCGCAAGGCATTGCGCGGGTCCAACTCGAGTCAGACGGATTCCGACGTGGTTGCAAAGGCCGCGACGGACTACGCGGCTCACCTTATGGATGAGGATGCCTTCCGGAATTTCGGAAATCCGTCCGATCTCGCGGTGTGGCTGATGCCCACTGTGGATTCGATTCCCAAACGGCAGTTCGTCGACGCAGGCAAGAAAAACGGAAACGGCGACGGGGCACTGCGTGTCGCAGGGCTGATCGAACCCGAAGGGAAGGTCTTCGAGTTTGCCTACGCGAAGGATCTGGCCAAGTTGGCCCGCGAAGGACTTGAGTATGTGCTTACCTACGGCGTCATTTCGCGGGAGCGGGCCGCGGCGGGAGACAAGAAGGCGATCACCATCATTCGGGAATTGCCGGTGGACGACCACAAGCCGGCCGAGGAGTTGCCGATCGCGAAGGTCCCGACACCCGAGGAAGCGCAGGCGATTCTCCGTGATCGCATTGCGGAGGCGGCACGGGCCGCGGCGGGACGCGAGAGCGACAGTCCGGTGGACTGGACCCGCTTGCAGGCGGCAGCCGCGGACATGGCCAAACAGGATATCGCGCAGACCCTTTTCTTCGACCAGGTTGATACGGAACGCGCTCGCGAACGGGCGCGCTTGGCTGTAAACCCGGTGCTCAAGGAGATCCGGCCCGGAAAGGTGCTTCAGCGAAGCGGCGACGACTGGACGGCACAGAGCCGCAGCGACGTGCGCACGTACTGGGCCGAACTCGAGGGACAACGCGAGCCGGTCTCGCGAATCCTTGCGGCCATTGGGGCAAACATGATCTTGGTTCTCCTGGCGCTGGCATGTCTGGTCCGCTCGATTCGTTTCCTGACCGCCAAGCCGCAGGATGTCTTGCGAAACTTGAACCTTGCCGTGCTTGTGATGGTGGCCACGGTCGTCCTGGGACGCATTGCCTCCTATTTTGAGCCTTCCGGCCTTGTGGTGCCGACTGCGGCAGGGGCCATTCTAGTCACGATTCTGCTCAATCCACGGATCGCGGTGATGACCGCATTCATGACCTCAGCCCTCGTTTCGATCCAGTTCGGATATGATTGGCGGGCGCTCATCCTCGGATGTACGATGTCCGCGGCAGGCGTGTTCAGCACTTACGAGGTCCGGCGGCGCAGCGATATGACCAGCGCGGCCGCCAAGGCAACGATAGCCGGCATCCTGGTGATCGCGGCGCTTTCGCTTGGAACTGAGACGCCCACGGGCAGCGCGGCCCTCCGAAGAATCGCGTTAGTGGCATTGAACGGCGGCATGTGCATGTTAATCGTGCCGGGCCTTCTCTCTCCGCTCGAGCGGCTGTTCCGGATTACGACGGACATCCAGCTCCTCGAATACTCTGACCTGAACAACAAACTGTTGAGCCGCATGGCCATCGAGATGCCCGCCACATATGCGCACGCGCTCATGCTGGGGCAGATTGCGGAAGCGGCGGCGGAAGCGATTGGAGCCAACGGTCTGCTTGCGCGGGTGTGCGCCTATTATCACGATATCGGCAAGATGCGGCGCCCCGAGTATTTCAGCGAGAACCAAACCGGGTTCAACGTCCATGACGATATGCCGCCCCGTCTGAGCGCGCGCGCCATAGCCGCACACGTTGCCTACGGCGTGGAACTGGCCAAGGAGTATCACTTGCCGGACCCAATCATCGGCGGCATCCGCGAACACCACGGCACCTGCATGATAGGCTTCTTCTACCAGCAGGCCGTCGAGCAACACCGCCACCATGACGTGCAGGAAGAGGATTTTCGCTATCCCGGGCCGAAGCCGCAAAGCCGAGAAACCGCCATCCTTATGATCTGCGACGCCATCGAATCGGGCGTACGGTCTATCAGGAACCCGAACGAGGAACGCGTTCGCGAGTTTGTCGACAAGATCGTCGCGGCGCGGGCCAACGACCACCAGTTTGACGAGTGCGGTCTCACGCTCAAAGACCTGGGCACCATAAAGGAAGTCGTGGCGCATCGCGTGGCGACTTCACTGCACGCGCGTATCGCCTATCCCGAGAAGAAGCCCGAGAAACGCCCGGACAACGTGATCCCGATGTCGGGCAAGGCCCAGTAAGGATCCCCTTCCCCGCATAGAGGTCCCGCCGTGCCACAAAGCGGCATTGACACCCACGCAATGATAAAATGTATAGGAAACAGCCGGCAAACGGGACGAACGGACATGGTACGTTTGACTGTGCGCAACGATTCCCGTCTCAAAGGTCTCTATCGTACGGACGACCTGCAACGACTGGCACGACGCGTCTGTGAAGGAGAACGCTATGCCCGCGACGCGGAGTTGAGCCTACTGCTTTGCGATGACGCATTGATGGCAGACCTCAACCTCACGTATCGAAAGAGGAAGGGCCCCACGGACGTGCTTTCCTTCGGCTACCATGCGTCGAGGGGACATCCCCTGGCCACCCAGGACGGCGCTCCTTTTTCCGTCTTGGGAGACATCGTGATCTCACTCGAGACAGTCGAGGCAAGGTGTGCCGGCACCCGTGCCGCCATGCGCGACGAAGTGCGGCTGCTGTTCTGTCACGGTCTCCTGCATCTTCTCGGCTTCGTTCACGACACAAAATCACAGCGTGAGCGGATGCAGGCGAAGCAGGCTGAATATCTCGGCATCGCGGAAAACGAGGCGTGGCTCTATAGGATCTAGAGTAGTGATTCACGGCAATGGTAACTTATCGGGCGCTCGGAAGAGAACGTCCTTTTTCTCACTGAAATGGGTTGCGGCTCTTTGCTGTCTCGCGGCGACGTGGGGGCTGACCACCTTTGCCGCTTTCGAGGTTGGAACCCTCCCGGCCGTGCATGTGGGGTCTTTGGGAGCAGCGGGGGGCGATTCCAGGGCGTGGCTCGATTACCTCCCGCCGTCCGTCTTGGCGGTCTTGGCGTGTTTGCTGATTTTATCTGCATTCTTCTCGGCGTGCGAGACCGCATTCCTCTCCATCCAGAAGCCGCGATTGCGGAGCATGCGCGAAGAGGGCGAAATCACGGCACGTTTGGTCGCGGAAATGTTGGACAATCCGGGCCGGCTGCTCACGACAATTCTCGTGGGAAACATGATCGTCAACACACTGATCGCCGTGATCCTCGGGACTCGAGTGAAGGACCTCTTCGAATACGGCCTGAACGCTTCCGCCTGGGTGTCATATCCTGCCGCGGTAGGATTGACTACCGCCGTACTGCTTTTCTTTGGAGAAATAACGCCGAAGATATTTGCAGTCCGGACACAGGAGGCGTACGCCCGCGTGGCCGTCGTTCCATTGAAGTTGGCCGATTGGATCCTGTCGCCGATCCGCGATGGCCTCCTGGGCATTACCGATTTCCTGTTCAGGGTAACCCGCTTCCATGAGCTGCACGCGGCGCCATTCATCACGGATGACGAGTTGAAGTCTGCCTTGTCCGAGGATCAAACGAAAGGGGTCATCGAGGAGGACGAGCGTTTGATGATACGCCGCATCCTCGACGTGCACGACGTTCAACTGCGCGAGATCCTTGTGCCTCGCCCCGATATCGTGGCCTTGCCCGAGGAGGCCACCGTCCGCGAAGCCCACGCGTTGTTCCACGAGCACGAATACTCGCGCGTCCCCGTTTACAAAGAGGACCTCGACAATATCACGGGGATTCTCTTCGCCAAAGACTTGCTCGCGAGCCTTCCCGAAGGGCTGCTCGATCAGCCCGTAAAGGCGCTGGCGAGGCCGCCCCATTTCGTTCCGGAGATCATGACGGTGAGGGCGTTCATCAAGGACGTTCAGCGGTTGCGGTCCCACCTGGCCATCGTCGTGGACGAGTACGGCGGCACGGAGGGCATCGTAACGCTCCATGATGCCATCGAACTGGTCGTGGGAGTGATCCGGGACGAGGGCGAAGAGGAGTCCCCGCCTTACGAGCAGATCGCCGAGGGCGTCTATCGCGTTGAAGGCAGCTTCACCCTCAGCGAACTCAGCGATCTTCTTCACGTGCCCATCGAGGACGAAGAGCACAACACCGTGGCCGGCTTTCTTATGCACCACATGGAGAAACTCCCCGCCGCGGGCGATCGCATCATCCACTTGGGCGTGACTTTCACCGTTGAAAGAGTCGAGAGGAAGCACGCGTCCGTAGTGCGGGTCGAGATTCCGCGCGAGCCGCCCGGCGAAACCAAGGAGAATGTGTCCGGGGAGGTCGAGTTATGAGTGTCCTCTTCCCGCTGCTCGTATTTATCATTGCACTCGCACTGCAAGGGCTTTTCGCCGGCTATGAGACCGGTTTTATATCCTCGAACCCCATCCGCATACGGTATCTCGCGGAGGAAGAACGTTCGTCGCGTGCCGCGCGGCTCCTTCACTATCTCGAGAGGCCGGACAAGATGCTCTCGGCCCTTCTTATCGGCACGAATCTGATGGTAGTCACGTGCACGGTCATCGTTTCCTTGACGACAAAAGAACTCGAGCACTTCCTGACTGCGAAAAGTACGGTCAACCTCCAAGACGTCATCTCGACCGCCATCGTTGCCCCGATCATGCTTATCTTCGCCGAAATCATCCCCAAGAGCGTGTTCCGCTTGCATCCGAACCTGACCATAACCCTGTTCCCGATCATCCGGTTCTTCTACACCGTCCTTGCCCCGGTGGCGGCGCCGACCGCCTGGGCCACGCGCGGATTGCTGAGGCTCGTCGGCGGCTCAGACAAGTACATACCCTCACTCATGTCTTCGCGGGAGGACGTGCGCGACCTCGTGGACGAAGGCGTGGATCAGGGCGCCGTCAAGCCGGACGAGCAGGAGATGATCCATTCCGTGATCGACCTGCAAGCCACAACGGCCAAGGAGATCATGGTGCCCCGCATCGCCATTCAGGCCCTCCCTGACACGGCCACCCGCAGCGAACTCGTGACGATGTTTGTCGAGACGGGCCGCACGCGCATTCCGATCTACCACGAGTCCATCGATCACGTCATCGGCGTCGTGAGCGCATATGCCATTCTCCGCGACACCGAGCCGGACCGCCAGGACATCGTGCGCTTCATGCGCGATACCATGCATGTACCCGACACCATGCGCGTGGACGACCTCTTCCAGCAGATGAAAAAACGCCGGCAGCACGTTGCCATCGTCATGGACGAGTACGGTGGAACGGACGGACTGGTCACCATCGAGGACATTCTCGAGGAGATCTTCGGCGAGATTCAGGATGAGTACGACAACGAGGAAAGCCCCATTCACAAGCTGGGCCCGAATGCTTACGTAGTCGACGCGCGAACGCCCCTCGAACAGGTCGCGGAGGTAATCGGCATCCCCATCGCGGATGAGGAGGTCGAGACCTTCGGGGGATGGCTCATGCATGTCGCCGGCCATATCCCTTCCCAAGGCCACGTGGTCGAACATGCGCGGTGCCGCATGACCGTTTTGGCGGGCGGACCCAACTTCGTGTCGCGGATCCGTCTTGAGATTCTCCCCGAACCGCCTGCGAGCGGCGAACCGAAGCCCGCGGCCGGGAACATAAAACGCGACCGGAGCGAAACAAAATGACCGCAATAGCGACCCGTTCGCTCACCAAGATCTACAAGAGGCAACTAGGAAGACCTGCCGTCCCGTCGCTCGACGACTTGAACCTGGAGGTCGGGGAGAATGAAGTCTTTGGCTTTCTCGGCCGGAACGGCGCAGGAAAGACAACAACGATAAAGCTCCTATGCAGCCTGCTTCATCCGACCCGCGGCGAGGCGCTCATCCAGGGCAAGAGCGCGCGAAGACCCGAGGCGCGACGAACCGTGGGGTATCTTCCCGAGAATCCCTATTTCTACGAGTACCTGACACTGCGGGAAACACTGGATTTCTACGGCCGGCTCCAGGGCCTAGGCGCACGCGAACGAAAAGACGAATGGGAGAAACTGTCGGTGCTGCTCGATCTTGGCGAGATCGCCGGGCAGCGGGTCCGCGAGTTCTCGAAGGGAATGCGGCAGCGCCTGGGTTTCGCGGTCGCCCTTGTCGGAGATCCCGCCATCCTGATCCTGGACGAACCGATGAGCGGCCTCGACCCGCTCGGGCGGCGCGCCATACGCGAACTCATCTTGATGCTGCGCGACGAGAGGAAGACGCTGTTCTTCAGTTCACACGTGCTGGGCGACGTCGAGCAGATCTGCGACCGCGTCGGCATTCTTGTCAAAGGAAGGTTGACCGTGCAAGGCCGCCTCGATCAACTGCTCACAAGCAAGATCGAGCAGGTTGAAGTGATCGCCTCGGGTCTAAACCAACAGGACGTCATCGAGATCGGTGCGAAGGCCGTCTCTTTGCGCACGTCCGAAGCCGGCCATCACTTTCGCGTAGCGGATCTTGATACGGCCAACGAAGTCGTACGCATGCTCCACGATTGTGGGGCCAAGCTCGTCGAATTCACGCCCATTAAGGAATCCCTCGAGGACTATTTCATGCGCAAGCAGGAGCCGCATTCATGAGGATTCTTGCCGTCGCACAAAATACCTTCCGCGAAGCGATCCGCGACAAGGTGTTATACGTCCTGTTGTTCTTCGCCGCGGCCGCAATCCTCGGGTCGAAGGCCATCGGCTGGGTCAGCATCGGCCAGGACATCAAGATCATGAAGGACATCTCTCTGGCGGCCGTGCTCGTCTTCGGCGTTCTGATCGCCATCTTTGTCGGCACGAATCTTGTCTACAAAGAGATCGACAAGAGGACCCTATACACCATTATCTCGAGGCCGATGCGGCGCTACGAGTTCATCCTCGGGAAATACTTCGGCCTCGCATTCGTGCTCGCCCTCGTAACGTTCATCATGACGGCCGCGGGCGCGCTCTACGTCGTCGTGCTCGGCGGAACGGTTACCCTCGCCTATTTTCTGGCCGCGCTGCTCATCTACTGGGAGCTACTGGTGATCACGGCGTTCGCCGTGCTGTTGTCGGTGCTCACGTCGCCCATCCTGGGCGCGTTGATCGTGTTTTCGGTTTTCCTTTTTGGGCACGCGACGAATATCCTCGTCGACCTGCCCCAGCAACTCGAGAGCTCGGCGGCGCGACACATGCTCCACGCCGTCTACTACATCGTTCCCAACCTGAGCAACTTCAACATCCGCGCTGAAGCGGCCAACGCCATGGACGTCTCGCTAAGCTACGTAGCTTGGGCGATGACTTACGGCGCGATCTACACCGCGCTGTTGTTATTCCTGGCCGCGCTAGCCTTCGAAGAGAAGGATGTGTGATTAGGGTGGAATACAGAATTCAGAATTCAGAAGGGTTGCAGGTCGAAGCTGGGTGCCATGGATAAGCCTGGTTTGGCCGGATGAGAGCTGCGTACGTAAGGTCAGGATCCCGAACCGGCCAAACCAGGCTTATCCATGGCACACCGGGCTGGGACCTGGCCAGTTACAATTCCGTATTCTGAATTCTGAGTCCCGTCGTTAGGGAACCTAGATGCTTTCACGCCGAGCAATCATCGCCCCGCTGTGCGTCGCCCTCGCCTTCGCAGGGATCATCGCGGCGCAGCGCAAGATCGACGCCGTAAAGCACAAGGCGTTCTACGACGAGCTGCTGTACCTCCCGAACGAAAAGCTGCTGAACCATTTTACGGCGGGGATGTCCAGCGTTATTGCGGACGTCTTATGGATTCGGTGCATTCACTACACGGCCCAGCACTTCAAGGGCGACGGGAAATTCACCTGGCTCAACCATATGTGCAACATGACCACGCGACTCGATCCCCATTTCGCGGCGGTGTATCGGTACGGCGGCATCTTCCTGGCCGCACTCAAGGCCGATGACGACGCCGGCATTGACCTGCTCGAGCGGGGCATGGTCCGCAATCCCGATGCATGGGAATTGCCGTACGAGATCGCAATGACTTATCTCCTGAATCGCGGCGACCAGCCTGATTCACCCATTCACGCCGCACGATACCTCGCCATGGCCGTCGAAACGGGAAAGGCCCCTGCATTCGTAGCAGACGTGGCGTCGAGCCTGCAAGGCGCACACAACCTTACCGACATCGAGCGCGCCATGTGGGACAAGACGCTCGCGAACGGAGATCCCTTCCTGCGTGATCTGGCCGAACGCAAGCTCGTCGAGTTGAACCTGCGCGAGACTTGTGCCGCACTCGACAAGGCCGTCTCGATTTACGCGACACGGTTCAACCATCCGCCCCGCACGCTCGAGGAACTAGTTTCGGGACGGATTATTGACGCGCTCCCCGCCGACCCGCTCGGCGGCACGTTTTTCATCGACGCGAAAGGCAGCGTGCAGAACACCACCGTCCTGGACAGCCGCGTCGAACGGACGCGCAACACCCTTCGCACGGCCATCGATGCATACAAAAAGACAAAGGGTCAGTGGCCCGCGTCCCTCCAAGATCTCGTCGCCGCCCACATCATGGACGCCCTCCCCCCCCACCCCTACCCCAACCGCACCTGGCAATACGACCCAGTCACCGGGGACGTCAAATGACCGGCGCAACCGGCTACCCTGAACGTATGAGAAAGCCAATCGCGCCTTGATCTTCTTCGCACGGAAGAACTGCGGGAAACTAACCATCGAACCCGCGAAGCAGTTTGCAGGAATGTAGCCCAGGATGGCCAACGGCGCGCCACTGTTCACCCGGGGTTAGACTCTGGCGGTCCCTATCGGGACTCATCGACCTTGGCACAGGCCTTTCCACCGTAGAACTGCGCCGGATCGCCGATCGCACGGCGGCTTAGACCGAGAAGGTGTTGGAGAAGCAAGCAAAAAGAGAGAACGCAAGGTGGGGAAGAGCCCCATTTGGGATCCACACGGTCGGCTGGTCCGAAACCCGGAACCTGCTCCTCATAAAGCAACTCCGGCGGAAACTCTTGCGAGTTCCCGCCGGAGGGACGTTAACTGAAACTGTCAGTTAGGCTTTTCGGCGCAAGTGCCGCCGAACAGCGACCATCGTCGCGCCGATTGACAACAGAACCATCATCGTCAGCGGCGTCTTCAGTACGAAGATGACCGGCGTTAGCAGCAGTCTCACGACGGCCGCGAGGAACGGGCTCTGCGCCACAACGCTCGCGATGGCCGGGCTCACCTGGTAGTACGCATCTACGAAGGCCGTACCGGCGGAGTTGCTCAGCAGGTACGTGTCGCGGAACGCGCGCAAGGTGTCGATGTCAGCCGCAAGCGGAGTACCGTAGGCCGCCGTGGCGATGAAGCACGGGCCGCCACCGCCACCACCGCCGCCACCGCAGCCGTCGCACCCGGACGCGAGAGCGGTCAGCAACGCGCCAAGGGCGATCAGCAGACCCCACAGACCGACACCGCTGGGATCGTACCGGAAGGCGCTTATGAGCACCACTGGGGCCGACGTGCCATCACCAAGATAGAGGTTGATGTTGACAACGCCGGTACGCGGCACCACCGACGGGGAAACGATCTCGACCATGTACTCGTTTGTGCCTGGAGGCGTCACGATGTTCCGGGCAAGCTTCCCGCCGAACGTGGCATGATCCACCCAGGCAAGACCACCCTTCGTCGAGTTGATCGTGACCTTCGTGCCGCCGCAGTTCGGGCCGAAGTTCGGCGACCACGTGATGCTGCCCAGGATGTCGGCCGCGATCAGGTCAGCGGAGTCCTTTCGCAACGTAAACGAGCTGAAGTCGTACAGCCGTACTGTTACCGAGTCGAAGGTCGGCCCGGCTTGTGGAACAGCTTCGTTCTCGAGTACGGAGGACTCATAGGTGATGGTCGGATTCTCGCTCACCGTTTCCACCAGGGCAGGCGCCGGATACTGCGTGTAATCGTAAGACGTATCCACCGCCCACACAGAGATGGCGTTCGCGAGATCTACCGGCGTCAACAGCGGGTTAACGCCGTCAACCGGAAGCATGAGCTTGGCGCTGGGTAACAGAACCCCATCCCCATCGACGCCCTTCTCGAACGTCACGCCCACTTCCGGATATACGGCGCCGCCAAGAGCCACATCCGTATTCGGTTCGACCTGCGGATTGTAGAGGTGGATACCGAAGTCCCAACCACCGACAAGGGGTTCGCTATATGCGTTCGTGGGATCCACGTTGTCAGTGCCGACAGCCGCCGGAACCTGCGTCGCACGCACAAGGACGTACGCGGTGGTCATCGTAGGCGTGTTCGCGGCCGCCAGCGGAAGCGTCAGGCTCGCCTTGTCGAGCACGAAGCTCTTTTCTTCCATATTGATGTCAAGGGCGATTGGCTTCGGATCGGCGTCAGCCACCATCAACGCCGTCGTCACGGTCTGACCGATCGTGGCATAGTGCACGTACGTGAAGGCATCGGCCAGAGTGTCCTCAGGAGCGCCCTCGCCCGTGCCGTTTGTCACCATTACAGGCACCGAGATCGAGGCGAGATCGTCAAGGGGCGTCACGTATTCGGGCACAATCACGTCGATGGTGTCAGTATTGCCAGTGACCTTCACTGCCGGAGCGCCGGCAAACGTTACAGCGGCGTCCGGGGTAAAGTTCTGGCCGTGGACGCGGGCTACAATACCGCCAAACACCCACGCCGTGTCGGGCTCGACCGACTCGATGATCGGCTCACCTTCACCCTCGCCTTCACCCTCGCCTTCACCCTCGCCTTCGCCTTCGCCTTCACCTTCGCCTTCGCCTTCACCTTCGCCTTCGCCTTCACCCTCGCCTTCACCCTCGCCTTCGCCTTCGCCGGCTATGACGGTCAAGGTAACGTCACGGGTCGTACTTCCATTGTCCGTCGTGATGTTGTCGAACGCGACCATGTCGGGATAGACACCGGCGGCAAGAAGCGCCGCATCCGGCTGGTCGATGTAAACGCCGACGGTAACCGTTGCAGCGGATGCCAGGGTGCCACCCACGATGCTGTCCACCAGCGGCGCATCGGGCGACAGCTTGAACCCGAGCCACGTCTCTGTCTTCGAGATGGTGTATTGCAGATCGGCCGTACCGATGTTCTGCAATATGTAATTGGCAAAGCCGGGTTCAAAAGGTCCGCCCACGGGGCCAGAGGACTCGAACGCGGTGTCAGGCGTCACGCTGAGGATACCTTCACCTTCGCCTTCACCTTCACCCTCGCCTTCACCCTCGCCTTCACCTTCACCCTCACCTTCGCCTTCGCCTTCGCCTTCACCTTCGCCTTCGCCTTCACCCTCGCCCTCGCCTTCGCCCTCGCCTTCACCGGTACCGGCTGCTTGCGTAACGGTTGCCTCCAAGACGATAGGATCACACGGAGTCGCGTCAGGGCTCAAGACGATTGTCAAGGTAATCGTACCGACGCGCTCCTCGGTTGTACCGTTCGCATCAGCGTGCGCCGTTAGCGTGTCGTCTCCGGCGCCTGAAGTCGGCCCGGTGAGGGACAACCAGTCTGCGCCGTCAGTCACTTGTGCCGACCACTGGGGCGCGCCGAAGCCGAGCGTGATCTGGAGCGGCTCAGTGTCGCCGCCTTCCGCGCCAACATTCTGATTGTCGGGCGTCAGGGTAGGCGCCGACGACGGGATAGCGCGCAGGCTGAACACGCTCATGTCGTACAGCTTCGTAATGACCGTGTCTTTGTAAGTGTCCTCTGCCATCAGCGGCAAGGCGTCGACAAAGTCCGCGGGTTCGATCTGGTACTGGCCGATAGCCGGCGGTAAGGGCGAGGTGTTAAAGGTGGTCTCGTCCTTAAGAGTCACGAGGTCTTCCGCGAAGCCGTAGTCGTACCGCGTATCCGTCGAGTACATGTACAAGCTGGCCGCAAAGTTGACGGCGGAAAGGGTCTCGCACGTGTTGTTAACAGGGAACTCGAGCTGCGCGTACGGGGTGTTGAGCTTAGCTTCAAGGCCCGTGGTATTGTACGCAAAGTCGGTCAGCTCGTCATACACCTTCGATCCGATGTTGAAGGTGTTCCAGATCGGCGGTGTGTTGATCGTCGGATTGTACAAGTGGATCGCGAAGTCCCAAACACTCTCAATCTTCAGGTAATCCCGATTGTACTCTTCGGGGGGGCGTAGAACAGGAGGATCCTGTGTCAAATCTTCCTGGATGAGGTCGGAGTAGATCCGCTTCTCCTTCGCGATCGCGCTCGTCGTCGCGCGCGCAAGGCCGTAAACCTTAGTGATCGCCGGCGGCGTCACTGGCGGCAGCGGCAGGTTCAGGTTTCCGAAGAAATCATCATTGAGCTTCAGCGGCTTGTATACTTCCTCTCCGGGTCCTCCTCCTCCCTCGATAATATCCCGAATGAACGCGGTCGTGAAGACCTCCTCGCCGTCGGGAGCGTAAGTAGTCGTCGCATACCGCACGTAAGTGAATCCTCCGTCCGGCGGCGCCGATACCGCCGGTGGGAACGGGGGATTTGTCACCTCGACCACCGTCGGCAGAGTCACTTCGTCGCCCGCCAAGGCGGTATCCAGAGCCGGGATGATAAGGAAAATCTGGGTATCCGTTATGGCAATCGGCTCCACGGTCATGCCGGCCACCTTCACCTGGGTGCCGGCAAAGAAGTTCTGTCCCGTGATCACGGCCTTCACACCGCCGAACAACCAGGAATGGTTCGGAAGGATGGGGTTGGTCGCGTCAAGCACCGGCGCCTCAACTGCCTCGCCTTCGCCTTCACCCTCGCCTTCACCCTCGCCTTCACCCTCTCCTTCGCCCTCGCCTTCACCGCCCTCGCCTTCGCCCTCCCCTTCACCTTCGCCTTCGCCGACCGCTATTGTGAACGGCGCCATTATGGAAAGCGAAGTCAACTGAACAGAGAAGATTGAGGGCGCCTGTTCGACCATGTCGGCCTTGAATTCCCATCCAAGGTCAAGGTCGCCATCTCCCTCGAGCCGGTTGGTGCCTGCATTCAGATTGGCGGCCACGGACCATAACGAAACCGTTTCTCCCAGCAAGGGCTCCTGAACATCCATGAACACAACATCAACAGTGAGATCGCTTAGAGAGGTGACAAAGCCTATCCCGGAACCTTCGCTGATATACACCAAAACAAGGCCAAGGAATCTCGGTGGCGCCGCAGCCGGCATCTTTCCGGCCAGGTTGTTGGCCCAATCGTCGACGTTGCCCGAAGGCGCAATGTCGTCGACCATCTCGCGCAACTGGTCGCCCGGTGCGGCCCAAGCCACGAGGAACGCAGAGGTCGTGTCGTCGGGAACAACTGCTGCCGTCATCAACCTATCAAGCGTCGGACAGTGAACGAAGACCCCGGGTGAGGGGCAGATCGCAATCTTGCCGTCCGCCTTCGCAACAGCGTTCAGGTTCGCCACGGTAACCGTACGGTTGCCAGCGGTGCCCGATAGCCACTGTGCGCCGTTAGTCGACGGGAAGTCGTCTGGCAGGCCGTTCTGGTCGTCATCGAGACTTGCTGGGACTTCCCGCAAGGTAAAACTAACCGGGTTGTCGCTCGACGAAATCCCAAAAGTGTACAAAGCCGGCGCGGCCTGGTCATCCACAAAGCCCAAAGCGTACATATTGTGGGATGTCTCCAATGCCGAGCCCGTCAGCAAAGGCGTGAGGTTTGCGACCCCGTAGTAGGTGAAAGCTGCGGCGCTCAGGAGATCCGAAGTCACCGAGGGATCCGGGGCAAGCCAGACCGGAACATCTGGGGGAAACACGCCAAACGCCCCGTCTACCACGAGAAGCACGTCCGCGGCATCCCCGTCAGTCGCCGCCGCCGCGTTGATGAACGCTGCGGGCGCATCCGATGGCACGATGAAGAGCGCGCCCTCCGGCGGCTCGGCCACAGCGATAGTTGTTGCATCAGCCTTGGCCGCTTTCAGGTTCAGCACCGCATTGAGCAGGTCTACCATGTCAACGCGGCCGTTACTGGCACTCGCTGCCGTGACGTCGACGGCCTCGCGCGTGGGCATTAAACCAATCAAAAACGCGAGCGACATCATCAGACATACAAGTGACGAAAGGACTGCCTTCTTCGTGATCCCCATGGTGCTTTCTCCTTTCGTTCAGCGTGTCAATCCCCCGGCCTCGCGGAAACCGCGATAACCACGGGCGTTTCTCTTTCGCTAAGGCTCTTAGCAGCCTACCCCGCTTCCAAACATTCGCTCATTCACATGGGCGAATTGTTTAATTGCTCCGTCCTGACAAAACACACCCCATCGTTTGAAAGCTTAAAAGGAATTATAGAGGAATCTCCCCCCATTGTCAACCCCTATTTTTGCCCAATTTCCGTTCCTCCTACGGTGCGCGGTTTGCGTCATAATTCCGCATCGAGATTGAAGTAGCAAAGATACAACGATTTTGTGGAGAGTAATACTGCGCACACGTCAATTGTTGACAATTGTGTGCCAGGTCAAGACAACACCAAGCCAACGCTAGTCAGGAACGTCTCGGGTAACTCCCCCCGAATTCTCCAACGCGGCGACGTGTCCAGCAGGCTCCGCACGGCCCGCGCGTTGTACGCGGGAGACCGCTATAGCTGTGAATAGTGCCAAGCCGGTGGCGGCCAGCAACAGACTGATCCCCTGGGAAACGGTCATGCCAGCCAGCGAACGGACACTGTCTCCTCGGAATGACTCCACCGCGAATCTAACGATCCCATACAAAAAGAGGTAAAGCACAGCGGTGCGGCCTGCAGGATGCCCCCTGCGTCCGGCAAGCTTCAGGATAACGAACACGGCTAGGAGCCCGAAGACCATGTACAACTGGGTTGGATGCACTGGCAGCGATTCGTGGGCACTCGAGGAAATGAGCCCATCCGCGAGCTGCTGGTCAAAGGGATAACTGCCGCGTGGGAAGGCGATCGCCCACCACATGGAGGAGGGCATGCCCCAACAACAACCGTTCAGAAAGCACCCCACCCGGGTGATTGCCTCGCCGAGAGCGACATAGGGAGCCGCCGCATCAGCGACGATCAAGAGCGGAAGCCTGCACACGGTTAGATAGATAAACAACGCGAGGCCCCCCCCTATCAAGCCCCCATAGAAAACGAGTCCTCCTTCCCAAAGGAAGACGGCCCGCCAGAGATATCGAGGCTCGGAATATTGGAGAATCCAGTAGATCTTTGCTCCGAGCAAGGCGCCAATGAAGGCCCAGAGCCCTCCATGCGGGCTGCCGTAAACGGGTGGATCCCGACGTTGAAGGTCACGCACGGTCATCAGTGTACACGTCAAGAAGGCGACGGCCAGCATGGCCGGATAAGCGTGGAACTCGAGGCCGAACACTTTCAGCAAGGTAGGGTGCATTATGCTATTTGCAGGCGCCCTCCCCGTTTAACGCCCCTGCTTGTGCCGCGCAACCGAGGAGCAATGTCCGCACCTCTACTCGCGGTCGCGCCGGAACGACGTGAACCGTCGAGCCATCAAGAGGCCGCCGCCCGTGAATGAGAGCAGCAGGAGGTCTCCGAGGGCTTCCTGGCCAAGACCGAATCCAGCAGGCATGACGCTCGCGGCCGATGGACGCTCTTTCCCGGAGATCAGTTGCAGCCCTCGGCCAACGGCCACGGAACTGAACGTTCCCTCACATCCTGATTCGCTTCTCGCACGCACCCAATAATAGTACGTTTGGCAAGTCTCGGCGCATCCCAAGGCGCACGTTCCCCGCACAACCTGGTTGTCCAGATACGACCCATCGGCGGCGGGAAGCCATTCGCTGATAGACTCTGCTTCGCTGGGATTGTCGGAGGAGCCGCGGTACACTTGGTAACCTGCGGCGCTGTCAACGCCCGACCAATCGATAAGCGCACCCGCCGAGCTTATCGAGGAGACGGCAACCGTCTCTGGCGCGGCGGGCCCCCCAGGGTTCCAGGCCGCCGGCTCGCTCAAAGTCCCTTCGTCGCCGTTTGCGTTTTCCGCCGCCACCCAATAGTAAAAGAGCTGGCAATAGTCCGGGTCCTCCGGATCCGTTGGCACCGAGTCATCCACGTATGAGAGTTCAGATGATGACAGAGTGTGACTGATACGGTCCGCGCTTGTCGGGTCTTCCGACTCACTCTGAAAAACCAGATAACTCTCGGCGCCCGGCACCTCGGACCACTGCACCAAGGCGCCCTCCGGGTCTGGCGAAACCGTCACGGTCGCCGGGGCAAAATAGATCATCCGGACGGCGACCGGGTCTCCGATCTCATCGGCCATCGAAGCATTCACGCCCGAGATGAAGACTTGGCTAAGGGGCGTTTGCGGAGCAGCAAGCTCAAACGTCGCCGTTAAGACCAAGCCCGTGTCCATCACTCCCGTGTTAAGCGCCCAAACAATAAACCCAACCGTGCCCGGGTTGGCTTCATAAGCCTCCGCGTACTTTCCCGCGGCCGTCGCCGCCTCGCCCCGCGCCACGGTCTTGAAGGTAAGCACGTCCGGGTCAAAGACCATCTTGAAAACGATGAGAGACGGTTTGAGCCCGTGCACGTTTAACGTGACCGGAATCGAGACCTCGCCGAGCGTCGTCCCGGCATCCGGGGCGCCAATCGTGAGCGTGTCCACCGAACCATTCTTGGCGCCGCCGTCCAAGGTAGCGGCCGAGCCGGCGGCAAGCGCTCCGCTGGACACTAGCGCGCTCACCACGAAGAACGCCACATATCGTGCGCCCAGCGCACGACTCACAGCGGCCGCCCTATCGGTTTGCGGAATAACTCTCTGCAAGAACATTCGTAATACAACTCCTGAAGACATCGAGGCGATTTCACCTATCGTGCGCCCGGCGCACGACTCACCTGACGAGCAAAGCCTCCAACACTTCACACTATCGCACCACAGAGGTTGCTGTCAAGCAATCGCTCGTGTTCCTCTGGCCTGCGTTTCGCGAGCAAAGCAGCAGCAATTCGTCCGGGTGGGGCGCTTTCGTTGCAGCGCTCCTTTCGGGCGTGGTAACATATGTTGTGCGCCCGGCGCACGACTCATACGCGTGAGGTCTATGATTCAAGTTCTCTGCTCAAACTGTGGGATTCGTTTCCTTGTCCCAACGACAGTACAAGGGAAGAGTGGGATCTGTTTCGGCTGCGGCGCACAGGTCAAGGTGCCCGACCTATCTAACCTCCAACAGAACCTCGACTTAACCTTTGCTGCCGGGGATCGCATCGCCCACCGTTATCTTATCGAAGAGGGCATCGGCAAAGGCGGCATGGGCGTGGTTTACCGCGCTCGCGATACCCTCATCGACGAGGAAGTGGCGCTGAAGTTCATGCGTCCCCAACTGTTGAGCACCCAAAAGGGCCAGACGACCTTCATACATGAGGCGCAGATCGCGCGGCGTCTCCGGCACGAGAACATCGTGGCGGTCCATGACATAAGCTGGACGAACGAGGGCATTTTGTACCTGTCGATGGAGCTTCTTCGAGGCCATTCCCTGCGCGCCTTCCTGCGAAAGTGCCGGCAGGAACGAAAGCTCATCGAGGTGCCCTTTGCGGTTCACCTTATTTCGGAGATTCTGAAGGCCCTGGACTACGCACATCGCATGGTCGTGCACCGCGACATGAAGCCTGAGAACATCATCATTCTTCCAGGGGAGCAAGTCAAGGTCCTCGACTTCGGGCTCGCAAAGGTCATTGATGAAGATGTGTCCTATTCGCAGAACACCTCCGGCAAGGAAGGCTCGCGGGTAACAGGTACCTATGCTTACGCGTCGCCGGAACAGAAGAAGCATCTCCCGGTGGATCTCCGCGCGGACATCTACAGCGTCGGCCTCATATTCCACGAGCTCCTGACGCTGCGCACCCCTGTCGACGCGCCCGTTGGCGTCGCCGAGGTCCGGAACGACGTCTCACCCTCTTTGCTGGACGTCCTGAAACAAGCCGTGAATCCCGAGAGAGAGAACCGCTGGCCCACTGCAAAGGAGTTCCTCAATAACCTCGAGGGCGCCTTCGAGCAATCATATCGCCACATCACCTCACAGTTGCCGGACGTTCCCGAAGGGACTCGGGCATCCACGGAAGGCATGGTGCTGCTCGAGGGCGGGCATTTCCTGATGGGCTACAACGGTCTCGAGGAGGAAGCCCCCGAGTTCGAGTTCGAGGTCGAGCCGTTCTTCATGGACAAGTACCCCGTGACGGTTAAACAGTATGCGGCCTTCCTCGAGGCGACCGACTATCCCAAACCGGTCCTTTGGGGCGACCCACGCTATTCCGGCCCGAACCAGCCTATCGTGGGCGTGAGCTGGGAAGACGCCAACGCTTACGCAGCATGGGCCGGAAAGAGACTTCCCACCGAGGTCCAATGGGAGTTCGCGGCCCGCGGCAAGGAAAACCGCATGTTTCCCTGGGGCGACCTCGAACCCAATGCCACGCGATGCAATTACAACGACTTTCTCAGCATGCCGTCGAACGTCACGATGCACGAAGAGGGGAAAACCCCCGATGCCATCTGCGACCTTGCAGGCAACGTTTATGAATGGGCCTCGAACCCCTTCTTGCCCTACGAACAACTGCTGAAAGGCAACGCATCCGCGCCTCAAACTCCGCTGAGAGCCGTTCGAGGCGGCTGCTGGGACTCGAAGGCCGGCGACCTCCGCTGCACCCACAGGAAAGGTATGTTCCCCGAATCCCGCCTCCCCACCCTAGGCTTCCGTTGCGTCCTTCCCGCCAAACCCAGATCAAGACGAGATAGTTGAAACCCGCAATCCCCCCTGCTCGACCGCCCGTAGGTCCGACCTCCAGGTCGGACATTCACCAAGTCCCCCTTTGAAGGGGGACTTGCTGGCTCCGATCCCCAAATCGTACATTCAGCCATCCCCGATCTACGCGTCCCGTCCCAACGTAGGCCCGATTTACAATCGGACATTCGGTTTGCGTCCTTCTTCCAGAATGAATGCCCGATTGAAAATCGGACCTACGATCACGCCTCTATTCTTTGTGTCTTTGTGTCTTCGTGCCTTCGTGGTAAACAAAATCAGCCGCCGCTCTCAGAACTAAGACACACAGCGTTGCGCCGCACGACACGCTGTGCCATAATGACCGAGGCAAGATGGGGTCTGGGATAGTCCGGCAGTGAAGGGGCAGCAACGGATGAACCGACGGTATAGCAGCTCGGGAGGCGCTTGTAAACCTTACATTCTCACGCCGAGGCATTGCGTACTCCGTCTCGTCACACGATCACAATGAAGGGAGTTATGATGAAACGCAATCCTATGGCTCAAAAAGGTTATACTGTCATGTGAGTCTCGGGCCATGAGGATGAAACACGGGGAAAAAGGGGAAGGGAATGAGAACGATCGGGACGTGCAGGCAGGTGCTGGCAATGGTTGGGGCGGTCATGAGGCTGTTGGCCATAACAACCGCGGCGGTGGCCGGGCCGGGCGAATTCCGTTCCATGCGGCGAAGACTCTTGGGAATCCTGTTGCTCCTTCAAGTCTTCTGGATGCCCGCAGTAAACGCCGCCACGTATTCCGGCGGCAGCGGGACGGAGGGGGATCCGTACCTCATCTCCATCCCGCAGGACCTTGTCACCCTCGCCAACACCGCCAATTCCGCCGATTGGGCCGCATCTTTCCTCATGACGCAGGATATTGACATGAGCGGCGTCACCGGCTTCACGCCCATCGGCAATTCCACCACCCCATTTACCGGCGTCTTCGACGGCGGCGGGCATGCTATCCAGAACCTGACCATTAACCTGCCCGCACAGGAATATGTTGGCCTTTTCGGGTTTATTTCGGGTACCTCATGCCATGTCAGGGACCTCGGAATGCAGGGTGGCGCGGTGACGGGCAAGGAGTGTGTCGGCGGGCTGGCCGGCTATAACAGCAACGGAGGCACCGTGACGGGCTGCTACGCCACCGGCGTGGTCGCAGGCACAGGCAACTCCGTCGGCGGGCTGATCGGTCAAAATTACTACGGTACGGTGGCAGGCTGTTACGCCACAGGCCCGGTGACGACGGGCGGCGACAGCAGCTCCGTCGGCGGGCTGGTCGGTCAGAACCTCTACGGCACGGTGACAGGCTGCTACGCGACGGGCACAGTGACGGATCCCTACCTCGTCGGTGGACTGGTTGGCGGGAACGAAGGCAAAGCGACTGTGAAGGGCGCGGGATACCCCTCCGCCGGCGGGCTGGTCGGCGAGAACTTCGGCACTGTGACGGGCTGCTACGCCACGGGCGCGGTGACGGGCTCCTTCTATATCGGGGGGCTGGTCGGCGAGAACTCCGGCACGGTGACGGCCTGCTACGCCACGGGCGCAGTGACGGGCAGCGACAGCGCCGGCGGCGGGCTAGTCGGGGTGGGCGGCGACGGTACGGTGATGGGCTCGTTGTGGAACATAGAGTCTTCCGGGCAGCTAGGCGGCAGGGGCGGCAAAGGATTGACTACCACCCAGATGAAGTCGCTGACGATCTTCCAGAATGCGGGCTGGGAGGCCTACGGTTGGGTGATGGAGAATGGCCAGTATCCCCGGCTGGCCTGGGAAGGGACGGGAGCTGACCCGATTCCCGCAGCGGAATCGGTTCCGCTCGCCGGCAGCGGCACGGAAGCAGACCCCTATCGCGTGGGCACGGCATCAGAGTTTGCCTTGCTGAGCTGGCACGTGTCTATCCTGGACAAACACATCCTGCTGACGGCGGACGTGGACTGTGCAGGGGTGACGCTCTATCCGATTGGGGACATGGGACCGTTCACAGGCGTTCTTGATGGTCGCGACTATGTACTGAGGAACGTGTCTATCCAAGATCTGGGCAAAGATCATGTCGGAGTCTTCGGCCTGCTCGGCACAGGCGGTGAAATCCGCAACCTGGGCGTGGAGAATGCCACCGTGTCTGGAAGGTATTACGTCGGCACTCTGGTCGGCTTTAGTGATAGCGGTACGGTAACAGGCTGCTACGGTGTGGGCGCGGTGACAGGTGTCGGCAGCCTCGGCGGGCTGGTCGGATTGAACTACCACAGCGGCACGGTGACGGACTGCTACGCCACCGGCCCAGTGACGGGCAACGACGGAGGCGGCGGTCTGGTCGGCTTCAACCAGGGTACCGTGACGGGCTGCTACGCCACGGGCGCAGTCAAGAGCAACAACCAAAGCGCTGGCGGCCTGGTGGCCATCAACGTGAACACGGTGACGGACTGCTACGCCACTGGCACGGTGACAGGCAACGACTACGTGGGCGGGCTGGTCGGCGAGAATCTTGGCGTGGTGACGGGCTGCTACGCTACGGGCGCGGTGACGGGATCGAGCTACATCGGCGGTCTGGCCGGCGATAACCTCGGTACGGTGACGGGCTGCTACGCCACAGGCGCGGTGACGGGCAACGGCTACGTCGGCGGTCTGGTCGGCTCGAACTCCGACGGCACGGTGACGGGCTGCTACGCCACGGGCGTGGTGACGGGCGAGACGAACTTGGGCGGGCTGGTCGGTTCCGGGACTGGCGGCACGGTCACGTCGTCCTTCTGGGATATTGACGTGGGCGGCCCAGACAACGGCCTTGGGACCGGTCTTCACACGGCGCAGATGAAGCAGCGCGCGACGTTTGAGACGGCGGGCTGGGATTTCACGGGCTCCCCGCCGGTCTGGTTCATCTTCGAAGGTCAGTCGTATCCGTATCTCTTCGGGATTCCGATGCCGATCGCCTCGATTACCGCGTTGCAGGCGTTATCTTCTGTAGATAATGGGAATTATCTCCTCACAAAGGACCTTGACGCAAGCGAGACGGCGGACTGGGGGGGCAAATCCGCGAATCCCGGTTTTGTACCCATCGGCACCCAGGCCCAGCCCTTCAACGGCACGCTCAATGGTAACGGCCACCGCATCTCTGGCCTGCACATCTACCGTCCGGCGCAGGACGGGGTGGGGCTGTTCGGTTACCTCGGCGCGAGTGGGGTGGTGCGCGAGGTGGGCTTGGAAAACGTGACCATTGCGGGCCGGGAGCAGACGGGCGGTCTGGCCGGAGTAAATCTGGGGACGGTCGAGCAGTGCTATGTTCGCGGCGAGATCGCGGGTGCCAATAGCGTGGGCGGCCTACTCGGCGAGAACGGGGGAACGGTGAGCGAGTCCTACGCGGCGGCGGCGCTGATCGGAACGGGCGTGGGCGGCCTGGTGGGCTTGGACAACGGCGGTTCCGTGTC
>Ga0315279_10002602_pt1 | contig 26700 bp, 23 predicted proteins | sample YL17G06_20_MG_FD_203694 | JGI IMG/M metagenome (GOLD analysis project Ga0315279, IMG submission 203694) | Sediment microbial communities from Yellowstone Lake, YNP, Wyoming, USA - YL17G06_20 | ecosystem: Environmental > Aquatic > Freshwater > Lake > Sediment | place: USA: Wyoming | collected... | reverse complement strand
TTTGACCGCGTCCGGGAGAACTCGAAGCTCTACCGCAAGGAGTCCCTCGAGGAGATCATGAACCTCTCCCTCAACCAGTGCCTGGGCCGGACGATCATCACCTCGGGCACGGTCTTCCTGACCCTGCTGGCCCTCTACATCTTCGGCGGCAAGGTCATCAACGACTTCGCGTTCATCATGCTCATCGGCTCGATCGAGGGCGTCTACTCGACCGTCTATCTTTCGTGCCCGGTGGTCATTTTCTGGCAGAAACTTTTCAAAACAAAAAAAGGATTCAGAAGATAAATTTCCCTTGTCAAGAACGATTTTTTAATCTATACTATATGCTACTGAAAAACTTTGGAGCGTGAGGTATTAAAATGGCGGAAGCAATAAAGCCGAAACCTAAAGAAGAGATCCCTGAGATCTTCAAGGACTCTTTCTTCAGGAGCGAAGCCGGCTCCAAGAGAAAGGCCCTGGCGTTTCCCATCGCGCTGTTCATTCACGCCGCGTTTATCATCTCCGTTATCGTGATCCCCCTGCTCTCCACGGCGATCCTGCCCAAGGTGGAAGTTTACAGCGCGTTTCTGGCCCCCCCACCGCCTCCTCCCCCTCCCCCACCGCCGCCGGCCAAGAAGCGTGCCTCCTCACAGGCCAAGACCCGCATCAAGCCCGTCCAAGCGTCCGCCACCATCGAGCCCGGCCGGCTCGTGGCCCCCGTCGACATCCCGGAAGAGATTGCTGAAGAACAACTCTCTGACATCGGGATCGATGGCGGTGTCGAAGGCGGTGTCGAAGGCGGAGTCGTCGGCGGAGTCCTCGGCGGAGTCGTCGGCGGAGTCCTCGGCGGGGTCGTCGGCGAGGTCGAAGCCCCGGTCCGGGCCATCGGGCAGATCAAGCCCCCCAAACTGATCAAGCAGGTAGACCCCACCTACCCGGAGATCGCCCGGCAGGCGAGAGTCGAAGGCGTCGTCATCATCGAAGCGACGACGGACATCTATGGGCGCGTGCAGAGCATCAAGGTCCTGCGCTCCATCCCTCTTCTTGACCAGTCGGCTATCGACGCGGTGCGCCAGTGGGTCTACGAGCCGATGGTCATCAACGGCCGCCCCAGGGGCGTCATCTTCACCGTCACCGTAAGATTCCAACTCAAGTAAGTAAAGCTATCCATGGCTTTAGAGATTTAAAAGGAGGTACTTAACATGCAATTCGGTTTGATTGAAATGTGGCAGGCCATGGGAGCCGTGGCCAAGACGGTTTCCATTCTCCTGATCTCTCTCTCGATCGTTTCCCTTTACCTGTTCATCGAGCGCCAGCTCACGTTCAACCGGGCGAAGACGAGATCCCAGTTCATCGCTCCCAAGCTCGCGGAGATGCTCAAGACCGGGCAGATCAAGGAAGCCCTGGCTCTCGCGTCCAAGAAGGAAAACAAGGGAAGCCACCTGGCCCGCGTGACGGCCGCCGGTATCCAGGAGTTCTTGTCGGGCAAGGAAGCCCACCTGAACCATGAAGAGCAGATCAACACCGCCCAGCGGGGTTGCGACAGGGCCGCGAACCTGTTCAACCAGGACCTGAAGAGAGGCCTGAACATCCTGGCCACGATCGCCACGTCCGCCCCTTTCATCGGCTTGTTCGGAACGATCTCGGGCATCATCAACGCGTTCCGCAGCATGTCTCTGACTGGGTCCGGAGGAATCGGCGCCGTCGCCGGTGGCATCTCGGAAGCCCTCGTCACCACAGCTTTCGGGATCGGTGTCGCCATCATAGCCCTCTGGTGCTACAATCTTTTAAACACCAAGATCGAGATCTACGACGCCGAGATGGACAACACCACGTCCCAGGTCATCGACTTCTTCATCAGGGCATCCGAATCCAAGTGACGCAAGGAATCGAAATTACTATTTTCTCTTGAAAAGAGAGGCACACAATGGGCTTTTCAGTATCCATGGGCGGTAAAGAAGAAGTCAAGTCCGAACCCAATGTCGTTCCCTTGTGTGATGTCTTGCTCGTTCTCCTGATCATTTTCATGGTCGTAACGCCTCTCGTTCAGAAAGGCGTTGATGTCAAACTGCCCTCCGCTCTGAACACCTCCAGCATGCCCGACAGCCCGGACGTCGTTCTGGCCGTCAAGAGGGACGGCACGCTCTACGTGAACAAGGACAAGGTCACGATGGAAAATCTTCAGAACGCGCTGGAAGAGGCATTCCTGACCGTCTCCGAAAAGAAGCTCTACATCAAGGCAGACCAAGATATCGAATACGGTAAGATCGTCGACCTCATCGACGTCATGCGGGAGGCCGGGATCGAGATCATAGGCATCATTACAGAGAAGAAAACGGAAAAGGCTCTTTAATCGGACGCTTCCGGGCCCGGCCCGGCAAGCGCGCCGATAACCGCACGAAACTCCTGGGGGAAGGAAGGATGAGGCCTTCCTTATCCCTCTTTTTTTATTTTCTCCCCCCGTTCAGGCCAGTTTCCTAACCTGACTTATTCATCAAAATGCCGATGCGTTGTTTAACTCAAGCAATATCTGCGATATCTCTGATAAACCGATTTCTCATTCGGTTTCCGAAAGTTCGTCTCAAAAAAACCGGCATTTTTACCCTCCGGGCGAGCCGATCCGGCCGCATCTGCTTTGTTGCGAAGGGTTCGCAGTACCGGGAGTACAGCTTCACCCTCCGTGCCTCGCATCTGCAGCCGCCTCGACTCGTGAATATGCCAGGCTAGAGGACCCGGATCAGAAAAACGCACCGGTCGCCGCCGCGCGGCATTTCATGAATGGCTTTCCGGGAGTGACTTTCTTTTCAGCGTCTCGTTCATGCTTCCCGTCCGATAACCTTCAAGGTCCAGGGAGACATAACTGTAACCCAGCTCCTTGAGGCGGGCGGAAATTTTGGCCGCCAATCCCTTTTTCAGCAGGCGGGGGAACTCACCCGTTTCGACCTCGATGCGGGCGATCGGTCCGTGGTGGCGGACCCTGACCTGGCGGAAGCCTGCCTCCCGGAGAAACTTCTCGGCCGCGCCGATTCTCCTGAGGCTCTTCCCCTCGATCCGCGTGTGATAAGGAAAGCGTGAAGCGAGACAGGCCAGGGAGGGTTTGTCCCAAGTGGGCAGCCGGAGTCGCCGCGACAGCTCCCGGACCTCCGCCTTGGTCAGGCCGGCTTCCCGGAGCGGGGAACGAATCCCGAGCTCTTTGGCCGCCTTGGCGCCGGGACGGAAATCCAGCAGGTCATCATGGTTCGACCCGTCCAGAACGAAGGAGATCCCCTCTTCCTGCGCGATCGAGGCCAGTGTGCCGAAGAGCTCCTTCTTGCAATGGTAGCATCTCTCCGGAGGATTGCTCAGAAAATCGGGGTTGTCGAGTTCATGGGTCGAGATGACTATGTGCCGCACCTTGAGGCGCCGGGCGAGCTTTCGCGCGTCCATCGTCTCGTTCCCGGGATAGGTCTCGGAAGAGGCGATGACCGCCAGGACGTTCTTCCCCAGGACATCCGAGGCGACCTTGAGGAGCAGGGTGCTGTCCACGCCCCCCGAAAAGGCCACCAGGACTTTTCCCATTTTCTCAAGCCCCGTTTTAAGTTTCTCGTATTTCCGGGCGACCGTCCGCGGGAGTCCGCCGGTCTTTATTACGGTTTTCATGGTTCTCACCATTTCGTTCGTTTCCTTTTTTCCCGCCCCGCCCGTTCGACTTCTCTCACGAGCTCGGGGACGATACGGTTTTCCTTGACTTTCCAAAGGACCTTGCCTTTCTTGAAAATGGTCCCGCTTCTCCTGCCGCAAGCGACACCGATGTCGGCCTCCCTGGCCTCACCGGGGCCGTTGACCATGCATCCCATGACGGCCACGGTCAGGGGCGTTTCAAGTGAGGACAAGCGCTTCTCGACCTCCGAAGCGATCCTCATCAGGTCGACCTCAACCCGGCCGCAGGTCGGGCAGGATATGACGTCGACCCCCCTCGACCTGAGCCCCAGGCTCCGGAGGAGTTTCCAGGCGACGGCGACTTCCTTCTCGGGCGGCGCCGTCAGAGAGACCCGGACCGTATCAGCCAAACCTTCGCTAAGAAGGAGAGCCAGGCCCGCAGACGATTTTATGCTTCCCGTAATAAGGCCGCCGGCTTCGGTGATCCCGGCGTGGAAGGGATAATCGACCATGGGGGCCAGGAGGCGATAGGCCTCGAGGGTCCGGACGATATCTGATGCCTTAAGGGAAATCTTGATGTCGAAGAAATCCAGGTCCTCGAGCATCCGGATGTGCCGTAAGGCGCTCGCCACCATGGCGTCGGCGGTCACGGCTCCGTATTCCGCCAGGATGACCTTTTCGAGAGACCCGGAGTTGACCCCGATCCGGATCGGGATACCGTGCTCCCGGGCGGCCCGGACGACCTCCTTCACCTTCTTCTGGGAGCCGATGTTGCCGGGATTGATCCGCAAGGCGTCCACCCCCGCTTCGATCGAGGCCAGGGCCAGCCTATGGTCGAAATGGATGTCGGCGACAAGCGGGACTTTGACCTTTTTCCGGATCTCGCCCAGGGCCGCGGCGGCCTGATCGTCGGGGACGGCCAGGCGGACGATCTCGCAACCCGCATTCTCCAGGCGTCGGATCTGGGCGACCGTGGCCCTGATGTCGCGCGTGTCCGTTTTGGCCATGGACTGGACGGATACCGGCGCGCCCCCTCCGATGATGACGTCGCCGATCCGGATTTGCCTGGTCTTTCGTCTTGGAAACGGGCTGGCGCTTCTGGTGTCCATGCAGCTTATCTTAACGGATCTAGGTTTTTTCGTCCATCCTCGACCGGGATGTGTAAGCATCCCTTTTCGTGTGAGAAGGAATTCAGGCTCGGGGCGCGCCCTCCGTCGGCCGCGGCCTGTCCCGGCGAGCCAGGCCGCTTCGGCTCCGGGCTCCGCTCTCCTCTCCCTCCGGTCAAGGACCCGTGCCCGCTCCGCCCTTCAACGACCTCCTCCGGGCATCGCCCCTGCGCCATTGTCTATATCACACAAAAAAAGATGCTTCCCCGGGACGTCCGGAGGCCGGGACGATCGACCCGCTAGAACGGGAGGAGGCTCCCCCAGCCGTGCGGCATGCGCTTGATAATGTCGTTCAGGATGACGAAGACGATCAGGAAGACGAAAATGACGAAGCCGATCTGCATCCAGATTTGTCGGACCTTGGGGCTGAAGTCCTTCCGGAAGATGCTCTCCAGGAGGAGGACGAAGATCTGGCCGCCGTCGAACACCGGGATGGGGAACAGGTTGAGCACCCCCAGCTGAAGGCTGATGATGGCGATCCAGCTCATCATGGCCAGCCAACCCATGCGGAGGGCGGCATAGGAGAAGTTCGCGATCTCCAGCGGGCCTCCCAGCTGACGGGTGGACGCCTGGCCTGTAAAAAGGTCCTTCAGGAAACGGATGACCAGGAAAAAGTTTTTGAGGTTGGACTTAAGGCTCTCGGAGATGGCGGCGAAGAAGCCGTATTTCCTCGTGACCGACTTGGCCTCTTGAAAAATCCCTATCTTGCCGACGTTCCCTTCGTTCCGCGGGGTGACCGGGATATCCAGGACCTGTCCGCCACGGTCGACTCCCAGAACGATCACCTTCCCCGCATTCTTCTCGATGATTGGGATGAAGGCGTAGAAGAAGACCGGCGCCCCGTCTACGGTCAGGATGATGTCGCCGGGCTTGAGGCCCGCCTTCTCGGCCGGCGAGCCGGCCGTGACCATGCGGACCTGGGTCAGGATCTTGCCGCGGAAACCGGCGTAACCCATCTCGTACCGGCTGACGGATTCTGTTTTGAGCTCGACCTGCTGGACCGCACCGTTCCGCCGCACCTCCAGCGTGATGACCTTGTCGGGTTTGGTCCCGACCGCGATCTCGACGTCGCTCCAGGTCCCGACCTTCCGGCCATTGATGCTCAGGATCTCGTCGTCAATCTTGAGGTCGGACTTTTCCGCGGGAGACCCGGGATCGATGTGGCCGATGACAGGCTTTTGGTCCTGGTACTCGGGCTCGGGCACCCCGATGCCGTTCGTCACCGCCACCAGGCCGATCGCCAGCAGGATGTTCATGATCGATCCCATGGCCAGGACCAGGAGGCGCTGGGCGCGGTTCTTGGACATCATGTCGTCGGGCGCGAGGGCGCGGCCCGGCTCGGACATCCCTTCGCCCAGCAGCTTGACGTATCCGCCCATGGGGATGAGGCTGATCCGGTAGTCCGTGTCCCCCTTCTTGAAGCCCAGGAGGCGCTTGCCGTAGCCGAAGGAGAACACCTCGACCCGAATGCCAACCAGCTTGGCCGTGAAAAAGTGGCCGAACTCGTGGATGAAGACGAGGATGCCGAAGACGATCAGGAAAGCGAGTATCGTTCCCAGTATGGTGCCCATGTCAGGTCCTTTGCTTGAGGATTTTCTTTGCTGTCTCGCGGGTCTCGCGGTCGATGTCGAAGACTTGGGTAATGTCCAGGACGGGCCTCTTCACGTGGGCCGCGAGGCAGCGCTCCACCAGGCCCGCCAGGGCGCCGAACCGGACCCTGCCGGCGAGAAAGGCCTCCACGACGGCCTCGTTGGCCGCGTTGAGGGCCACGGGAAGGCTCTCCCCCTCCTCGAGAACGGTCCGGGCGAGGGAAAAGAGGGGGAATTTCTTTTCGTCCACGCGGTGGAACTCGAGGGCCCCGACACAACTCAGGTCGAGGGACGGGAGCGGCGAAGCCTCCCGCTCCGGGTAGGTCAGGGCGTACTGGATCGGCACCCTCATGTCGGTCTGAGAGAGCTGAGCCAGAACCGACCCGTCCCGCATCTCCACCAGTGCGTGGACGATGCTTTGGGGATGGATCAGGACGTCGAGGCGGGAGGGACCGAGGTTGAACAGCCAGCGGGCCTCGATGAGCTCGAGTCCCTTGTTCATGAGGGTCGCCGAGTCCACGGTCACTTTCTTCCCCATCTTCCAACGCGGATGGCGAAGGACATCATCGAGGGTCTTTTTTCCGATCTCGTCGAGCGGAGTCCGGAAGAACGGCCCCCCGGAAGCGGTCAGGATGACCCGGCTCACGAACTCCATTTTCTGGCCGGCCAGGCATTGGAAAACGCCGCTGTGCTCGCTGTCCACGGGGATAATCCGGGCCTTGGAGCGGACCGCTTCACGTTTCAGAAAAGCCCCGGCGACCACCATGGACTCCTTGTTGGCCAAAGCGACCTTTTTCCCAGCCTTCACGGCGGCCAGCGTCGGCCCGAGGCCGTCGATGCCGGTGATGGCCGAGACGACAATGTCGTTGCCGGGTCGGCCGGCCACCTCGGCGGCGCCCTCGGGTCCGAAGGTCACCCGGACCCTCCGCCCTTTATACCTCCGACGAAACTCGGCAGCATCCCGCTCCGTCCTCAGGGAGACGATCTCCGGCTTGAACTCCGCGGTCTGCTTGAGGAGAAGGGCGACGTTTGAGCCCGCAGCCAAGGCGGTGACCCGGAACCTATTTTTGAGCCGGACCGCGATCTCCAGGGTGCTTCGGCCGATCGATCCGGTCGAGCCAAGGACGGCAATGTTCTCGCGGCGGTGTTCTATGGTTCCCAAGGTCCTACTTCCAGAGGGCTTTAACGATATAATAGAAGAGCGGCGAGGCCAGGATCAGGCTGTCGATCCGGTCCAGGAAACCCCCATGGCCGGGGAGGACGTTGGACGAATCCTTGATCCCGACCGCTCTCTTAAAAAGCGATTCGAGAGGATCGCTGATCTGGGCGGCCGCATGGACAAGGACCCCGCAGAGAACGGCCTTCCAAAGGACGATGTCCGGAAGCAGGAGCTTCCGGGCGGCCAGAGCGCCCAGGCAGGCGAAAAGGATACCCCCCGCGCTCCCCTCCCAAGTCTTATTGGGGCTGGCGATGGGCGTCATCTTCTTTCGGCCGAAGGGCTTGCCGATGAAGTAGGCTCCCGAGTCACCGAGGAAGATCACGGCAAAGAGGAAGTAAAGTGAGAAGACGCCGTCCTCCAGCCGGATCCTGTAGAGGTAGTTCAAAGGAAAGCTCAGGTACAGGGCCCCAAAGAAGGTGACGGAAATGGACTGGGGAAAGCTCGCCAGCTTCTCCAGGGTGTTGATGCGGACGACAAAATATGCGCAGGCCGCGAGCAGGCAGATGAAAAGCCCTCTCTCGAACCCCAGCCGCGGGAAGTAAAAGGAGGCGCTGATGATCAGGGCGCAAACCGCTCCCAGGGCCTTCTGCGGGAAAAGCTTCTTCCGGTCGGCCAGGTTGTAGAACTCCACCAGGGCCGCCAGGATGAAAACCTGCAGGAGGATGAAGAAAACGATCAGAGGGGCATACTGGATGACAATGAAAAGGATGCCGAGAAGGAAGAAAGCCGTCAGGGTTCGCTTGCGCAAGCTCATGGGATGTCTGCGGCGATAGAAGATTCAGGCCGGGTCAGCGAGGCCGGATATCGCCGAACCTCCTTTCTCTCTGTTGGTATTCGACGAAAGCTTGAAGAAGGTGCTTCTTCCGGAAATCCGGCCACAGGACGGGCGTCATCCACATCTCCGCGTAGGCGATTTGCCAGAGGAGGAAGTTCGAGACCCGAAACTCTCCGCTCGTCCTGATGAGGAGATCCGGGTCGGGCAGGGAGGCCGTATAGAGATGGCTTGAGAATGACTCCTCGGTCAGGGCGTCCGGGTCCGCAGGCCTCTCCCGGACGATCCTCTTGACAGCGTCGACGATCTCGGAACGGCCGCCGTAGTTCAGGGCCAGGACGACGGTCATCCGTTCGTTCGCCGCGGTCTCCCGTTCTACCCGGTCGAGCTCCTTCAGGACGATACGGGGGATGCCGTCTTTTTGGCCGATCACCAGCAGCCGGAGATCGTTCTCCATGAGCACGTTGGCATCCTTTTTCAGGTAATCGCGGAGAAGCGCCCAGAGCTCCGAGACTTCCCGGCGGGGCCGCTTCCAATTCTCTTTGGAAAAGGCGTACAGGGTCAGGACCTTGACGCCCAGGCGGGCCGAAGCCTCGACGATCTCCCGGACAGAATCGGACCCTGCCCGGTGGCCTTCGATGCGGGAAAGCCCCCTCTGCTTCGCCCATCGGCCGTTGCCGTCCATGATGACGGCCACGTGCCGGGGAAGCCTCGTAAGATCGATCCGGAGGACGAGATCGTATTCTTCCGAGCCGGGCTCGATATACCCTTCGAGGCTTTCAAACATAAGGGGTCATTATATGTTACCCTGTCCGGCTTGTCCAGCTTGCCGGCCGGCCTCCGGAAGCATTTCCTTTCGTGTGAGAAGGAATTCCAGGCTCGGGGCGCGCCCTCCGTCGGCCGCGGCCTGTCCCGGCTCGGGGAATGCGAGCGGCCTGGAGCCGCCCTTGGCCCCCGGCCCCCGAGGAACCAGTCCCGTCGGTTCCTCCCCTCGGATAAACCGAGGGGTCCCCCCTCCGCTACGGGGGCTTACGGGCGGCATCCAGTGCCACTCAGCAAGAATGAGGACCTGTGCCCGCTCCGCCCTTCAACGACCTCCTCCGGGCATCGCCCCTGCGCCATTGCCCTAATCCCACGAAAAGAAATGCTTCCCCGACTGTCTAGCCCGTCTGCCCTGTCCAGCTCTTCCGAAATAGACAATCCCGGCCTGATAGGCTAAAATATGGGCATGTGTCTTGCGATTCCCGCCAGGGTCAGCCGGGTCGAAGAGTCCGGGGCCGGGATCGTGGACTATATCGGCAGCGAGGTCCGGACGAATTTCGCCCTCCTGCCCGGCGTAAAGGCCGGGGATTGGGTCATTATCCACGCCGGTTTCGCGATATCCAAGTTGAGCCCGAAAGAGGCCCGGGAGACGTTGAAGCTTTTTAAAGAGATGGAAAGATACGAGAACGGCGCTTGAGCCGGAAGCAGGAGGTTGCCGACCGCCGGTCGAAAGTTTCCACCTCCGGGTATCTGATCGGAAGCCCATAGACTCAGGCTTGTCATCGCAGGCTTTAGCCTGTGTTTCAATAAACCCGGATATAGATGCCATAACATGACGAATAAAAAGGCTCTGACCCATCTGCTGGAAAGGGTCCGGGAGATGACCCGCGTTTTGGGTCGTCCCATGCGTCTGATGGAAGTCTGCGGGACGCACACCATGGCCATCCACAGGCATGGCTTAAAGCCCTTGCTCGAAGCGGCCGGGGTCGAGATGGTCTCCGGGCCGGGTTGTCCGGTCTGCATCACGCCCGACGTATTCCATGAGGCCGCTATCGAGCTCGTAACACAAAGGGAGGGAACGATCCTGGCCACATTCGGCGACATGACCCGCGTCCCGACCCGGAAGGGCTCGCTCCAAACGGCCGTCCCCGCCCGGGGATCCCTCGTCAAAATCGTTTATTCGCCCGAGGAAGCGCTCGAGGCCGCCCGTCGGACCCCGGACAAGGACGTCGTTCTTTTCGGGGCCGGTTTCGAGACCACGATCCCCGGGATCGCCTTCACGGTCCGCCGGGCCCATGCGGAGAAGATCAGAAATTTTTCCGTGTTAACGGCTTTTTGGCTCATCCCGCCGGCCATCAAGGCCATCCTCGAATTGGGCGAATGCGCCGTCGACGGCTTCCTCTACCCGGGGCACGTCAGCGTCATCATCGGAGAGAGACCTTACGCGTTCATCCCGGAGAAGTACGGCATCCCGGGAGCGATCACCGGTTTCGAGCCGGATGACATTTTCAAAGGCGTCCTGTCCGTCCTGGACCAGGTCAGAATGCGCAGCCCGAGGGTCGCCAACGAATACTCCCGGGTTGTTAGGCCCGAAGGGAACCCGGTTGCCCTGGCCTTGATGGAAGAGATGCTCGAGCCCTGGGACGCCTATTGGCGGGGGTTGGGGATCATCCCTCAGAGCGGGCTCAGGTTGAGGAAGAAATATTCCCTTCTGGACGCGGCAGCCAAATATGGCCTCGAGACCGGCGGACCGGGCCATGAAGCCCGCGGCTGCCGTTGCGGGGAGGTTCTGAGGGGGGTCGTCCGGCCCACGGACTGCCGGCATTTCGGAAAGGCCTGTAACCCAGGGTCCCCGCTGGGCCCCTGCATGGTTTCCTACGAAGGGGCCTGCCTTGTCCATTACAAGTATTCGAGGACGCTCCGATGAAACGTATCAGTCTTGAACTGGGAAGCGGCGGTAAGCTCATGAGGGATTTCATCTCCGGGCGCATCGTTCCGACGTTCGGGAATCCGTTTCTCGGCAAGCTCGGCGACGCGGCCATCCTCCCCAAGGGCATCGCGTTCACGACGGACAGCTATGTCGTCGACCCCATCTTCTTCCCCGGCGGGGACATCGGCGCCCTGGCGGTCAACGGGACCGTGAACGACCTCGTGGTCTCGGGGGCCGTTCCCCTTTTCCTCTCGCTCGCCCTCATCCTGGAAGAAGGGTTGGCCGAAGAGGACCTCGAAAGGGTCCTCCGGTCGATCCGAACATCCGCCCGGACGGCCGGAGTCAGGATCGTCACCGGCGACACCAAGGTGGTCCGGCGGGGGCAGGGGGACAAGATCTATATCAACACTTCCGGGATCGGACGAGTCATCGCCCAACCATCGGTGAAGAAGATAAGGATCGGGGACAAGCTCATCCTGACCGGGACTTTGGGCGAGCACAGCGCGGCGATCATGCTGGCCCGGGGGGACTTCGGATTCTCGTCTGGGGCCAAGAGCGACTGCGAACCCCTCCTCTTTCTCCTGCCGATCTGGAAGAAGGGGGCCCTCTGGATGCGGGACATCACCCGGGGCGGGCTGGCCACCGTCCTCTCCGAGTTGGCCGCGGGCCTTCCCTATCCCATCCTGATTGAGGAAGACGCCATCTCCCTCTCGCGTCCCGTGAGGGCTGCGGCCGGGCTCCTCGGGATCGATCCGCTCTATCTGGCCTGCGAAGGACGGGCCGTTATCGTCGTCCCCAAGGAAAAGGGCCGGGCGATCCTTCGTGAGGTCCAAAAGCACCCTCAGGGAAAGAAAGCTAAAATCGTGGGCGAGGTCCAGACGAAGGTCGGAAAGCCCGGGGAACTCCTGTTAAAGACGGTCACAGGAGGGCTTAGGCTCCTTGAACCCCTGACTTCGGAGCTCCTGCCGCGCATATGCTGAGGTCAACCATGCCCCGTAGAACGTGGAGAATGATCGTCCTTCTCATCGCCCTCTCTCTGGTTTGCGCGGCGTTCTCCCTGCGCCCAACAAGCCGGCGCGGGGATGTTTCTTTAGGTGAATATTCGGCCGTCATCACGGCCGCGGCCGGAATGGCCGTTTCGTTCGAGGCCGAGACGACGGAGATCGAGCTCCAAATTAGGAACGGCGGCAGCACGGCCTGGGAATCCAGGGGGAAAAACCCCTGCTTCGTCTCCTACCACGTCTTCGACGGGAAAAAGAAGGTCATTCGTTACGAAAATTCCCGCTCTCCCCTTCCCCGCAAAATGAAACCCGGCGAAACGGCGGCCGTGAAGGTCACGGTCAAGGCGCCGCTCGAGGCCGGAAATTATTTCCTGGAGTTTGACCTCCTTCTCGAAGGCCTGTCCTGGTTCAAGGACCTTGGCTCGGAGCCTCTCATCCTTCCCTTCAAGGTCAGCTGGAGGGAATGGCCGGAGGACCGCTACAAACTGTCGCTCGACGCGGGGCCTTATACGAAGATCGAATCGAGCATCCCCGAGCTCAACTCGCTCATGAAGCTCATCCGGATCACATTAAAGCACAACGAAGTCTCCTTCCAAGGCAGAACAGGGCGCGTCGACGGGTTTTCGGCCGGCGCCGGCTACCCCCAGATCTGGGTCCGGGATGCCAATACCATCATCCCGGCCTCCCGGTATTTCTATCCCGCGTCGTACATGCACTCCTGGCTTGACGAGCTGCTTTCCTATCAAAGACCGGACGGGTCGCTCCCCGACTGGTTCGATTCCCGCGGCGTCACGGACAAGAACACCGTTGAGACAGACCAGGAGGCGAGCGCCGTCCAAGCCGGACGCCAGGTTTACGAATTGCTGGGACCGGAATGGGTCGGTCATGACATCCAAGGCGTTCCAGCCTGCGCCAGGATGGAAAGCGCCCTCGAATACGTCCTGAAGGACCGCTTCGACACGGAACATGGGCTGATCAAAGGCGCGCATACCGCCGACTGGGGGGACGTTGAGATGGAGGACGCCGACCAGAGCGCCATCTACGCCGGGGAAACGACGCGCTGGACGGCGGACATCTACGACCAGAGCATGTTCTATCAGGCCGCGAGAGATCTCGCTCATTGGTTCGAGGTCGCGGCCCCCAGGGATAAGGCCAACCTTTGGCGGGAGAGAGCTGAAAGGGTGCGCCGGAACGCCGACACGTGGCTATGGCAGGAAAGCAAGAGCTTCTACCGCGTCCACATCCACGCCGGGCCGTGGAGGCATGACCTCGACGAGGACAGCATGTTCCCCATGGGCGGGAACGCCCAGGCCATGATCTCCGGGCTGGCGGGTGGGCCGGGAGAGGGCAAGAGGAGTCGGATCATCGAACAAGCCCTGTCGCGGCAGAAGGAATTCGGCGTCTCGACCATCAGCGGTTCCCTCCTTCCGCCTTATCCCAAGGGGTTCTTCAGGCACCCGGCGCTCGACGAACCCTACGAGTACCAGAACGGCGGCCAGTGGGACTGGTTCGGGGGTAGGCTCGTTTTGGCCATGTTCGAGTCGGGCTTCAGCCGCGAGGCCAGGGAAAAGCTCATCGAGATCGCACGCAAAGGCATCGCGAACGGCGGCTTGTTCGAGTGGGACACGAAGGACGGCGCGGGCCGCGGCAGCGATTTCTACTCGGGAAGCGCCGGGAGCCTGGCCCGGGCCCTCATCGAAGGATATCTCGGCGTTAGGATCTCGGAAGATGACCTCGAGATCTCACCCAGAATCGGCTTGGACAACGCCAGGGTCCATGTCCATTTACCTGCCGCCGGCCGTTTCGTGGCCTACGATTACCGGGTGGATGATAAGGCTAGGAAGCTCCGCCTCGAGATCGGTTGCGACGTCGAAACCGGCCCGATCATAAGCATCCTGAATCCCTGGGCACCACCCAGATCCGGACGCGACTCGAAAGCTCCTAAGGGCATGGAGGTCCGGGTGGACGGCAAAAAGGTCCTTTTCCGCGTGGAACGTTTGGGCCGGGACGAATACATCCGGCTGGATGCCTTTACGACCCGTTTCAAGAAAGGCGTCATCGAGGTCCGCTACTTGCGGCCGACCGAGTAATACTCGAAGCCGAGATTGCGGACGGACCTCGGTTCGAACATGTTCCGGCCGTCGACGATGATCGGGTTGGCCATGATGTCCTTGATCCGGGCCAGGTCGAGCGTCCGGAATTCCGCCCACTCCGTGATAACGAGGAGGGCGTTCGCGTCCTGCACCGCCTGATAAGGGTCCTCGCAATAGACGACTTGCGGGGACGCGGGGAAAACCTCCTTCATGTTGTCCATGGCCTTGGGGTCGTAAAGCCGGAGCTCCGAGCCTTCCTTGATGAGTTCCCGGATGATCTTGATGCTCGAGGCCTCACGGATATCGTCGGTATCGGGCTTGAAGGCCAGGCCGAGGACGGCAATCCTCTTGTCCTTGAGGATCCAAAGCGCCCTCTTGATCTTGTCCACGAAGGCCGCGGTCCTCTCATGGTTGATCCGGTCGGCCTCTTTGAGGAGGTCCATGTTGACGCCCAAGTCCTCGCCGATCTTGGTCAGGGCTTTGATGTCCTTTGGAAAACAGGAGCCGCCATAGCCGAGCCCCGCGTTCAGAAACATCTTCCCGATCCTCGGGTCCCGTCCCATGCCGAGGGCGACCTGCTCGACGTCGGCCGCCGTCTTTTCACAAAGGTCGGAGATCATATTGATGTACGAGATCTTGAGGGCCAGGAACGAGTTCGAGGCGTGCTTGATGAGCTCGGCCGTGTCGATGTTAGTGACGACGACCCTGTCCCCGAACTTCTCGTAGATCCGGACCAGGATGTCGCGGGCGCGGTCCGATTCGACGCCGATGATGATCCGGTCCGGTTCGAGGAAGTCCGAGACCGCGGACCCTTCCCTCAGGAATTCGGGGTTGGAGGCCACGTCGAAGGGCGTGTCTCCCTTCCGGTAAAGGGTGATGATGCGCTTGATCCAATCGGAGGTCTTGACGGGGACGGTGCTCTTCTCGACGATGACCTTGTACCCGTTCAGATTATGGGCGATCGTCCTCGAGACCCCCTCGACCTGGGACATGTCCGTCCGGCCGTTCTCGTCCTGGGGCGTCCCGACGCAGACGAAGATGATCCCCGCGTCCCGGATGGCTCCATCGACGTCGGCCGTGAATGTCAGCGTCCCCTTCGCGAGGTTCCGCTTCAGGAGTTCGTCCAGCCCCAGCTCGTAGATCGGGGCGGTCCCCCGGGAGGTCTTTTCGATCTTTTCGGAATCCTTGTCGGTGCCGATGACTGTGTGGCCGAATTCGGCCAGCCCGGCCGCGGTGACCAGTCCCACGTAGCCCGTTCCTATGACGGCGATCTTCATGCGTCAGCTCCTTTCTTTGTACCAGCGGGCGGTCCGCTCCAGGCCTTCCTCAAAGGGGACTGCGGGCTCGAAGCCGAGCCGCGCCCGGGCCGCGGAGATGTCCGCGTGCGAATGCTTGATGTCTCCCGTCCTCTCCGAAGCGTAGACAGGGACCAAGTTCGTCTTCAGGACGGCGTTGACCCTCGCGGCCAGTTCGTTCACCGTCGTGCCCCGGCCGCCGGCGATATTGAGGACGCCGCCAGGGACGTCCCCCGCCCCGGCCGCCAGAATGTTGGCCGCCGCGACATTCTCGACGTAGATGAAATCCCTGGACTGTTCCCCGTCCCCGTAGATTAAGGGCGGCTCGCCGCGGAGGGCCCCGGTGATGAAATGCGGGATGACGGCCGCGTATTGGGAGAAAGGGTCCTGCCTGGGGCCGAACACATTGAAGTATCGCAGGGCCACCGTCCGCAGCCCATATAGGGACCGGAACATCCGGCAGTATCTCTCTCCCACCCACTTGCTGAATCCGTAGGGCGAAAGGGGAACGCATACCTGTTCTTCCTTCTTGGGAAGCTCCGGAGCATCCCCGTAGACCGCCGAGGATGAGGCCAGGACGAAACTCCGGACCCGGCGATCGCGCGCGGCCAGGAGCATGTTGAGCGTTCCGGTGATATTGACGTCGTTGGTCGGACGCGGGTCTTCAACGGACCCGGGCACGGAAGTCAAGGCGGCCTGGTGGAGGACGGAATCAACGCCCTCGACGGCTTTCCGGCAGGTGTCGATGTCCCGGATATCGCCTTCGATGAGCTCGACCCGCTCCAAGAAGGGCTCGATATTGGCCCTGTTCCCGGTCAGGAAGTTGTCCAAGACACGGACCTCGGCCCCCCGCCGGACGAGGAGCTCCACGATGTGCGAGCCGATGAACCCGGCGCCCCCCGTCACCAGATAAGCGTTCATCGCTCCCCCTGCCCGGTCACAGATATCCCAGCTCCTCGAGCCTCTTCAAGACCTTTTGGGTGCTTTCCTCGAGCGTCTCCTTGTCGGTCTCGACCAGGATCTCGGGGTTGACCGGTTCTTCATAAGGATCGGAGATCCCGGTGAACTCCTTGATCTTGCCCTCGATGGCCTTCTGGTACATGCCCTTGACGTCCCGCTGGATGCAGGCGTCCAGGGAGCACTTGGCATAGGCCTCAACGAAGTTGTCGATCTCCTTACGGGACTCCGCCCGGATCTCCCGGTAGGGGGAGACGAACGACGTCAGGACGGCGACGCCGTTCCTCGACAGGAGCTTGGCCACGAACGTCACCCGGCGGATGTTCTCGTCGCGGTCCGCCTTGGAAAAACCGAGGTCGCGAGTCAGGCTCCGGCGGACGATGTCGCCGTCCAGCCTCTCGACCCTCAGCCCGCGGGCCTTCAGGATCTCGGCCAGCTGGTCGGCAATGGCCGACTTGCCCGAGCAGGGCAGTCCCGTGAACCACAGCGTGAATCCAACCTGATCTTCCGTACACATGTCTCTTTCTCCTCGTGAAATCTCTATAGGATCTTCCCCTTCATGTCCGCGGGCGCCGGGATCCCCAGCCTGTCGAGCACCGTCGGGGCGATGTCGAGGATGTTTGCGTCCCTCCACTCCGTCTTCGCGTTCTTCGGGTCGCGGAGGATGTAGATCCCCTCCTGAGCGTGGACGGCGTCGTCGGGGCCCGTGTCGTTCTCGGGCAGAAACATCGTTCCGTGGCCCAGGGTCCCGGCCGAGCGCCAGTAGAGGTCGTCGAAGTAGACCATGAGGTCCGGGTACTCGCCGTTGACCTCGTCAAAGTAATTTTGGGGCCAGATGACCTTGGTCTGCCACTCCTCGCCTTTCGGCCCGCGTAAGGCGCGGAGTCTTCGGGTCAGGTCTTCCCGCTCCTTTTCGTAGTCCTCCGGCTTGATGATCCCTCGGGGCTCGCGGCCCTCTACGTTGAGGAAGACCCTGGCGTAGTAGCCGCCCCAGGCCCAGGCCTTGGTCTTCGACCAGTCGATGGCCAGGTCGTCGACACTGACGACCTTCTGCGGCTTTTCCTTGATCACCAGGTCGCCCTGCTCGATGAGCCATTCGTTGACACAGAAGGCGCCCTTCATCCTCTTGGCGCCGTGGTCGGAGACGACGAGAACGACGGTGTCCTCGTCCACCCGCCGCAGCAGCTCGCCGACCTTCCCGTCGAGGTGCTTGTAGTAGTCGAGGATGACATTCTCATATTTGTTCCCGGGCTCATAGAGGTGGTGCTCATGGTCCATGTACTTCCAGAAGGCATGGTGGACCCGGTCGACCCCGATTTCGACGAACATGAACAGGTCCCAAGGCTTGTCCTGGATGAGCCAGTCCATGATCTCGAACCGCTTATCGGTCATCCTGTAGATCTCGGCCAGGATCTGGTCGCGGTCCTCGGTCCGGAAGACGACGTCGAAGATGTAAGGGCCGAAGCGCTCCTCGATCTCCTGTCGGAGCGTCTGGGGATAGGTGTATTCCTTGTCCTTTCCGGGCGGGGTGATGAAGCAGGAAACGAGGTTCCCGGCCACAGGATAGGGCGGATAGCTCGGAGGCACGCTCACCAAGCAGCTCTGGCCACCCCACTCGCCGATGATGTCCCAAAGCCTCTTCTCATGGACGGCCTTGGAGTTGGCGATCCACATCTGGTCGTAGGAATCCCCCTTCCGATGGCGGAAGCCGTAGAGCCCGAGCTTCCCGGGGTCCTTGCCGGTGGTCATGACCATCCATGCCGGAATGGTGATTGGCGGGTCGGAACTCCTCAGGCGGCCATGGAGGCCCTTCTCCATGAGCCCCTTCAGGACGGGCAGCTCGTCTCTGTGGTCAAAGACGATCTGGGGTGTGGCGCAATCCAGGCCGACGATCAGGACTTTGGTCTTGCTCATGTCAACCTCTCAGTCGTTGAACGGTTCCTTGAACTGCATGATGATCTTGGCCACCTCGGGCCTGATCAGTTCGGCTGGCGGGATGATGCCCTGGACCAGGAGGTCGCGGATCTTGGTCCCGCTGAACTGGATGTGCTCGGAGGACGGGTGGGGGCAAGTCTTCTCGTTGACGACCGAGTTGCATTTCTTACAGAAGGAGAAGGCCCGGAAGAAGAGTGGGATGATCCCCAGGTCGGGGAACTTGTCGAAGATCTCCTGGGCGGCATAAGGATGATAGTACGTGCCCACGCCCGCGTGGTCGCGGCCGATGATGATGTGGGTGCAGCCGAAGTTCTTGCGGAGGATGGCGTGATGGATGGCCTCGCGTGGGCCGGCGTAGCGCATCTCCATCTGGAGGATGGCCATGACCGCCCGCTCCTTGAGGTAGTAGTTGCGGATGAGTTCCTCGTAAGAGGCCAGGATGACCTCGTCCTTGAAGTCGCCCTTCTTTTTCTTGCCGATGACCGGGTTGACGAAGATGCCGTCCGTGAAGGTCAGGGCCGTCTTCTGGACGTATTCGTGGCCGATGTGGGGCGTGTTCCGGGTCTGGAACGCGACCACGGTCTTCCAGCCCTTTTCCTTGAAGAGGACCCGCGTTTCCCGGGGGGAGAGCTTCCAACGATCGAACGGCGTCGGGGCCAGCTCGATGAGGTCGATCTTTCCGGACAGAAGCACGTCCTTCATATCCATGACCTTGGCGACGCCCGGATGGGCCCGGTCGATGGTCCCGAAGACCTTTTGGGCGAACTCCGCCTTGTCGTAAGTGTACTTTTCCTCGAGGTTGAGGATGGCGACCGGTCGGTCCTCTTCGTTGACCAGGAGGATCTCGCCGCCCGGTTTGAAGCCGTCGGCAGTGGCCTTGTCGACATCCAGGACGATGGGGACCGTCCAGGGCAGGTCGTCGGCCAGACGCATCTGGCTGAGGACGCTCCGGAAGTCCTTCTCACCCAAGAAGCCTTCCAGGGGCGAGTAGACGCCGGTGGCCATGTTCTCGACGTCCGAAACGGACTCCGGATCGAGCTTCAGCCGGGGGAGCCTCTTGGCCTTATCCAAGGCCTCCTCCTTCTTCGCTCCCGTGAGCACCCGCTCTATGAGCTTGCCGCCGTGGGGCTGGATCATATGATTCCTCCTTTGGGATCCTGAAAGACGCGAATCGAAACGCCGGAAGGGAACGGTCAGTCGATGTAGCCCAGGGCTTTCAGCCGTTCCTTGACCTTTTCCTCGTCTTCCTTGCTGAAGACCTCTTTGGCTTCCTGTTCTTTGGAGAGGCTTTCTCTTACGACCTTGACGATGTAGGCCGGGACGGAGCCGATCTCCGTCCCCTGGATCGCTTCCTCGATCTTCTTGTGGAGGGACGTGGGGATAGAGACAGCTGTAAATTCCTTGTCCATCGTTTTCTCCTTGATCCGTTCGTTTGCTCTGTTCTTAAAGTCGCCCCCTCTAGGAGGCAGAACGCGCAAACCGACATAAAAATTAAAGCTATTTATACAACAGAAAGCGTATTTTTTCAAGTGACTTGTCCAGCTCTTCCCCTATCCTTGACAAGCAAGGAGGATTAATGTTTATAATTCTTTGGTTATGTCTGAAAATTCCCGCTAAATGATGACCGCCTGAGATGGAAAAGATCGCTCATTCCTGCATTCGAAAGACCGCTTTTTTCGGCGTCCTGGACAAGAACCTGAGGAGGATCGAAGGACGGCTTGGGATCAACCTGGCCATCCGCGGCGATCAGCTCCTCATGGACGGGGATCCCAAGAAGGTCGAGTTCGCCCGCTATTACTTTGACAAGATCCAGGAGTTGGATGACCGGGGCTATGATCTGAAGGAGGAGGACTTCCATATCGCCCTGGACCTCCTCGAGGAAGGCTCGCCGCGTTCCAAACAGGCCCTCGAGGAGTATGCCCCTTCCGAGCCCCTCAACCTCTCCCGGAAGTCGGTCCACCCCAAGAGTCTCAACCAGCAGGAATACATCCAGGCCATCAAGACCCATGACCTGGTCTTCGGCATCGGCCCGGCCGGGACCGGGAAGACCTACCTAGCCATGGCGATGGCCCTCTTCTTCCTCCAGAATAAGCTGGTCGAACGCATCATCCTAACCCGCCCCGCCGTCGAGGCCGGAGAGAAGCTCGGCTTTCTCCCCGGCGATATTGCCCAGAAGGTCAACCCCTACCTCCGTCCCCTCTACGACGCCCTCTTCGACCTTTCCCAGTTCGAGCAGGCTAACCGCCTGATGGAAAAGGGCATCATCGAGATCGCCCCTCTCGCCTTCATGCGGGGCCGGACGCTCAACAGCGCCTTCATCATCCTGGACGAGGCCCAGAACACGACCCGGGAACAGATGAAGATGATCCTCACCCGGCAGGGATTCGATTCCCGGCTGGTCGTGACCGCCGATATCACCCAGATCGACCTTCCGGACCCGAAGCGGTCCGGGGTCCTCCACGCCATCAAGATCCTGTCTTCCCTGAAGGAGATCGCCTTCATCCATTTCAGCGAAAGGGACGTCGTCCGCCACCCCCTCGTCCAAAAGATCATCAAGGCCTACCAAAAGGCCGAGGCCCAACCCTAAATGGCAGGCACGGACTTCATTTCGTTCAGGAAGATCAAGCTCTTCAAGGGCTCCGAGATCCTTCCCCGGAAACCACAGGCCCCTTCCCCGCCGAAGGAGGAGGGCCCCTCGGTCCGGGGAAGCTTTTTCCGGAACCCATTCGTCATCCTTGCCCTCTTCGTCACCCTCCTCTCCCTGATCATCGCCTACCTGCCCTCCAGGAGCCTGTCGGCGCCCGAGGTCGGGGAGATCGCCGGGGCCGACATCATCGCGCCGGCCGACCTGACCATCGAGGACCTGGAGACGACGGCCAAGAGGCGGATCGCGATCGAAGGGACCGTCCTCCCCGTCTACCGCTTCAACGCCGGCTCTTTCGCGGAAACGGAAGTCCGGATCCATGAGTTCTTCAACCTCGGGCGGGATTGGCTGAGGACGCTCTCCGGCGCCCGGAAGCCCGAGGACCTGCAGAAAGCGGTCTTGGACAAGATGGGGATCGAGATCGACCTCCGGCGCCTCGCGTCTTTCATCAAGGCGAAGTTCCCCGCCGAACTCGAGAGCGGCCTGGTCAGCGTCATCGGCAAGATCTCCGCCCAGGGCATCATCCTTTCCAAGAACCTCTTCATCCAAGGCGAGTTGGAGAAGGGCTTCACCCTCATCAAGACGGACGGCGGCGAGAGGTCAGCCCGGACGAACGACATCCTGGACATCAAGGAGGCCAAGGAGCGGTTCGCCGCCGAGGTCGACAGCCTGGAGATCGCCGCGAGGTCGAAGACGCTGCTCGTCAATCTCTCCGACCTCTTCCTCTCCCCCAACATCACCTATGACAAGGCCGAGACCGAGGCCCGCAAGGGGCGGGCCCGAATGAGCGTCGAAACCGTCTTCTACACGATCAAGAAGGGCAAGGTCATCGTCCGCAAGGGCGACGAGGTCACCGCGGAGTCCATCAAGCAGATCCGCCTCATCAACATCGAGCTCAAGCGGAGGCCGAGCTGGTTCACCAACTTCGCCGGGACGTTCCTCCTCTTCGCCATCCTCTTCATCACGCTTTGGTTCTACCTGAAGTCCATCCTCAAATCGGAATACGCGCTCAAGAAGTTCGTCATGATGGGCGTGACACTCGTCCTCAGCCTCGTCGTCTACCGGCTGTCCCTCTTCCTGGCGGGCGGCCTCAGCTCTCACGCCGACGTCTCCTATTTCGCCGCCAACGAAACCTACCAGTTCGCCTTCCCCTTCCAGGTCGGGGTGCTCCTCTTCGCCTTCTTGACCTCCGACCACCTGGCCCTCATCTACGCCATCCTGAACAGCTTGATGGCCGGCTACGTCCTCGGGCCGAACTACTACCCGCTGATCTTCAGCCTGATCGGCGGGATCGCCGCCATCTACGGCGTCAAGGTCTACCAGAGGCACCGGCGGACGTCGACCCTTCGGGCCGGGCTGTTCTTCGTCGCGCCGATCAACGTCATCGTCATCATCGCCGTCCACCTGATCAAGGAGAAGCTCGGTGGGTTGGGGCAGCTCTCGGTCGAGGTCCTGATGGGTCTCCTCGGGGGCGCCCTCAGCGCGGCCCTGGCGTTCATCCTCCTCCCCATCTTCGAGACCGTCTTCCGCTTCGTCACCTCGACCAAACTGCTGGAGCTGACGAACTCGGACCTTCCGGTCTTCCGGCAGATGGCCATCGAAGCCCCCGGTTCTTACCACCACTCGCTCATCGTGGCCACGCTGGCGGAGAAGGCGGCCGAGGAGATCAAGGCGGACGCCATGCTGACCAAGGCAGGCGCCCTTTACCACGACGTCGGCAAGATCAAGATGCCGGAGTATTTTATCGAGAACAGGAGCGGGAACTTCGACCTCCACAAGGACCTCACGCCCTCCCTCAGCACGCTGGTCATTATCAACCACGTCAAGGAGGGGCTTGAGATCGCCAGGAAGCTCAAGCTCCCCACCCAGCTGAGGGACATCATCGAACAGCACCACGGGAACTCCCTCGTCCGGTATTTCTACCAGAAAGCCAAGGAGAAGTACGACCCCGAGATGCAAAAGATCGGCGAGGAGGAGTATCGCTATCCCGGGCCAAGGCCCAGGAGCAAGGAGGCCGGGGTAGTCATGCTGGCCGACTCGGTCGAAGCGGCCTCGCGGAGCCTCAAGTCCCCCACCAAGGACAGCCTGAAGAGGCTCATCACGGAGATCTTCAACAGCTACCTCCAGGACGGCCAGCTCGACGACTGCGATTTCTCCCTGCGGGAGCTCAGATCGGCGGCCGCCTCCTTCTTCTCCATCCTTTACGCCGTCTATCATCCCCGGGTCGAATACCCAGGGTTCGATTTCGAAATGAAACGGGAAAAAAAGGCGGCCAACGCCAGGAAGAACAATGGTCGAGATCATCAACAGACAGCGCAAGCACCCGCTCAACCGGAAAAGGATCCGAAGCCTGATTGAGCGGCTGTCGGCCCGTTACCGCCTCGGCGACCCCGAGGTCGTCCTGGTCTTTGTCGGGACGAAGGCCATCCGGACCCTGAACGAGAAGTACCGGAGGAAGGACCGGCCGACGGACGTCCTGAGCTTCCCCATAGGAAGGAAGGGCGCCGACGGCAAGTTCTACCTCGGCGACATCGTCATTTCGGTCCCCATCGCGGCAAAGCAGGCCCGGAAGCGCGGCCACGGCCTGGAGCGCGAGCTGGAGGTCCTGGCCCTCCATGGGTTCCTCCACTTGGCCGGGTATGACCACGGCGCCGACATCGGTCCGGAAGAAAAGGCCGCCCGGAAGCTCTTCTTCGGAAACACCGCATGAGCGCCGATCTCGCGATCTGGATAGGGCTTTTCCTGAGCTTTCTGGCCGCTTTCGTGCTCTCCATGTTCCACGTCACGCTGGACTCCTTCTCCAAGATCCAGGTCAGCCGGTTCCTCGAGGACCGGAAAAAAGCCGACCGGCACAGGATCCTCAACGATTTCGACGACACCCGGACCGCGGCGGCGTACCTGAGGGTCGTCGTGCTCGTCGCCTTCATGACCTATCTCTTCATCGCCTTCCCCCGGCTGAGGTTCTGGCCCCTCTGGTTCTTTCTCATCGCCGTCGGGATCCAGACGCTCTTCTTTGAAGCCCTGCCGAGGCTCATCAACTACCGGGGCAAGAACATCGTGCTCAAGACCTTTCTCCCCGCGGCCGGGCTGTTTCGGGCCCTCGGCTCCCCCATTCTCCTCCTCACCCGGAACCTCGTCGAGCGCGGGGAGCGGGAAGAAAAGAACGGGGAGCACGAGGCGACGGACGAGGAGATCGAGACGTTCCTTGATGAGGCGCGCGAGGAGGGGATCATCGAGAAGGGCGAGGACGAGCTTCTGCGGAGCGTCGTCGAATTCGGGGACACCATCGTCCGGGAGATCATGACGCCCCGTGTCACAATGGTCTGCATCCGGAAAGACTCCACCATCGACAATCTCAAAGACCTCATCATCCGGGATAAATACTCGCGGATCCCCGTCTATAAGGACCGGATCGACAACATCGACGGCGTCGTCATGGCCAAGGACATCATCGAGTATGCCGACGAGAAGCACAAGGGCCAGCCTATCGAGGCCCTCATCCGGCCGGTCATTTTCGTCCCCGAGTCCATGGAGGTGGCCGACCTGCTCAAGGAATTCCAGAAGGCCAAGCAGAAGATGGCCGTCGTCGTCGACGAGCACGGCGGCGTCTCCGGGCTCGTGACCATGGAGGACGTCGTCGAGGAGATCGTGGGTGAGATCCAGGATGAATACGACACCGAGGAGGCCCAGATCGTCGAGAACGCACCCGGCGACTTCACGGTTTCCGGCCGCGTCGAGGTCGAAGAGATGGAAGAGCTCCTCGACCTTGAGCTCGCCGAGGACGATTTCATTACGGTCGGCGGGCTCGTCACCCATAACCTGGGCCGGCTTCCGGCCAAGGGGGAGATGCTTGACATCAAGGGATTGTCTTTCGAGATCCTTGACGTCGAGCAGAAGCGCGTCAAGAAAATCCGGATAAAAAGGAAACCCCAGGATGGAAATAAAGAATAAAGAAAAAGCCGCCAAAACCCGGAAGCCCGCCGCGAAGAGGCCGGCGGAGAAGGTCCCCGCGAAAAAGCCGAGGGTGCCGAAAAAGGAAAAGAAACCGGCGGTCAAGGTCGGATACGTGGCCCTTCTCGGTCGGCCCAACGTCGGGAAATCCACCCTCCTCAACACGCTCCTCGGCCAGAAGATCGCCATCGTTTCAGACAAGCCGCAGACGACGCGGATCAGCATCCTGGGCATCAAAACAACGGAGAAAGGCCAGATCATTTTTATCGACAACCCCGGCATCCACAAACCGCTCCACAATTTGAACCGCCGGATGATGAACTTCGTCTATTCGTCGCTCGAGACCTCGGACCTGCTCTGCCTCCTCATCGACGCCACTCAGCCCTTCGGGCACGGGGACGAGTTCGTCATCGAGACGCTCCGGAAGATCAAGACCCCCCTCTTCCTGCTCATCAACAAGGTGGACGTCGTCCGCAAGGACAAGGTCCTCCCCATCATCGAAAGGTACAAGAACCTCCTGCCCTTCACGGAGATCATCCCCATCTCCGCCCTCACGGGCATCAATCTGGCCGTTCTTGAGGACTTGATCTATAAATCCCTGCCCGAAGCCGAGAAGATCTACTCGGACGACGAGATTTCGGACCAGTCCGAACGCTTCCTACTGGCCGAGATCATCCGGGAAAAAGTGCTCAGACACGTCAAAGAGGAACTGCCGTTCACCACGGCCGTCTATATCGAGAGCATCGAAAAGAAGGAGCTTACGGGCAAAGACGGGAATCCGCGGCCCATGACGATCATCAGAGCGTCCATCTTCGTCGAGCGGGACAACCACCGCAAGATCATCATCGGCCGCCACGGCAGCCTCGTCAAGCAGATCGGCATCGAGGCCCGTAAGGAGATCGAAGAGATCCTCGAGACGGAGATCTACCTGGGCCTCCAGGTCCGGGTCCGGCCGCAATGGCGCGACTCCGAGGACGTCCTGGACCTCATCGAGGGGCAGAAGGGCTGATCTCCGCGAGATCGCCCCGCTTTTCCCCAAATCTTTACGCCACGGCATCTTTTCATGGGCCCGGGCAACAGGCAAAATGATAAGCGCCATAAGGTCTGAGGCCGGCCGAAACGAGGCCAACGCGTCCGCGGACCGGTAAGTTGTTGACAATTCGGCTTCAAGATGCGAAAATTGTCTGCTTTCCAACGGACGGTGAGTGTAGCTCAACCTGGTTAGAGCATCGGACTGTGGATCCGATGGTTGGGGGTTCAAATCCCCTCACTCACCCCATCTCCTTTCCCCCATATATGACTTCTTTATCAAGCACTTAGTGAAGAGCGCGGTCCATCTCACCATTCCCGTAGATTCCTGTGGATTCCCGCGTTTTCAAGAATAATATGGCAATATTTCGGCCATCGGATTCTGAGTCAAGTGATCGCCCGTCCTGGTAGCCATGATTACCCCGACACCCATATCCCCCAACGTCAGCCATCGCGCACGATAACCCCCTCTCAAACGTGCGATATATTTTAGGCATAACAGTTTGTAACACCCGTGCTATTCACAGAGGTCCGGGAGGTTTTGCGAAAACTGCCGGGATACCTGAATTTGGGTCTGAGACGCACGTAGAACGATTTTGATGTTTGTCTTCTCCCCTGATACGAAAAATGTCCGTAGGGTAACATGGGTTTATGCCTCTCCCCCCATATGAAACCTTCCGGAGATTGGCCGTCCTGGGGCATCCTGAGCGGCTTCCGGGGCCAGTCTCCGCCAAGACTG